>Ga0209036_1000692_pt1 | contig 14435 bp, 7 predicted proteins | sample MarorgKNORR_S2LV_3_FD_188222 | JGI IMG/M metagenome (GOLD analysis project Ga0209036, IMG submission 188222) | Marine microbial communities from the Southern Atlantic Ocean, analyzing organic carbon cycling - DCM_A/KNORR_S2/LV (SPAdes) (version 2) | ecosystem: Environmental > Aquatic > Marine >... | reverse complement strand
ACCTTGTTGGAGACGAAGTCCCGCACCACATACACGATCGCAAGGAACCCAGCAACAAACGTGGCCGAGTAGCCGATGGTGATGATCACCACGTGTGTCGCGAGCCAGAAGTTGGTATCGAGCACGGCCTGCAGCATCTCCATCGTGTCGCCGCTAAGCGAGAGGCCGTGTGCGACAAGAAGTGTCACAAACCCGACCGAGCTGGCCACGACGTTGCCGATGCCGTCCCGGTAGATGCGTTCAAGGATCAGTCCAAGGATCACCGCGCCCCAGCCAACGAACACCGCCGCGGAGTAAAGGTTCGTCACCGGCGGCCGGCCCTCGAGCCACATGCGGAAAATCAGCCCGGCCGTGTGCACCACCGCCGCAAGGGCGACGAGGTAGTAGGCGGTCTGATTTGGCCACTTGGCAAGCGACAACCAGCTGCCGCAGGCCAGCAGAAAAGCGATCACATAAAGAATCTCGCACTTGTAAAACGGATCAAAATTGTTGAATCCAAACTCTGTGCCGGTCTTGCCAGCGATCCCAACGAGGTTGTTTTTTTCAAGATGCTCGCGATAGGCAGCCAGCTCGGCATTGAATGTTGCGGCGTCATCCTTCGCATAGGCAGAGAGCATCGCGGCATAGGATTGGGCCGCACCGTTGAACTCGATCTTCCATTCGGATTCCGGCTGGGCCGCATTGGTGATGCTGTGAAAGAGGCTCGCGCTCATGGACTTCCATTCAGTGTCACCGCCTGTGACCGGGGGAACGGTTCGAGGCCAAAACATCACGCCGCTTTTGTCGCCCTCGTGGATAGTGGGATCGATGAAAACCTCCAGCAGTCGCGAGAATTGTTGATGCTCATCCTCGTCGTGCTCGGTACCGGTCTCGTGTGCGCGAACAGCCGCCATGCCGGCCGGGAAAATTCGGGTCATCTCGTCCAAGTCCTGTTTGAAGTCGGTCGAGTGCTGGGGCCGAAAGCTCTTGGCCAAACGCTGGTAGATCATTAGTGAGTCAGCCACGCCCTTGATCGACTTCTCAAAGGGCGACCGCAGCTCCGCCTGCTTGGCATGGATGCGGGCGCTGTCCTTGGCCAAGCGCTGGAAATTTTCCTCAGCAGCAACCTCGTCCACGGAAAAATGTTTTTCGTCCTTGGCCAAGCCGAGATGGTCCTTTACCTCCTCGTTGTCGATCCGGAAAACCGGGCGCGACCGGGCGAGTTCTGGTTTGGCCGCCACCTCGAGTAACCACTCAACGGCGGGATAAGGTTTCTCTTTATCACCTTCCTTTCGCAGAGCGGTCGACTTGTGGCGGATGACCCGCATGGCATTGCGCGCGGTAGAGTCGATCGGCTGGGTGCGTCCGTCGAGCAACACTGGCAACTCTGCGAAACCATAAATATCCGGCTTGTCGGCCTCGGCCTTGGGCAGAAAGACGAGTCCCATGAGCACCCAGAGGGCCATGACCGCGGTGGCAATGATCGGAACGGTTAAATATTTCTTCATGCCTTGGCCTTTCTCTTTCTGGTGAATCCGACCAGATGGGTCAGGAACTGGATCAACATGCCCATCCCTACCATCGCACAGGAAATGTACGGCGTCACCCAGCCCGGGTTGCGCACGACCTGTAGGACGGTAGCTTTGTCGTTCTCGGGGTCGAAGCTGGCTTGAAAGTAGGTTTTGCCCCGGTAACGCAGCGGGTGATTCATCTTGATGTGCACATTGCGTTCCGCACCGCTGATGCGCTCTCGCACAATCACGTCACTGGAAAAGTTTCGGGCCTTCTCCGTGCCCTGGAATTTGTCGTGTCGAAAGTCCTCCAACTCGATGTCGTACTCCTCGTAGTATCGCTTGAAACGCAGCGCCAGCTCGTACTCCCTGCCGTCGTGCTCAAAGGTCTGCTCCGGGATGGGCTTGCGCAGCGCTCCGAACAGCGCCGACACCATCCATGTGCCAAGCTCCTTGCCGTCGGTGCTTTGCAGGGCGACGTAGGCACTGGGAAAGTTAACCTCCTCAAGCGAGGTTACCGAATCCATCTGCGTGGCCACAAGGGTCAACCCCTTACCGGTAGTGGCCCGGTTCGGCTGACCGATGACGGGCTCGGAGAGATCGGAGTTTTTGAAATAGGCCTTTACCGTCACTTCAAACGGCAGGTCGCCCATGTGGAACTGCCCCTTCTCCGCCAACACTTCGGCGGGGATGGACGCGTAGGTGTCGGTCTCCGCGTTGCTTTTGTCGATGATGACCAGCTCGCAAAACTCGCGGCTGATCGAGTGGTTTTTAACCTGACCCTCCTCAAGTCGCATGTTGCTTTCGACCTGAAACTGGTCGGTCACGATCTGCCCAAGCAGCATCAGGATCAGCCCGGCGTGCGTCAGAAAGATGCCGATCTTCTTCTTGCTGAAAGCGAACCGCTGGAAGTGCGCAGACAACAAGTTGATCAGCAGTACGACCGCCACGAGGTAGCCCCCAACGAACGGGAATTTAAACATTGTCGGGTAACCCGCCGAGAGAACGAATTCGCGAAATCGCTGCTTCTCCGCATCCACCACCGCAGCGTCACCGGTCAGCTTGTAAAACCACGTCTCATACGGTTGCCGGTAGCGCAGCTCGTGAATGACCCCTACCGTCTTGGCTGGCTTGCCGTCCTTTGTGCCGGTCAACTCCACGTACGTGCCGGCATTTCCGTCGACCGTAATCGACTCGGTTCCCGAGAGCTTCTCGACCCGTTCCAGCCCAAGCTGCCCGCGCCAACGGTTAATATTTTCCCTTAGACCACCCGCGCCCTTGGCCAGTTTGCTCACTGAGATGGTCGCGCGTTCCGCACCATTCAAGGCCTCGAACTGCAGCATGCTGAACTGGGTGCCTTCGATCTCTGTCCAGTTGCCTTGGCCGGTCTCCCACGGCTTCAAACCCCAGTCAGTGTCGCCCATGCGGATCTGCGCCCAGCCGGCGCCACCGGCCGCCTCAGGGATTAGCAGGTAACTCCGAAAATATTTTTTCTGTGCGTCGTAAAGCCCCTGATCCACCTGCGCGAGCGTGCCAACAAACACCAGCACCAACGCAGCTATCAGGCAAACCACAGTCAGACGCAGCGAACACCAAAACTTAACAAACGGTTTTAGAAACACCTCCATCGCGATCGGTTATTTTGGAAATTGAATGGACTCAAGAAACGCCCTGAACGCGGCATTTTCCGGTGTGACCGCCTCGCTTGGCCCGCTGATCTTGTAAAACCAAGTCGCGTTGCCAACGGGATGAAACACGCTGTAAGAGGCGCTCTTGTCACCAACGGCTTCCACGAACGTCGCCGAAGTCCCACTTACGTTGATTTTTTCCGTCACTTCCGCGAGGCCAGCCTCATCGACCGGCGGCAGGCCGGACTGCCCTCGCCAACGATTGACGTTTGCCAGCAGCCCGCCGACCTCGCCCGGGAAGGTCATCACGGTGATTTCCGCCTGCCCAGCACCGGCTGTGAAATTCCCGAGCCGCATCGAGGTAGGCGCCTTTTCCTCCCAGCTACCCGGCACAGTCCAGGTCGGCTTGGCCACCGCCGGGGCAGACGGCGGCGGTGGCGGAGGAGCAGCCTGTGAGGCCCGCTGCGCCTCCTGCATTAAACTTTGGAAATCGATGTTCGATGCCCCCGGCTGAAATGCCAGCCCGGTCAGGAATTGAGTTAAGTTTTCCAGCTGTGCCTCGATCGCATCCGCCGAACCGGACAACTTGAAAAACCAAGTCACCTGGCCAAGCGTGGTCGACGCGGTGACAATTCGGGGCGGCTTGGCCTGACCCTCGACCGGAGTCTCGCCGGTGAAATCATAAAGCGACCCCGGCTGGCCGCTGATGGTAATCGCCTTGGCCGCCTTGGCCGCCGCCTCCGGACCAATCTCCCCGAGGCCAACCTGCTGCCGCCAGAGGTTGACGATGTCCGTGGTCCCGGCGACGGCTGCGGGCAACGGTATCACAGTGACAAACGCGCCGCCGGTGGCATCGAACGAGTGAGTCGTCATCGGCGATGCGTTGGAGCTGGCCTTCCAGCCGTCCGGCAGGGCGAACTTCAGATATTGGTCGCTCGCTTGCGGGGCCTTCGGCTTCGGGATCGTCTGCATCGACACGCTGTCGTCCGTGCCGGTAGCCAGCTCTAATGTCATCACGATCAGGATCAGGCTGACGATGAAAATTCCGTCTCTCTTGTAGTTGGGTTGTGGTTTTTCCACGCAAAAACCAGACGGGCTGGTTATTTAAAACATTCACACCCGGCCCGGCGGAGGGCAAAGACTAGCGGCGATAGCTCATTTGGCAATCTCTTTGCTTGGCCAAGCGGGGTCGAATTTGCCACTTTTTGCGAAGCATGAATCGAATCTTGTCCATCTCGTTATTCCTCGCGCTTGGCCAGGCCCTTGGCCAAGCAGAGGAAGACGGCAAACTGGTCGCCACCGAGTACAGCCCGTTTGGCTCCGTGGGCAGCATGGTCGGCATCCACGTCGACCACCAAAACCGGGTGCACGTCACCCACACCTACAGGCGCAACAACGGCGCGCTCGACATCCGGCGACACACCGACTGGGTGATCCCCTCCCTCGCCAGCGGCAGCGTGGAGGACAAGCGCGCGCTGATACGCGGCCGCAAGGCCGACTGGAAATCGCTCTTTCAATGGAAGGAAAAAATCTGGCGCTTCGAGGATCCAAACGACGACGGGCACTTCGACAAAAAGTCGCTCTTCTTCGAGGGGCTAAACACCGAGGTGACCGGTCTCGCCGGCGGCATTCTGTTTCGTGACAACGCCGCCTACGTGACCTGCATCCCGGACATGCTCAAGATCACCGACACCGACGGCGACGGCAGGGGCGACAAGACCGAGGTGCTCGCAACCGGGTTTGGCATCCACATCGGCTACGGCGGACACGACATGCACGGCCCGACAATGGGCTACGACGGACGCATCTACTGGACGATCGGCGACAAGGGATTCAGCGTGCGCAGCCGCGAAGGCGCGGTCTTCCACTACCCGTACCACGGCGGGATGTTCCGCTGTGAGCCGGACGGCTCAAACTTCGAGGTGTTCGCCCACGGCCTGCGCAATCCGCAGGAGCTGGCGTACGACGAGTACGGCAACTGGTTCATCGTCGACAACGACGGCGACTTCGGCGACCGCGAACGGTTCCACTACCTGCTCGAGGGCACCGACACCGGCTGGCGCGCCACGTGGCAGTACCGCAGCAACCGCAAGTTCGCCGAGCACGGCGGCTACAACCCGTGGATGGCCGATGGCCTGTGGAAACCGCACTTCGAGGGGCAACCGGCCTACATCACCCCGGCCATTTCCAACTATTCCGACGGCCCGTGCGGTTTTGCCTACAACCCTGGCACCGCGCTCAACGAAAAATATCAGCGCCACTTTTTCGTGACCGAGTTTCCCGGAAAAAACGTCCGCGCATTCCGCACTGAACCGGACGGTGCCGGCTTCAAGATGGTGGGCGAACACGTGGCGCACCACGGCACGATGACCACCGGCATCAACTTCGGAGCGGACGGCGCGCTGTATCTGGCCGACTGGGGCAACAACGGCTGGGCACCGCATGAGAAGGGCCGCATCATGAAACTCGATGCCCCCGGCGCAGCCGATCATCCGCTGCGCAAACAAACCCGCAAACTGCTCGGCGAGGGCTTCGCCAAGCGCGCCGTGCCGGAACTGGTCGAGCTACTCGCCCATGCCGACCAACGTGTCCGCCTCGAGGCCCAGTTCGAGTTGGCCAAGCGCAACGAAGCCGATGCACTGCTGGCGGTGGCAAAAAAGAACGACTCACAACTCGCCCGCGTCCACGCGATCTGGGGGCTGGGCCAGTTGGGCCGAAAATCCCAAGCCGCCGTCCTGCCGCTCAAGCCGCTGCTGCGCGACAGCGACCCGGAAATACAGTCACAGGTTTTGCGCGTGGCTGCCGATGCCTATCACGAGGGCTTTGCCGATGAAGCGCAAAATCTTCTCTACTCACCGAACCCCCGCGTGCAGCTGTTCGCCGGGATGGCGCTGGGCAAGATCGGTTCCAAAAAACACGTGCCGGCCGTCGTCCACTTCCTCGCAACCAACGACAACAAGGACGTTTTCCTCCGGCACGCCGGTGTCCTCGCCCTAGCCAAAGTCGGCGAGGAATCACCCCGCAGCGTGCTGCACCTGGCGCGGCACGGCTCCGAGTCGGTGCGATTGGCAGCCGTCGTGGCGCTCCGACACATCGGCAATTCCGGCGTAGCAATGTTCCTCAACGACAACAGCGAAAAAGTGGTCAACGAGGCCGCGCACGCAATCCACGACGAGTTTTCCATTCCGGCCGCCATGCCCAGCCTCGCGGGACTGCTCGACGTCGGCCTCGTTTCCAGCGAACCGGTGCTGCGCCGCGCCATCAACGCCAACCTCCGGCTTGGCCGTCCGCAAAATGCCCTGCGCTTGGCCAAGTTTGCCGCGCGCGAAACCGCGCCCGAGGCGATGCGTGTCGAGGCACTCCGCACGCTCTCCACTTGGCCAAGCCCGTTCAAGCTCGACCGCGTCGAGGGCCGTTTTCGTGACCTTGGCACGCGGCCGGTCGAACAGGCGCACGACGTGCTCGATCAACACATAGGCGACCTGCTCTCGAGCAAATCAGACGCCGTGCGTGGCGCCACCGCCGAGGCGATCAGCAAACTCAACTACGGCAACGCCGCCGAGCGGCTCACCCGGCTGGCCAACGACAACTCACTGGCGGCAGCGATCCGCGCATCCGCTGTCGAGGCGTTGCACTCGATCGACGCCGACGGCGCCGACGAGGCCGTGGCGGCTGCCTTGAAAGCCGAGTCGCCAGAGCTACGGGCCACGGCGGTCCGCATTCTGGCCAAGCGCAAACCCGACGCCGGCGAACTGATGGCCTCCCTTCAGGCTGGCCTAAAAAGTGACCACCTGCCTGAGCAACAAAATGCTCTGGGCGTGCTGGGCAGCCTGAAATCACCGGAGGCCGTTTCGCTGCTCGAGGCACAAACCAAGCGCTTGGCCAAGGGCACTGCGCCGGCCACCCTGCACCTCGACATCCTCGAGGCGGCCAAGGCCAACGGTAGTAGTTCGCTCGCCAAGTTCGCCGCCGACCACGAGGCCACCCGGGCAAAACTCGCCCCGGCCGATAGCTATCCCGAGACATTTGAGGGCGGCGACGCGACCATCGGGGAATCGATTTTCCGTACCAGTTTCACCGCGCAGTGCATCCGCTGCCACAAGGTCGGCCAGGTCGGTGGCGACGTCGGGCCCAACCTCAACGGCTTGGCCAAGCGCCTCGACAGCCGGGCGATGCTCGAGTCGCTTATCGATCCGCAGGCACAAATCTCCGACGGTTACGGGTTGATCACCTTCACCATGAAGGACGGAAAGGTGGTCACCGGCATCATCGAGAAAAAATCAGCCGGTTTCATGTCGATCAAGGATCCCGCCGGCAACCGCTCGCTGCTCAAGGTGGCCGACATCAAGAGCCGCTCCAAGCTGCTGTCATCCATGCCGCCCATGACCGGCATCCTGTCTCGGCGCGATCTGCGCGACATGATCGCCTATCTCAAGACCCTGAAATAACCCGCCATGGAGGATGTCTTTTATCCCGGCCCGTTTTCGTTCCGCATGGGACTGGGACGCGGCGAGCCGGGTGAGTTCTTCCGCGCCCGTGCCGGGGATGAAACTCTGATCGCCGAGCGGAAGAAAATCCTCGCCAACCATCCGGAACGCCACTGCGTCCTGCTGCCCGAGAGCGAGCCATTGCTGGAGGAGTTCAATGAACAACTCGCGGAATGGGGAGCCGTTCAATCGCCGCTATCCGGCCAGGAACTTGGCCAGACAATCGCCTCCGACTACCTGCTGCTCGAGCCGGACGACAACGGAATGCCGACCCTCCTCGGTGGCTGTGTGTGTTTCCCCTCGTCGTGGGCATTCGAGGAAAAAGTCGGCCGGCCTCTCGACTGGATTCACGCCGTGGTCCCAACGCTCAACGAGACTCTCGGCGAAAAGGCGCGCAGCTTCCTCACGCAGCTCCAATCCGGGCAAGCTTGGCTCCGCACCAACTGGGGCCTGACCGCCACCGCAAACTTAAACCAACATCCCGCACTCAACCTTCCCCGGTTAAGCGCCGAGACTGACCCGGCGAGCGTCAGGTTTCGCATCGAGCGACAGGCCCTCGTCGCCCAGCCAAAGACCGGCGGCATCCTCTTCGGCATCCGCCTCGAGACCCACCCGCTGCCAACCCTCAAAGCTAACCCCGCCGCGCGCGCCGGACTCCTCGAAGCCCTCCAAACCATGCCCCCCGAAATTGCCCAATACAAAAACCTGACCCCGGCCCGGGGTAATCTGCTCGATTATTTGCAGGGCTGACGTCAGCCGGTTTTTAACATTTTGGAGATTGCAAAGAGCGGGGAACGCACTTTAGCTAGCGGGAACCAATTCAAGTATTATGAAGACGCCTAACATGAAGATAAATCGACGCAAGTTCACGGCGCTGCTTTCGGCTGGCGCGGGCTCAATCACGATCCCGGAGGCAGTTTTTCCGGCGGTAAAAAAACTCAGCAGACCAGTGAAACTGGGCCTGATAGCTGACCTGCATCAGGACGTGATGCATGATGGCCTACAGCGATTGGAGTCGTTCATCTCGGCAATGAAAATGGAAAAACCGGATGCCATCATCCAGATGGGGGACTTCGCCTATCCGAACAAAAAAAATGAGAAAGTCACCAGTACATTCATGGAGGCGCATCCGCGCGCGCTACATGTGTTGGGCAATCACGACATCGACGGGGGACACTCCTTTGACGAAGTCGTGAAGCTGTGGAAGATGAAGGGCCGCTATTACACTGAAAACATTCAAGGCCTGAATTTAGTCGTGCTCGATGGAAACGAAAAACCGGCCGATCACAAGGGGGGATACCCCTCCCATCTTGGTAAGGCCCAGCTCGACTGGCTCGGCGAGCAGCTTGAAAAGCTGGACGGCCCCATCGTTGTGATTTCCCACCAGGGATTAGCCGGGCCGTGGAGTGTGGACAACGCCGCCGAGGTGCAAAAAATCCTAAAGCAACATCAGGACAAGATTCTCATGACCCTAAACGGTCACAACCACATCGACCACATCATGAAGATCGGCAGCATCATCAACTTTCACGTGAACTCAGCCGCCTACCAATGGGTGGGCGGCAATTTTCGCCACAAAAGCTATCCGGACGAGATTCATGCCAAGTTCCCTTACATCGAGTACACTTGCCCGTACAAGGATTCGCTGTACACCACGCTGACGATCGACCCGGCTGCCGGCCGGATCGGGATCAAGGGAAAACTGAGTGAGTGGGTTGGGAAATCCCCGGTCGATGTGGGGAAGAAAATGCATCCGGACTTGAAGGACGGGAATGAAGTCGCCCCCCACATCCGTACACGAACCCTGAAGCGCTTGTTGGAAAGTTCTGATGCCTGAGTTTTCGTCAAGCAAGCCTCGGATGCGGTCGGACATAAAGCGTCGCTCGTTCCTGAAAGGAGCCGGTGTGGCATTGTTACTCCCGAGGTTCGAGAGCCTCGGGCAAGTGACCGGCAAGGAATCGCCGCGGCGTCTGCTGACGATTGTCAATCACCTTAGCTTTTATCAGCCGGCTATGACGCCGAAGGCGGACGGCGCCTTCGACAATCCGCCGGCGTTGTTGCAGGAGTTGGCGGATCACCTCGGGGAAGTGAAGTTTTACAGCGGGCTGGACAATCCGGCGGTGCAGAATGGTTTCGGCCACACGCCGTGTGTCGGCATTCTCTCCGGTTACTTCAACAAACTGCACCGCAAGAACCGGCTATCCATTGACCAGGCGATCGCTGATCAGATTGGCAGCGACACCCGTTTCAAGTCGCTGGTCTTTCAGGCCGGCGAGAACCTGAACTTTTCCCAGATCTCCTGGGACAAGCACGGTTTGCCAGTTAAACAGATCGATTCGCCCCACAAGATTTTTAACCTGCTCTTTCAGGTCGATGAAAACGAGAAGACTCAGCAGCAGGTGCTCGCCGAAAACCGCAGCATTCTCGATGCCGTGCTGGCGCAGGCCAAGTCCATGGAGAAGCGGCTTAACGCCACCGACCGGGCGAAGATGGATGAGTACCTCACCTCTGTGCGGGAGGTGGAGCAGACTGTGAAACGCCGCGCCTACTGGGCCGACCGCACCAAGCCGCAAGTGGATTACGAGATCGAGAATTTCGACCGCAAGTCGGTGGACGACTACGTCGGCACCTTGATGGATCTTGCCGTGCTGGCGCTTCAAACCGATTCGACGCGTGCGGTTACGGTGCAAATTCCGTTTTGGGAAGGTTTCAAGGAACCGGATCTAAGCGGTAACTATCACGACCTTTCCCACCACGGCCAGAAGCCGGAAAAGATCAAAAAATTGCTCATGCTGGAGCTCGCCATCATCAAGCGCATCAGCGCGGCACTCACCACCATGAAAAAACGCCAGGAGGGCAACGGCTCATTGTTTGATCAAACCACCACGCTCCTTACCGCTTCCATGGGCAGCGCCAACTCTCATAATTTCGACGACCTGCCAGCGTTGGTGTTCGACACCCGGATGAAGACGGCCGGTCATTGGAGAAAGCAGGACATACCGATGAGCAACCTGTACCTCGGTTTGCTCCAACTCTTCGGGGCCGAACACGACCAGTTCGGGGAAAGCACCGGAGCGTTTGAGATGTTGTCATAATGCGTCTGCCCTGCGCAATACTGCTGCTGAGCTTTCTCCTGCCGGTAACGCTCCACGCGGAACCCGAGCTGGAACAATTCTTCGCCCAAAACTGCGTCAAGTGCCACGGCCCAAAACAACAAAAGGGCAAGGTGCGGCTGGACCGGCCGGTGGCCGCCTTGTTCGCCAATGAGGAGTTGCTAGAGACCATTGCAGCCGTGCTTGAGGCTGGCGAAATGCCGCCTGAGAAGGCGCCACAGCCCACGGCCGCAGCTCGGGCGGGTGCCTTGCAAATTATTCAGAAACACATTCTCACCCAGCGCCCGATGAACCCCATCAAGCGGCTCACTCGTGCTGAGTACACCCACACGATGCGGGATCTTTTTGGCGTGGATTTTGATTTCACCGGCCTGCTGCCGCCCGATCACGTGGAGCACGGCTTCGACAAGTTTGGCGAGGCTCACCTGATGTCGCCGCATCAAGTCATGGCCTACCTCAAGACCGCGCGTTTCATCGCCGAGCGCGTGTTGCCGGATGCCAAGCCCGAAACGAGGACGTGGGAATTCGATGCGCGACATTTCCACGGCAGCAAAAACTTTGCAACCGGCGGCGGTGGCGATTACCGCGATGGGGACGATTATGTTCTCACGGGCTTTCGCCCCTACCGCAGCAACCTGCATTTCTCCATCGACCCGGAGCGCCACGATCAATTTGTGATTCCCGCCTTCGGGACGTACCGGCTCGAAGTGAAGGCGCATTCGGAGAAATCCAAAGAAGGCGAGGTCATCGGGATCAACCTGGGGGACGGCCGTCATCCGACAAGCTTTCGGATGATACGCCGCATCCCCATGCCGCATGGCTCGAAAGGGTTTACGACCGAGCTAACCCTCAAGACGGGCGATAGGTTAGCCTTCACCTTCGATAGCGCCCGAGTGCCAGGCAGGAGTCTGGCCAAGAAACCGCACAACGGTCCCGCCATGCGGTTCTCTCATATGAAAGTGACCGGCCCGTTGACGGAGCAATGGCCGACCGCCGCGATGAAGGCCATCCTCCCCCGGCCCAACATGAAATCGGACGAGTTGGTGGATCACCTGGCGTTGTTGCTCACGCAGCGGCCGTTGCCGTTGAAGGATCGGCCGGTGGTCGTGGCCATCGCCGCCAAGCAACTGGCGGCCGGCTCCGTGGCCATGGCGCGCAGTGTATTAATCACCCTGCTGACCTCGCCACATTTCATTTACAAGGCGGAGTCGGATGAATTGACGGATGTGGAGCGGGCGCATCGGTTATCCTATTTTTTGTGGAACTCCGTGCCGGACGCCGCGTTGCTTGCGGCCGCCCGGTCGGGTGCGCTTGCCAAGGATCCCTCGGTTCAGGTTGAGCGCCTGCTCAAGGACCCCAAAGCCGGCCGCTTCATCGAGGATTTCACGCGCCAATGGCTGCAACGCGATAAGGTGGACGACTTCGGGCCGGACGTACGCGTTTTCAAAAACGTACGCCGCATGACAGTGGATTCCATGGGCCGCGAAGGCCGCGAGCTTTTTCGCCATATGCTCGAGAAGAGCCTGAGCATGAAACATTTCATCGACTCGGACTTCGTCATGGCCAATGACCGCCTCGCCCGGTTCTACGGCCTGCCCGCTGTGAAAGGCGATGCGTTTGTGCCGGTTAATTTGCCCAAGGGCAGCGAACGCGGCGGGCTCATTGCGCAGGCCGGTTTCCTCAAGCTCACCTCAACGGACTTTGCCACGTCACCGATTCATAGAGGCTCGTGGATTCTTAAGAATCTTTACAACGAAAAGATCGAGCCGCCCACCGACGTATTGATCAACGAGCCGGACATCCGGGGAACCACCACCATCCGTGAAGCCATCCTAAAGCATCAGGAACTCGAGAGCTGCGCCCGTTGCCATTCGAAGATCGATCCCCTGGGTTTTGCCCTAGAATTCTACGACCCGGTGGGGCGCAAGCGCAGTGAGTATCGCCATGTGGTAGAACTTCCTGTCGAGCCGGATGGAACCACGTTCACCAAGAAAATCAAATTTACCAAAGTCCCGATCGAATCCGCCATGAAACTGCCCAACGGCCGCGAGGTCCGCGATCTGCCCACGCTCAAGGCCGCCCTGATGGCCGACAAGGAACGCATCTTCAAGGGCATCATCGGCAAACTCATCAGCTACGCCCACGGCCGCGAAGTCTCCCTCGCTGATCGGCCATACATTGATGCCGTTTACCAAGTCTCCGAATCCCATAAATACTCGCTACGAGCCGCTATCGGAGCCATCGTTGCCCATCCTAAGTTTAGTGGGAATTGAAACCCGCCACAAATATAGTAATAAGGATGTTGTCTACCTCGACCAGAGTCTCATCACCCGTCTGAGCAACAGCTCCTTTAGCGGCTCTTCGCCATCCACTAGGGGTACCTGCTCCGCCTCACCGTAGGCAGCGGCTTCTGGAATTTGCCCGACGGAAGTGACTCAAAGAAACTAGGCCTACAGCCCTTGTAACTCTTTTAACTCACGGAGGACAAATTCGAATTCATTAGCATCGACGTTCGTAATTCCCTCAATGATAAGAGCAATTCCTGCATTTCCTCTCATACACACGTATCATTCTAGGGCACGCCCCTTAGCTACTTCAGCCCCTTTTCTATTGGGTTCTTAGCGAGCTTTTCTACGTGCTTCGCGAGCTTTTTTGCGTGCTTCTCGTTTCTCTTTTTTTATTAATTTATCTTGAGGCGATTTATCAAAAACTCCCATACCTTTCTTCAACGATTCTGGGACCGTGATCGTTTTTCCTTTTATTTTGAGTTTTTTAACAACCTCGATTTGCATGTCAATCTGGCCGGGGTCAGTGGCATTCCCGCCGGGAATAAACTCTCCAAAAGGACGACCGATAGCTTCAAGATCTTCCTGCATATGTTGGCGCATTTTTTTTATGCGACTTTCATATGCTACATTGCCAGCTAGATTCTTCATTTCTTTCGGATCATTCTTTAGGTGGTAGAGTTGATCCTGGTCAAAAAATCCGGGACGATCAGCCCCTCTCACTCCGATACCCAAACGTCCAATGTATGACATGGCTTTAGGTAGGTTTTTCGGTTCGGCTCTCTTGATGGCTGCAATCTGCTCTTTGGTGTAGCGGACAGCAATGTAGGACCAATCTTTCGTAACCGTGGCCCGCGCTGCCCCCATTTCGAGATAAAGATGAGACCGCCAATCATCTGCTGTTCCGTTTTTTAAAAGAGGAGTAAGACTCTTCCCGTCAATCCGGTAAGACTCCGGTTTCTTCGCGTTGCCTAATTCGAAGAAGGTGGGCACCAGATCGATATTCTGCACGAGCTCATCACACACCTGCCCGGATGGAATTTTATTGGGCCAGCGCATGATCATGGGCACTTGAGCCGCCCCATGGGAAAAGACGGACGCTTTGCCATCGCGACCGTGATCCGGAGAAAAAACTACAAGCGTATTGTCATCGATTCCGAGTTCCTTCAGCTTACGAAAAATCGCCCCAATCGAGTCGTCGATCCACGCTTCACCTGCTACGTGGCTATCGGGATCGAAGCCTTTCTCTGTAATCGTATTGAGAAGCTCGGCGCGAGGAGTCATGACTTCGGGAAGGCTTTCAACTTTCCCCTCACCGGTTACGAGTGGGTGATCCATGGATTTTCGCCAGGATTTGTCAGGCCCATGCAGCAGAGTGCTGCAAAGATGGAGGTAAAAGGGACCGTTCTTGTTCTCTTCAATGAATTCCAAC
>Ga0209036_1000688_pt1 | contig 14522 bp, 15 predicted proteins | sample MarorgKNORR_S2LV_3_FD_188222 | JGI IMG/M metagenome (GOLD analysis project Ga0209036, IMG submission 188222) | Marine microbial communities from the Southern Atlantic Ocean, analyzing organic carbon cycling - DCM_A/KNORR_S2/LV (SPAdes) (version 2) | ecosystem: Environmental > Aquatic > Marine >... | reverse complement strand
GATTTTGATATTGGCTGGATGTAATTATGTTATATCTAAAAAAGGTGTATTAATAGGTCTCCCTGAAGTAAAAAGAGGCATTTTTCCATTCCAGGTGATGGAATCATTATCAAAAATAATTCCTCAAAAAAAATTGATTGATTGGTGCATTCGAGGTTGTGATTTGAAAATTAAAAAAGCAAAAAAACTTGGGATTATTGACAAAATTGTCGACGTAAAAAATGTTGAAAAGTCTGTCCAAAAATGGCTTTCTGAAATTATTGAAAACTCGCCGATTGCAATTAATTACGGATTGGAAGCTGTTGATAAAATATATAATTCTGAAACAAATCATGAATATCTTTCTCAATTGTTAGAAAAATCATCCAATTCTAATGATGCTAAAGAAGGAATAAAAGCCTTTTTTGAGAAAAGAAAACCAAAATGGAAATAAATTTTATTATAAAATGAAAAGATTAGAAAATAAATTAGTAAGGTTTATGAAAAGACCAAATGGTTTTCCAAATCAAGATACATGGAAGTTAGATCATGAAAACATCAATGATCTTTCTAATGGGGAAATAATTATTCAAAATCTCTACATTTCAATAGACCCAGCAATGCGTGGTTGGATGAATAAAGCCAGGTCATACATTAAACCTGTTGAAATAGGTGATGTAATGCGGGCTGGCTCAGTTGGTAAAGTTGTTTATTCCAAAAATAAACTATTTAAAGAAGGAAATTTTGTTTCAGGATGGGGTGGGGTCCAAAAGTATTGTAGAACGGATGGTAAAGGATTTGTTGAAATTAATACCAAAAAGAATGATTTACCTATTTTTTTAAGTACATTAGGTATGACAGGGTTGACTGCTTATTTCGGAATCCTTGAGGTTGCTAAAGTCAAAAAGGGAGAAACTGTTTTAATATCAGCGGCAGCTGGATCTGTTGGTAGTATTGCAGGCCAAATCGCAAAAATTAATGGATGTAGAGTTATCGGTATAGCTGGTGGTAAAAAAAAATGTAATTATGTTATTAACGAATTAGGTTTTGATGGTTGTATTGATTATAAAAATGAAAGTGTTAGTAGATCAATTTTCAAGGAATGTCCTGATGGAGTTGATGTTTATTTTGATAATGTTGGAGGTAACATTTTAGACTCTGCATTAACTTTTATAAATAGAAATGCCAGGGTAGTTATTTGTGGTGCTATCTCTCAATATAATAACAGTGATGTTCTTGGGCCAAAAAACTATTTATCAATTTTAGTTAATAGAGCAAAGATGATGGGAATGGTTGTTTTTGATTATAAAGACAGATATACAAATGCAATTGAAGAAATGAAAGTTTGGATAGAAAAAGGAAATTTAAAATCAAATGAGGATATTCATTTTGGTTTGGATAATTTTTATAATGTTTTTCAAAAATTGTTCAATGGAAATAAATTAGGAAAATTAATTTTGAAGGTTTGAGTTCTATTTATTATTAAAAATGAAAATATTTACATAAAAAAATGAAAAAATTACAAGGTCAAGTAGCGATAATTACAGGTGGTGCCAGAGGAATCGGTGAGGGGGTTTGTGAGGTTTTTTGTCGAGAGGGTGCCACTGTGGCGATGTGGGATGTTTTGGATGGTAGTGAGGTAGTTGAAAGAATATCAAATTTGGGCGGAAACATTTTTTACCAGAACGTAGATGTTACATCAAAAAAATCTGTAAATAAAGCTGTTGATTTTATAATTAATAAGTATGGTAAAATCGATATTTTAATTAATAATGCTGGTATTATTAGAGATAAATCATTTATGAAGATGACTGAAAATGATTGGGATGATGTTGTCAATGTAAATCTTAAATCACTATTCATAGTCTCCAAGGCTGTTTTGCCATTTATGAAAGAAAGTGGGTATGGTAGAATTGTTTCAGCTTCTTCAATTAATGGTTTTCAGGGTGCTTTTGGACAGACTAACTACAGTGCTACGAAAGCAGGTATTTCTGGGTTTACCAGGTCTCTTTGTAAGGAAGTGGGTAAATATGGAATCACAGTAAATGCAGTTGCCCCTGGATTTATTAAGTCTGTAATGACTGAAAGTATGCCAAAGAATGTTATTGAGGCTGGAATAAATATGATTCCGGTAAAAAGAATAGGAACACCTGAAGATATGGGACAGGCATATCTGTTTTTAGCATCCAAAGAGTCAGGGTTCATAAGTGGAATTACCTTACATGCCAATGGAGGTGCAATGCCTAATTAAAAATAAAATGAAACAAGAAAATTATAAAACAAATTTCGAAAATCTTAGTGAGATGAAAAATCATCTCGGTAAAGAGCTTGGAATAAGTAAATGGATTGAAATAACTCAAGAGAAAATCAAAAAATTTGCACAAATTACAGAAGACGAACAATGGATACATTTGGATATAGAAAAGTCAAAATTACATTCACCCTACAAAACAACTGTAGCTCACGGATTTATGATTTTGTCATTAGCAACTAGATTTTCCTATGACTCTTTTAATGTTAAAAATGTAAAAATGGGTATAAACTATGGATTAGATAAAGTACGATTTATGAGTGCAACACCAACTGGTGGTTTTGTTAGAGGAAGAGTGTCTCTATTAGAATTTGAAGAAAAGTCTGAAGGTGCTAAATATAAATTAGGAATAACTGTTGAGCTTAGAGGACAGGATAAACCAGTGTGTGTAGCTGAAACCTTAGCGATTGCTTATAAATAAAAATAATTTTTCATGGAAACAAAATTAAATACCGACCTAACTAGTTTCAGAACTGAAACAAGAGAGTGGCTCAATGAAAATTGTCCAACTTCGATGAGAGAACCAGTTGAAGATCCATCGCAATTATATTGGGGTGGCAGAAATGCAGAATTTATTAGTAAAGACCAAGAAATATGGTTTAAAAAAATGTTAGAAAAAGGATGGATAGCTCCTGATTGGGAAAAAAAATATGGCGGGGGAGGACTTAGTTTAGATGAAAACAATATTTTAAATCAAGAAATGGGTAGATTGGGGTGTAGAAAGCCTCATTATAATTTTGGTATTTCGATGTTGGGTCCAGCCCTTTTGAAGTTTGCGACAGAGGAACAAAAACTACGTTATCTTCCTGAAATCATTCAAGCAAAAATTAGATGGTGTCAAGGGTATAGTGAACCTAATGCTGGAAGTGATTTAGCTAATCTTCAGACTAAGGCTGAAGATAAAGGCGATCATTTTTTGGTTACTGGATCTAAGGTTTGGACTTCTTATGCTGATAAGGCTGATTGGATTTTTTGTCTTGTAAGAACAGATCCTAGCGGCTCAAAACATACCGGAATTAGTTTTTTATTAATCGATATGGCTTCTCAAGGAGTTTCTACCAGACCTATCAAACTTATTAGTGGTAAGTCACCATTTTGTGAAACTTTTTTTGATTCAGTTGAAGTGCCAAAAGAAAATTTAGTTGGAACTTTAAATGACGGTTGGACAATTGCTAAGTATTTGCTAACTCACGAAAGACAAATGATTGGGGGAATTGGTGAAACTGATAAAAAAGAATTTATTAGTGACCATGCAATAAATATTATTTCAAAAACTAATGATATTCTTTCTGATACAGTTTTAAGATCAAAAATTTCAGAGTTTGAAATGAATGAAGAAATATTTGACTTGACCATACAAAGAACCATGGATGAAGAAAAGTCTGGAAATAATTCAGGAGCTAATTCATCTTTCTTCAAATACTACGGAACAGAACTAAATATTCAAAGAGAAGAATTAAGATTAAGTATAAATGGTTTTAAGTCAACAGAGTGGACTAGCGACGAATCACATAATGGTAAACAGGCTCGTTTTTTTTGTAGAACAAAAGGAAATTCAATTGAGGGAGGAACTCACGAAGTTCAATTAAATATAATTGCAAAAAGAATCTTGGGTCTCCCTTCAAAATAAATTCATATGGCTTTGATTATTAACGAAGAGCAAAAAATGCTTAAAGACTCTGCAAAAGAATTTTTGAATTTAAAATCTCCACTTTCTTTGATGAGAGAGCTAAGAGATAATAATTTTCGGCCATATAAAAAAGAATTATGGACGGAAATGGTTGAAATGGGTTGGACTGCATTAATAATACCTGAAAAATATAATGGATTGAATTTTGGCTATGTTGGTTTAGGTCAAGTACTTGAAGAAACGGGAAGGAAGTTAACTGTTTCACCACTTATTTCGACTGTTTTGATGTCAACAACAATAATTTCTCTGTCTAAAAATGAAGTTTTAAAATCTAATTTATTCAAAGAAATCTTGAATGGCTCAAAGCTTCTGACAATAGCACACGAAGAAGGTGTTATTCATAATTCTGAAATTTTAGATTCTTTAATATCTAAAGTCGGAGATACTTTTATTTTAAATGGAAAAAAGAATTTTGTTATAGATGGGAATATTTCTGATCATATTATTGTGTCAGCTCAAGATGAAAATGGATCTGATCTTTTAATTGCCGTTGTTGATTCCAAATCAAAAGGTATAAAATTTAATAATAAAGTTCATATGGATTCAAGAACTTATTCTGATATAACTTTTAATAACGTTGAAATAAATAAAGATTCTTTTTTATCGACAGGGAGTGATGGTAAGTCAATTTTAGAAAAAACGTTTGATATTTCAAGAATTGGGTTGGCTGCAGAAATGCTGGGAAGTATACAAGAGGCTTTTGATATTACTATGTCGTATTTAAGAGAAAGAGAACAGTTTGGAGTTAAGATTGGATCTTTTCAATCTTTGCAGCACAGATCAGCTTTAATGTTTGCTGAGATAGAGTTGTGTAAATCGATTGTGTTAAAAGCTTTACAATCTATAGATAATGATAAAGATCTTTCTAAAAATGCAAGTTTGGCCAAGGCCAAACTAGGTATGACATATAAATTAGTCAGTAATGAAGCTATTCAAATGCATGGTGGGATTGGAGTAACTGATGATTCAGATATTGGTTTTTTTCTAAAGAGATCACGAGTAATAGAAAACGCTTTTGGGGATTCAAATTTTCACTTAGATAAATTAGCAAAAATAAAAGGTTACTAATTTAATTTTTAAATGATTTGATTTTTTTGCTTTAAAAAATAATTAACTGTGGTCTACCTGTTTGGTAAAGGTGCTTTCAAAAATTCTGTCAGCGTTTGATGTCTCAAAACCATCTCTTCTGTGTTTGGGTTTGATTAATTCTTTTTTTAAAGTTTTAAATTCTGGTAGAACTCTTCTTTCTGCAAATTCAACATAGCTTCCTGATATTAATTTCTGTTTATTATTTGCAAAAATTGCTTTTATCTTATTAGCTACCGAGCTGCTTTGAAGTAATAAACCATCTTTACTTTTTTTAATTACTCCCCCAGAATCATTTAGTTTAATTCCTATTTTAACGACAAGTTTATTGAACTTTTCTAAAGTGTTAAAACTTTCATTTAATTCGTGAACACTGATTGTATAGTGGTTTAAATAATATCTGTTATAAATAACCCAGGATGCGTATTCACTTTCACTTAATAAAAATTCATAGTCTTGAATAGTCGGTAAATTCCAAAGAGGGCTACTCAAAAATCTTATTACTTGTTTAGAGTCGTTAAGGTCTATATCATCAACTGGATCAGATTTAACTTGATTTGTGTATTTGTGTATTATTTTTTGTGTTTTTTTTGATAATTCATCAACTATAAGTTCACTTATAAAGATTCTAGGCATATTTATTTCTTGATGAGAATACCAATAAGCATTAAGTTTTTTTTTTTCGAAAGAATAAAAATCTCTTCTTTCATATCCATGGTGTAAAAAAATTTTTTCAAAAGATTTTATTCCTAGATGATTTACTCCCATTGTTCGAAATGCAATGTGGTCATTAATAATATCGAATTGATTTGAAATTACATTTTTATTAATTAAAGCATTAGTTATTTTTTTAACATCAGGAACTCTTCTAGAGTAAGTTTCGAACAGGGAAATTAAAATTTCGTGAATAGTTTTTTTTTCTTTAAAAATCATCATTTAAAGTTATTTAAAAATAATTTTCCACACGTTGTTTTTAAAAATTCATTGTAAGGAATGTCTTCTTGTCTTATGAAACCTTTATTGTTTATTTTTTTTGAGATAACCAGTTCAATTACAGCAACTAATGCAGCTGCTGTTGTCCATGATATTGCCCGCCATTTTTTGCCCTGTATTTCTAATGGATAGTATGCTTTGAAAAATTCACTTCTAGAAATTTTTTCCTTTTTCCATCCCTCTATAACAGCGTAAACATAAACAACATCTTCATCTACAGGTGGTTTAGCATTACTTAATATTTTTTCTAGTAAATCTTTGTCCTTTTTTAGTATTAGTTCATACATTAAAAAACGCATTAATTTTCCGTGACCTGGATACCTAATTGTTTTGTAATTCAAAGTATCTAATTTTCCTAGGTATGTATCACACATTGTCCCAAGACCACCTGATGTTGAGAATGCTTCAAATTCTTGACCCTCAATGTTAATGTGTTCAAATCCATCAAGAGATGGTACCGTTTTTTTAACTCCATTTTGAATAACTTCTGCATCATTTAAGTATTCATTTATAACTCCGTGGGGTGACCAGGTAAATGAATAAGCCAATTGACCGTTTGGGTATCTTGGTAATGCTCCAACTCTTAATTCAATATCTCTCAACTTGTCAAACGTTTTTGCTAAATTACTACCTATGATTCCAATTAAGCCAGGTGCCAATCCGCATTGTGGAACCATCACTTTTTTAGATGTTTTGCTTAATTTTCTAATGTATTTAGAAGTCTCAACATCTTCCGTTAAGTCAAAATAGTGAAGATTTAAGTCATGGGCAATTTTAGCAATTTGAATATTTAAATAGTAGGGTAGTGCAGATATGACGGTGTCAAAATCTTTCATTAAGGATTTTATTTTTTTAATATTTGAAACATCGGATATAATTGATTCAAAAGGTAATCTATAATTATAATGTGGTTTTTTCTGATCAACTCCTTTTACGTAATAATTTTGTGAAAGTAGTATTCCAACCAACGTTCCAACTTTTCCAAGACCTAAAACTAAAAACCTTTCCATATATAACAATTTTAGTCTGTATTGTTATAAATATAACAATTAAAAAAAATATTCTATTTAATTTTAAATCATGTTTAGATTATTAATATTATTTGTTTTTTTGTCATGTTCATCTACTGATGAGTCAAATCAGCTTGATGTAGTTTATAACTATATTTATTCAGCAACAATTCCACAAATTATTGAAAGTGAAAAAGTTGATAGAAAGTTTTGGGTTAGAGCGCCAAAAAAAATTACAAAAAATAAATATCCTCTTGTTTTTTTCTTTCATGGAAATGGTGGAGAGGCTTATGGGTTTTTGCAAAACACTCCTCAAATCACTAATCTCGTAGACAGCGATCAGTTTATAGCAATATTTCCTGACGGTCATTTGAAAAGTTGGAATTGTGGAAATGAAAATTCAAAAGCAGATGATGTAATGTTTATTAAAAAAATAGTTGATCATTTAAAAACAAATGTATTACCTGTTGATTTAATGGACTTTGATAAAATCTATGGAATAGGTATTTCAAATGGATCATTAATCCTTAACAAAATTGCCAAAGAAACTTCAATTTTCACAGGAATTGCACCTATTATTAGTCAACAGTCTGATTCTATTTCTATCACTATTGCTAAAAAACCAATCTCATTATTTCAAATCAACGGAACCAATGATGATGTAATCCCTGTAAATGGCGGAAAATCTATAATTGGTCATACTTTCCTTTCAGCCAAACAAAGTGCTGAAAATTGGGCCTTAAATTCAAATTGTAATCTAAATGGAGTGGTTGAAAGTTCTTCAAATTGGGGAAATTATTCAGTCAACTCTTTTACATATACTAATTGTGATGATAATCGTTTGGTAAGCTATCATCTGGTAAACGGAGCACGTCATCAGTCTAACTTTGGTCCAAATGATCAACTTTACATGAGAGTTTGGAATTTTTTAAAAGTAAACTAATTTTACTACTGAACTGTTTTCTCAAGTTTTACCCACTTATTATCGGAATCAAGTTTAAATGCACCAATGAAAACTTTGTCCCACATTTCTGGTTCAATGATTGAAAGAAATAGACTTTCATCTTCTTTTTGATATAGAAAATAGACTCTACCAACATCAGGTTCAAATTTAAAGTCTGAGGCATAAACAAGCTTATTCCATTCATAATTTTGAATTAGTTTTTTATACTCATCCTTTATTTCATTAAATTTTGCTTCAAAAAATTTATTTGTTTTAAAAACCTTTTCAGTTTTCCATAAGCTTACGTCATCTGGATTAATTGCTGGGGCTCCAATATTTGATGCATAAGGAAGTATATTTGGATTATCAGCAACATTATCAGGTTTTTTTCTTTTTTTCATATTGATGCAAATATAAATAACTAGCACTACATAGCAGTTATTTTTTTATTATGATCGATAGGAAATAACAATTGAAAGCTTATTTTCAAAATAAACTTATCTTTAATATTGATATGAAAAGAGAGTTTTTAAAACAATATATATTTGTAGTATTAATAATAGTTATTGGTATTTTATCAGGAATTTTACTTTACCCAATAATAGAAAAATTATAGACCTGTCATTATACTTGCTTTTATTGCTAATATGGGGTATACCCAGCACTTATTTTAGAAGTAAGTTCAGAAAAATTGTATACCAGACTCAGAGCTGGAAAATTAATATTAAGCCTGTATTTTGGAAAGAAATTAAAGGTTTAATTTTCAATATTTATCCGGAAGATAAAAATTATTTAAAAGTCAGAAATTATTACAGATTATACTTATTAATTTATCTTATCTTGTTTCTAGCTTATTATTTTTATAATTAATGAAAAAAAAGAATTTTGATGTAATTGTATGGGGAAGTACTGGTTTCACTGGAAAGCTTGTAACTGAATATCTAATCAGCAAATATGGTGTGGCTCAGAATCTCAAATGGGCCATAGCAGGAAGAAATAAAGAAAAACTAGAGCAAATTAAAAATGAATTTTCAAAACCAAATTTACCTTTTTTGGTTGCTAATGCTAACGATTTAAAAAGTCTTGAGAAAATGGCTAGTCAAACTAAAGTGCTTTGTACTACAGTTGGGCCTTACGCAAAGTATGGCACTGATTTAGTTGAAATTTGTATAAAAAATGGTACCCATTATTGCGATTTGGCAGGTGAGGTTCAATGGATCAGAAAGATAATTGATAGATTCCATCAAAAGGCACAAACAAAAAAAATTAAAATTGTCAATTCATGTGGTTTTGACTCTATTCCATCTGATTTTGGTGTTTATTATATCCAAAAAGAATTGTCCGAATCCAACTTAACTAGAGCAAAAAGAATTGAGATGAGGGTTGCTGGCATAAAGGGTGGAATCAGTGGAGGAACCTATGCAAGTTTAAGTAATGTAAGGAAAGAGGCATCCAAAAATAAAAGCATATATAAAACTCTTATGAATCCTTATGGACTTAATCCAGTTGGTAAAATGGATGGCCCTGATAAACCGGATCTAAAAACAATTCTTTATGATAAATGTTCTGATAATTGGATTGCTCCATTTGTTATGGCATCAATCAACACAAAAATCGTAAGAAGAAGTAATGCACTTACTAATTTTGAGTACGGTAAAAATTTTTTTTACAGTGAGGCCACTCTTTGTGGAAAAGGTGTTTTCGGCAAAATAAAGGCCTATTTGATTTCATTTCCTTTGCTGATTTTAGCAATGGCTAAACCAGGGAGTTTTTTTAAAAAAATAATTGATTTAATACTACCTTCTCCGGGCGAGGGTCCAAGTAAAAAAAGCAGGGAATCAGGATTTTTTAATTTTAGATTTTATATTGATACTGAAAATGGTAAAAAAAGAGTTGCTAAAGTTACTGGTGATATGGATCCTGGTTATGGTTCAACTTCAAAGATGATTGCTGAATCTGCTGTTTGTTTGGCTAAAGACTCCTTACCAGATTTTGGAGGGGTTTTAACACCCTCTGTTGCAATGGGAAACCATTTATTAAATAGATTACGAAAGAATGCAGGCTTAACTTTTAATTTAAAAAAAACATAACATGAAAAAACAAATTAGATCGATATTTTATTTTTTATTTTCAATCTTCGCAATCTTGATATTTGTAAATTTTGTTTCTGAAAAAAAAGCAAAAGATTTTCAAGAAAATTGGGAAACAATTTTTAATGGAAAAGATTTAAGTGGTTGGGATATGAAGATAAGATATCATAGTTATGGAGAAAATTACAACAATACTTTTAAAGTTGAAAATGGAAATTTAAAGGTTTCTTATGAAAATTATGATTCCTTCGAGAATAAGTTTGGTCACATTTTCTATACTAAGAGAAAGTTTAAAAACTATCACTTAAGCCTTGAGTATAAATTCAGTGGCAATCATCTAAAGGGTGCCCCGGGCTGGTCTGTGAAAAATAGTGGAATTATGTTGCATTGTCAAGATCCATCAACTATGTTGATTGATCAAGAATTTCCAGTAAGTGCAGAGGTCCAATTGCTTGGTGGTTTAGGAGAGGGGCAAAGAACAACTGCAAATGTTTGTAGTCCCGGAACCGATGTTGACATAAACCAAAAATTAGCTAAAAAGCACTGTAACAATTCAGCTTCTAAAACATTTCACAAAGATAATTGGGTTAAGGTTGAAGTTGTTGTTAATTCAAACAAAATAATCAAACATATTGTGGAGGGTGACACCGTGTTGACTTATACTAATATTGAAATAGGCGGGGACAGAGTCCCATCTAATTATATTGCTAAAATAGGTGAATCATTAGGTGAAGGATATATTTCATTACAATCAGAGGGACACCCTGTCGAATTTAGAAATATAAAAGTAAAAGAAATTAGGTAATTGAAAGTTTAGGGTTTTAATTAATTCTAATGACTTAAGAATGTTTTTTTTGTAAAATAAACTGTTAATTATCTCTTTCGAGTTTGAATAAATCCAAATCAATATCGTCTATACCTTCTTTATCAAATGGATATTCCATCTGATCTTGTATATTATATAATGAAATTAATATAAATTGACTCAGTATGACAATGAAATAAGTTAAATAAGGTGGGTTATCAATTCCTATTTTATTTATTATCGTTGGAGTATAAATTACAGGAAATATGTAAACAAAAATTAAACAGTATGCTTTTAAGCTAATCGGCGTTCGGTGAGTATGTATTCCAACTAAATTATCAGCACTATCGTATGTGTCTTTTAAAAACCTAGAAACTTTTTGTAAAGTTCCTCCTCCAATGACATCTCTTTTTGACAATAAAAAACTGTATAGTTCCTCTATATTATCATCGTGAGATTTTGTTGTAGGAACAACATCACTTAAATAATCTATTAAACCTTTATTGCATTTGGTTATTAAATCAAGTGATCTTTTGATGTCACTTTCTTCCAGCTTTGAGCCTCTAATTATATTTTCAACAGTTTTTAAACTTCCTCTAAAAAGACTCAAATGTTCGATAGCTTTTTCTCTGCGCCTGAAAGCTCCTCTTATGGTGAATACTAGAGGGAAAATTATTGCGATACTTATTAGAGTCAGATCAATGTTGTATGTAATTGAAAATCGATATGATAGGAAAAGTACAATTAGCGAGATTAAAAGCGCATATAATGTTTTCTTATTTAAAATTACTAAGTAACTTGACATATAAAATAATTTAATACAATAACGTATATTAGACTAAAATAAACAAAAAATTAATTATACCATTACATTATGAAAAACCTGATTACATCTATCGCATCTTTTGCAATCTTTTTTGTTGGATTTTCACAAAAAGAATTGGATTCTGACCAATTTTATGCTGACCAAACACCAATGGAAATAAAATTAAATTATTCCAATAAAAATATGAAGAAAAAGACAAATGATTCAACTTACATCAAAACAGATTTGGCTTACAACTACCAAAACGAATGGAAAACGATACCAGTTGAATTAAGAGCACGTGGTAATTTTAGAAGAGCAAAATGCTATTTTCCGCCAATTAAAATGAAGATGAAAAAAAGCAATTACAAAAACACAATATTTGATGGTAATAAAAAAATGAAATTAGTAATTCCATGTAGAACTGACGATGAGAAAAATGACAATATACTCAAGGAGTATCTTGCGTACAAGGTTTACGAATTGGTTTCCCCATATCATTTCAAAACAAGAAGAGTTAATATTGAGTTTACTGAACCAAAAGGTAAAAAGGAAAAAACTTATTCATTAAAAGGTTTTTTAATAGAAGATGACAGTAAACTGGAAAAAAGATTTGGAGGAAAAGTGGTTGAACAATTTGTACATCCGTTAGCAATGGACGGAATAGGTTCGGTTCAACATGCTATTTTCCAGTACATGATTGGAAACACTGATTTTTCAGTAGCATATCAGCATAATGGTAAGTTATTATATAATTCTGAAAAAAAATTCATACCCCTTCCATATGATTTTGATATGACTGGATGGGTTTCTCCGAGTTATGGATTTGGTAATCCAACCTTAAATTTGAGTTCACTTACAGAAAGACAATATAGAGGATTTAAAAGAGATGTTGAATTAATGACTGAAATAAGAGGTCAATTCTTAAAAAATAAGGACCAAATTATAGCTGTTGTTAATTCATTAAAATCCGAATTCGATAGTCAATCAGCTTTTGAAGAAATGAATGATTTTATGATGAGCTTTTTTGCTATAATTGAAGATGATAATAAATTTAACAAGGAAATAGTTGCTCAGGCAAGAACTAAATAAAACAATTTAAGTACTGATTTTAACTTTTTAATTTTTCATATTTAAAAACGTTAGGCATTGTTATTGATTAATTATTGTTATGAAAAAAGTTATTAACCTCCTCTGCCTCACAATTATTTTAATCTCTTGCAGCTCCGAACAGGAAAGTTCATCCTTAACACAAGGACTAAATAATCAAATACTAAATCATGATGGGGTGGACCGTGAGTATCTGCAATACATTCCCAGTACATACGATGGTTCAAACAAACTTCCTGTATTACTTAATTTTCATGGATTTGGAAGTAGTGCCAGTGATTACATGCAATACACCGATATGACCAGTTTAGCTGAATCAGAAGGTTTTGTTTTGGTCTATCCTCAAGGAAGTGATTTAAATGGATCTCCTCACTGGAATGCAGCCTTAAAGGGTGGCGACAACAAAAGTAATGCTGATGATTTGGGGTTTATTGAAGCATTAATCAATAAATTATCTACTCAAAACTTGATTGACAACAAAAGAGTTTATGCAATTGGTTATTCAAATGGTGGAATGATGAGTTATGCATTAGGTTGTTATAAAAGTGACTTAATTGCCGCTATTGGTTCAGTTTCAGGCTATATGCTTCAAAATGAATGTACTCCATCGCATTCTATTCCCTTGATTAAATTACATGGTACAAATGACTATTATGATGGCGGTGGGGTTTACAATTCTGTAGAATCAGTTCTTAATTTTTGGAAAAATTTTAATAATGCTACTGGTAACCCTTCTTTAGATTCATTTAATGATAACGGAACATTAATTGAAAAATATAGATATGTAAACAATAATAATATTTTAATAGATCATTATAAAGTTATTGAAGGTGATCATGTTTGGTTTGATTTTAATTATAAAGGCAATAATACCAACAAGATAATTTGGGACTTTTTCTCACAATTTGATATCAATGGCTATATAGAGTAGTTTAATTTTTAATAATCACACCATCGGCCAAAAAAGAAAGAGTTAGTTCAGGTTTTTTAATTTGTGAAATTTCATAGCTTGATTTTCCAGCATCTTCAGCGTAGTGCCTTAGCTGCGAAACACTTATTGTGTCCTTTGAAATTAGACCATTAATAACTGCTGATTTCCCTTCAGATCCAAATTTTGGAACAAAAAAACCATAATTTTTAAATCTAACTAATAAAGTATCTCTGTCTACTTCAATTTTCATCCAACAACCTTTCATGGGACAAGTAGATAAAATTTCACCTTCTATTTTTATACTTTCATTTCTATTTTCTAAGAAATCAATTTTATTTTCCTTAAAATTTTGGATATTTTTAAGATCAATTTTTTGACCATAAAAACTTAAATCAATGGTGTTAAACTTGTTTTGCCCATAGATTAAAAATGGGATCATAAAAAAAAATATACTAATACATTTCATAAACTAAATTTACAATATGTTTTCAAATGTATGTTCAATAATTTTTAAATTAGATTCATGAAAAAAGAGTACTTAGTTGCGTTGATGATTCTTGTTCCACTCATAGGATGGGTTTTTAATATTTATGCTCTTTTTCTTTTTTTACCTCTGGGTCTTTTCTGGAAAAAAAATGTCAAAAAATAAATTCGAAAATAAAATTTGTCCCATTTGTAATAGACCTTTTTCATGGAGAAAAAAATGGAAAAAAGATTGGGATAATGTAAAATATTGTAGTAAAAAATGTCGTATAAACAAAAAAACGTG
>Ga0209036_1000684_pt1 | contig 14596 bp, 12 predicted proteins | sample MarorgKNORR_S2LV_3_FD_188222 | JGI IMG/M metagenome (GOLD analysis project Ga0209036, IMG submission 188222) | Marine microbial communities from the Southern Atlantic Ocean, analyzing organic carbon cycling - DCM_A/KNORR_S2/LV (SPAdes) (version 2) | ecosystem: Environmental > Aquatic > Marine >... | reverse complement strand
TTAGCCTGTTATCATCAAGCACATATTCAATTCTTTTAATTGGTGATATTTCATTAGAGATAGATTTTATTTTTGAATTAAATGAAATTCTTTTATCAATATTGCTTCCAGAAAATGTTGCTTTTATTGGATTGCCGTAATAATCACGCAAAGGAACATTTATTATTTGTCTAATATCTCTTCTTAAAGTAATAGAAGAAAAGTTTAATGCTCTTGCTGATTGCAATTTTTCAGTGGATAGGCGTTCTGTCTCTAAAGAGGATTGAAGAATATTTGATGTGATAATAGTTATTATTGAAAGAATAACCATTGATACCAAGACCTCGATTAATGTAAAACCTTTTGTCATTTTGTATAAAGGCCTTTAATTGTATAGATGTATGTTTCTTCATTTTCTAGCCTAACAGATATTTCATACTCAAAAAATTCATCACTAGGACCATTGTTTATGGTCTCATCCCATCTCCATTGCTGACCGCCCATAATCATTTCACCACTCCTTTGAATAGGTTTTAAGGATTTTTCTAAGGTATGTATTAATGAAATACGATTATTTGCGACCTCTTTTGCTAAATATCTTTGTTCTAAGTCGTGGCTTGATATAGCCGTTGAGATTATTAAATTATATATAGTTATTACTGAGATACTTAATATAAACAATGAGACCACTACCTCTATTAAACTAAAGCCTTTCTCAGTAATTGATAGCTTCATTTGTTACTGCTCCATTATTTTGTATAACTATTCGTTGAATATAATCACTGTGATAGATATCTATTTCGCCGCCTGAATTTTCACCAGAAGGATAAAAAATCATCAAAGGAGACTTTTTCTGTATTTCCTCTAAGTCAATTAAAGTTCCATCTTCAAACCTAAATGTCTTCTTCAAAGAGGCTGTTTCATTTAAAAGGGAGTTATCAAAGTCATAATCCACCTCTTTATATTGATTATCAAAAATATACTCTGCAAATTGTTTATTTGAATTCAAATGCCATCCAATTATATTTCCAGTAACAATGCTTTCCTCTGTTAAAAAATTAACTGTTTTTTCAAATGAGTTGTTTTGTGAATCTATAGATTTGAGAGTACTAAAGTTAAGAGTGATTAGAGTTGTTGATATTCCTATGATAAATAATACAACCAGGATCTCAATTAAAGTAAAGCCTTTGTGATATTTATTATTGCTGCATCCAATTTCCGACATCAGAATCCTCACCTGAGCCTCCCTCAACACCATCAGCGCCAAGAGTATATAAATCATATTTTAGAGACCTTCGTGAAGGAAATTCATATATATATTCTCTTCCCCATGGATCTTTAGGTAATGCAGAAATATACCCACCTTCAGGATACAAAAATGGATTTTTTAATTCTGAGTGAGGATTAACCAGAGCATCTAAGCCTTGAGATGTTGTTGGGTAGGACAATTCATTAAATTTATATATTTCTAAGGCTTTATTAGTATTTGCCATATCTGCTCTAATCTTTTCTAAATTAGCCCTTTGAAATACAGGGTCAACACTAACGACCACAACAGTTGCTAAAATTCCTAATATCACTAAAACAGCCATTAACTCTATAAGCGTAAATCCCTTCTCTTTGTTTTTCATATTGCTAATGTATTCATTTGCATAATTGGTATAAGTATAGCTAGAACTATCAACATAATAAAACCACCCATAAGAATTATCACAACTGGTTCTAGCAATGACAAAAATATTGCTCTCTTATTTTCGATTTCAGATTTCATAAAATGGGAAACTTTATTAAACATTTTTGCTAAATTACCAGATCTATATCCACTGGATATTAGTTGAATAAATATATCTGGCAGGATTCCTTCATTTTTGAGAGAAACAATAAAATCTTTACCCTCAACAACATCATTTTTTGCATCTACTACAATCTTTGAAAGAAATTTATTATCAAAAATTTTTGAACATTCATCAAGAGCGACATCAAGATTAGTTCCCGAGGCAAGTAATAATTCCATGGTGCTAGAAAATCTTTCTAACTCTGAATTCAAAATAAAATTACCCAACAAAGGTATGTTTAGGACTCTTCGATCAAATGAGATTTTATTCTCTATCTTACGCACATAATTTTTATAAGAATAAAAAATAACCGCACATAAGACTGCAAATATTATCAGTATTGGAATTATATTATTAGAAATTCCTATTAAAAATTTTGTTATAAATGGTAGCTCTGCCCCAGCCTTGATAAATTGTCCAACCACTTGAGGTAATACGAATGCTAAAAGAGAAATTATTACAACAATTGAGAAGCCTATTAAGACTATCGGATAGGTTAATGCAGAAATAACTTTCTGTTTTATAGATGCACTTTCTTCAAGATAATCTGCAAGTTTAGTGAATACAATATCTAGATTTCCAGACGAATCTCCTGCTGTAACCATTGAGATATATGTATCCGAAAATACTCCTGGAAATTTTTTCATTGAACTTCCAAGTCTTTTTCCTTGCACAATTTCTTCTTTAAGATTGTATAAAATATATATCAAATTTTTATTTTTTAATTGTTTTGCAGTTATGTTTAATGCCTCCACAATTGGAGTGCTTGCCTCAAGTAGTGTTGCAAGTTGTCTTGTCATTATGACTATATCTTTATCTTTTATTTTTAAAGTCTTGCCTAAATCTTTTGATTCAGATACTTTAAGTGGAGTAAGTTTTAAATCTTTTACAAGCTTTCTTGCTTCGCGCTCTGATTCTGCACTGAGTATGCCTTTTTTTTTCGCACCGTCTTGATTGATTGCAGTGTAACTATAAGCTGGCATCTTCTTTTATATTATTAACTCTTATAATTTCTTCACAAGATGTTACTCCATTAACAATCAAATCTATAGAAGCTTGGTCAATTGATTGATTGTCTTTAAAAACATGATCTGCTATTTCATTTTCAGAGACATTATTATGAATAAGGTCTTTTAATTTTTTATCTACTTGAATACATTCCGCAATAGCAATTCTTCCTTGATACCCAGTATGATTACAATGATTACATCCATTTGGGCTATAAACAGACTTATTCTTGTCTAAATTAAAAATATCAACATACTCTGCAGTTGGTTTATGTTCTGTTTTACATTTTGGACAAAGTCTTCTAACCAATCTTTGAGAAATAATTGTTCTTAGGCTTGATGCAAGTAAAAAAGATTCAATGCCCATATCCCTTAATCTAGTAATAGCAGCAACTGCACTATTAGTGTGAACAGTGGATAACACTAGATGGCCCGTTAAACTTGATTGGATACCGATCTGAGCTGTTTCAACATCTCTCATTTCTCCAACCATTACTACGTCTGGATCTTGTCTGAGTATTGCTCTTAATCCTTTTGCAAAGGTATATCCAGTTTTTGTATTTACTTGAGTCTGTCCTATCCCATTTAAGGTGTACTCTATTGGATCCTCAACTGTAAGAATATTTTGAGAGGAGTCGCTTAAAAATCTTAAGCCAGCATATAAAGTTGTTGTTTTACCCGATCCAGTTGGTCCAGTAAAAAGAATTATCCCCTCTGGATTTTTAAGTGAATTTTTGTAATTGGCTAAAATCTTCTCTGGCAACCCAAGATCATCAATATTAATCTGAGCTGATTGTTTGTCCAAAATTCTAAGAACTATTCTTTCACCATAAGATGATGGAAGTGTTGATACTCTTACATCAACATTTTTGTCTCCAAGAGATAATGAAACCCTTCCATCTTGGGGAAGCCTTCTTTCTGATATATCCAAGCCAGAAATAATTTTTATTCTTGATATTAGTACTGATGCGATTTTACTATCTTGCTTAAGAACTTCTTTTAATATCCCATCTATTCTAAATCGAACAATTATATGATCTTCGTATGGTTCAAAATGAATATCTGATGCTCTATTTTTTATGGCCTGACTAATTACACCATTAATTAATTTAATAATTGGTGTATCGTTGTTACCACTTAAAAGATCCTCTGTAGCATTAATACTTCCAGCATAATCTTGCAAATCAAATTCATCAGATAACTCTTCAGATATATCATTATCATGATCGGTGATAGAAAAAGAGCTTGTAAGAATTTCATTAAATTTTTCTGGTTCACATAGCTCAAATTTAAAACTTGATTTTAAAAATCTTTGAATCTCGTTATAGATTTCTTTAGAAAGATGTTTTGGTGAGGAAACGATAACACCCTCTTTGGTATGAAGAGCAATTACCTCGTTTTCTTTTACAAAATCATATGGGAGAACATCTGATTTGATGTTTTCAAAAGTTTCATCACTCATTGTTATTCTTTCGGTTCTGTAAGATCAATAATGGAGTTTTTATTTTTAATTTCTTGCTCTGCCTTGAAATAATTATATTTTTCTAGTGATATTTGATTTGCTACGTCAGAATCAGTAAGAATCGTTGGTTTCAAGAAGACCATCAAATTTTTTGTGCTAGTGCTTGAAGAAGAAGATTGGAAGAGTCTACCCAAAATAGGAATTGAGCCAAGTACTGGCACCTTTGAGACAACTTCTTGTATATCCTCATCGATGAGACCACCCAAAACAATTATTTGATTGTTGTCTACGAGAACAGTCGTTTCTATTTCTCTTTTATTCGTAATAATATCAATACCACTTTGAGCTACACCTGCTATACCTGATACACCTTGTTTGATATTTAAGATAACTGATGCCCCTTCATTGATTTGAGGAGTAATTTCTAGCTCTATACCAACCTCCTGCCTTGAAGTTGTTCTAAACGGATTAGAATTATTTGTGCCAAGACTTTCACCAGTAGTGATTGGAATTTCTTGACCTATAAAAAGTCTTGCAGGCTCGTTATCCATAGCGAGAATTGAGGGTGTAGACAGAATATTTGAATCTCTATCATCTGCTATTGCATTTAGAATACCAATAAAGTTATCTTTACCTTTGGTTAAGTCTCCAAAGCCTGCTACTAGTCCTTGAGTATTGAGAAGAGATGATACAGCTGTGTTTGTTAATGTAACATCTTGTTCATCATCTGCAGCACCTGCAATTGCTAGCAAGTCTGCACCAGAGCCAGAGAATCTTGTAATTCCTATAGGAACGCTATTTTCATCATTACCAGAATATATGGCTTCAACTCCCAGCCTTCTTGCAGCATTCTCAGATAGATCAACAACGATTGCTTCGACAAGAACTTGGGCTCTTCTAATATCTAATTTTGAAATAATGTTTCTAATTGAATTAAGATTGTCTTCAGCTGATGAGATGATTAATGAATTTGTTTTTTCATGATGAGTTATTACAGTTTGCTTTCCGTCAGCATCATTAATAAAACCTGCTGAGATTGAATTTAAAATTGCAGCCAAGTCTGAAGCTTGAGCATATTTTAAGTAAATCACATCCATTGAATCGTCAGAAGTAATATCTTTATCGAGAGCTTTTAAGGTTGAAGTCACGTTTTGAGTAATTAAATCATTAGCTGATAATATTATTGAGTTTGACGGTGTAAAAGGTATTGCTACAAACTGATTAATTGTAGGATTATTTTGAGTCTTTAATCTATCTAGAATCCTTACCCCCTCAATAGAGGATAAATTATCAAGTTTAATTATCGAAATTTTGGCAGTATTGTTTTTATCTAAATCAATAAGTAAATCTTTTATTCGCTCTACATTACTAGCTCTGTCAACAAGCAATATAGAATTTACAGAAGGAATGCTTGATAGATGGGACTGCCGTCCAGTAATAGGTTTAATCATTGGAAGTATTTCTTCTGATGACCTATTTATTAATGGGATAACTACTGTTTCGAATCCCCCTCCTGAAATATCTGCTGTTTTGTCTCTTGTCGCTTCATTTTCAGGGACGACTCGAAGAAAACCATCTTCAGAAATAGCACTAAATCCATTAACCTGTATTGTTCTTAGATAAACATCCCATACCTGTTTTCTGTTTAAATTAGCGTTTGAATAAATGGTAATCTTACCTTTTACCCTTGGGTCTAAAATGATTGTTTTTTTTGAGAATTGAGCAATATCTTGGGTAACTTTTTTAATATCCACATCTTCATAATTCAATATAAAAGAATCTTGAGCATAAATATTTCCAATTAACAGAAATGCAAGTGCAAAAATTTTATATTTAATATTGAGTTTCATAAATTATTACCAACAAGATTTTCAATTTTATATAATTTTTCTTGATTACGGAATATAACCTCATCTTTGCTTACTTTTATTAATTCATAGACACCTTCTAATTTTTCGCCTTTAGCAACAACAAATTCTTTATTGCCTTTTTTAAGAATAACGGATGAGTCTATATTTCCAGATCTGTAGCCAATTACTTTGTAGTCAAAAGAAGGAATACTTTGTATGTTTTTTGAATTATCTTCTAATGAACCTTGAGCAGACGCAAAAGAGAAATCAGTCATATCTGGAATGGTTATATCTTTTATATCAGGTTGATTAATAAAAGTACTGATACTGCTCCCCATAAGTAGTAATACTGGCAGCGCAAGCACCAAAATAATAATCTTTTTTATTTTTATAAAATCCATAAATGAGCGATTAGTTTAGCTCATTTTAGGACGGCAGGCATTTATTCGTTTATTCCAGATAACTTAATAACTTTATTAAGTCTACCGGCTTTCATAAAGGCATGAAATTTATTCCAAATAGCGACCATTAGTAACTCCCATTTACTTCATTTATGTAACATAAATGTGTCATTTGTGTGACATTCTATTGTGAAACCCTTTAAAAGTAAAGGTTTGGAGTTTTAATAACTAGGTAATGTAAACCAAAAAACTGATCCTTTTTGAGGCTTGGACTCTATTCCAACCTCTCCATTAAGACTATTCACAAGATGTTTTACTATAGCTAAGCCTAATCCACTGCCTTGATTTTCAGTAGCTCTAGCAGAGGCTGTTCTATAGAACCTACTAAAAATGTGATCCTTATCCTCTTTTGAAATACCCTCACCATTATCTTCAACCATAACCTTAATATAATTATCATCTTCATTTGAAGTTAAAATAGTTATATCTGACCCTTTATTTGAATATTTAATGGCATTATCAATTAAGTTGTTCATAATTCTTTCAATGGCTTGGACGTCTGCGTTAACACTTCCTTTATGTTGAAGTTTGCAAAGAATATTTATGTCTTTCTTTTTAGCAAGGCTCGCGATAGATTGAGTGTAATTCTCAATAAATAAATTTAAATTAATCTCTTGAAAGTTTAACTTAAGTTCGCCATATTCTATTCTTGATAAATCTAATAATGATGAGACCATATCTGTCAATCTTTCAGCGTTATGTAATATAGCCTTAGCAAAAACTTTCGCCTGTTTTTTATCATCTAAAGCACTATCTATTAAAGTTTCTGAGTTTGCTCTTATCACGCTTACTGGAGTCCTTAGCTCATGTGATAAATTTGAAATAAAGTCTCTTCGCATCGAATCTAAGCTTCTTAATTGTGTAATATCATGAACAACCACAATATATTCTTTCGTATTCTTGCTTTGATTTATATTAGCTAAAACCCATCTAGTTGATTTGTCATTTAGTTCAATTTCAAATTCAATATCAGCTCTTTTTTTCTTTTTTGATCTTCTAAATAAATATCCAAGTGATTTAACTCCAAGATCTTTTATACTTTCTCCATATACATTTTTTTTTAGATTTAAAATCTGTGAAAATTGATCATTTTCAAAGGTAATGTTTCCTTCATTGTCTGTAACAACAATTCCTTCCCCAAGATCGTCAAGCACAGAGCCAAATTGATCTCTTTGCTTACCAATTAGATTAATCTTATTTTTTAAATTCTCCGATATTTCCGATATGCTTGTGGCGACATTACCAAAATCACCTCTATTCTTTTGTAAGGCTTTGATGGATTTCTTTTTTAGACTCCCTTTTGCGATATCAGATGTCAGAGCCTCTAGATTTGAAATATTTTTATACGTAAAGCTAGCAAAAATTGCCGAGGCTATTGTCGCAGCTATAAATAGCGAAAGTACTATAAGTAACAGTGGAATATTAGAATTTTGAGTTAATAAATATGAGAACATAACTCCTATTCCCATAGATATAAATACTATTGTGAATATTCGGAATCTAAATGACATTTTTAGTCAGGAGTTCTTGAAAATTTATATCCAACACCTCTAATGGTTTGAACATATTTACCCATTGATCCAAGCTTCTCTCTTAATCTTTTTATATGAGTATCAACTGTTCTAGTTGTAACTTCAGAGTTGTACCCCCAAACCTCGGATAACAATTGATCTCTTGACTGAACTCTACCCCTTTTATCTACAAGTTCTCTTAAAAGACGAAATTCAAGAGCCGTGAGCTCTATTAGTGAAGAGTCGACATGAACCTCATGGGAGTCAACATCAATTTTTAAATCGCCGAATTGTCTTTCCACTTCAACCACGTCACTTTTTTTACTGCCACGTTTTAGAATTGCTTTAACTCTTAGAATTAATTCTCTTACACTAAAAGGTTTAGTTACATAATCATCAGCACCTAGTTCAAAGCCAACAACCCTATCAACCTCATCATCTTTTGCAGTTAATATAATAATTGGGATTGACTCAGTTTCAGGATTTCCTTTTATTTTTTTACATAGATCTAAACCAGATCCATCAGGCAACATTAAGTCTAAAAGTATTAAAGAAAAAACATTATTTTTTAGTGTTTCGTTAGCATCACTTAAAGAACCAACAGCAGATACTTTGAAACCCTCTCGTGCTAAGTTATATTCAAGATTCTTACGAATATCTGGCTCATCTTCTATAACTAATATATTCACACTATTAAAATAAACTATTGGATAATCATTTTTACTCTTTTTTTAATGTTTTGAAAGCAAAAACATCAAAAATATTAATCTTTAGCAAACATTGTTCTAAGAGCTGGTTTATCAAATTTACCAGAAGCAACCAAAGGCAGGCTTGAATCAAGAAATTCTATTACGACTGGAATTTTAAAAGCTGCTAATTTATTTGATAAAAATTCAATTAAAGTATCTTTGGTTAATTCAGAGTTTCCTTTAAGGTAAATAGCTGTGCACAAAATTTCTCCAAGTCTTTCATCTGGAATCCCAAAAACGCATGCCTCGAGAACATCAGGATGTTCATAGATAGCATTTTCTACTTCTGGGCAGGCTATATTTTCTCCACCTCTTATTACCATGTCTTTAATTCTATCTACTATAAATAAGAAAGGGCCTTCAAATTTCCCCATGTCTCCTGATCTAAACCACCCACTGTCATTCATGCATTCGTTAGTCGCATCATCATTTCTCCAATAACCAAGCATATTTGATTGAGACTTGATTGCGACTTCACCAATTTCGCCTTCAGCAAGTTCATTCCAATCTTTATCAATAATTTTTATTTCGGTTAAGGGAGGAATAACTCTTCCAGCTGTTGAAGGGTTATTCACATACTCATCTCCACTTGCTATTGTGCCAAGTGCATTGGTTTCGGTTAATCCATAACCAATTCCCGGCCTTCCTTCAAAATTATCATCTAATAGCTTCACATGCTCAGAAGGTCTTGGGCCGCCTCCACCTCCAAGAGTCCTTAGCGATGATAAATCATAATTATTTTTATCTGGATGATTTAATAACTCCCAGGTTTGAGTTGGGACTCCTGTAATATCAGATATTTTTTCTTCATCTATTAGCTTGATCGCATCTCCAGCATCCCATTTTTTCATCATGACAACTTTTCTACCAACAAGGATGGACAACAAAAATGCTACATGGCTTCCGGTTGCATGAAACAATGGAACACACAACAAAATAGATGACTCCGAACTTGCTAATGGTGTTGAGTCATTACCAAGCCTTCTCTCCCTTTCACTAAAAATAGTTGATACACATGCCCAACTAAACATCGATGAAATGACTCCTCTTTGAGATGACAATACACCTTTAGGTTTTCCTGTTGAACCAGATGTGTAATAGATAGTTGCATGGTCGTCACGAGTTACTTCAACGTCTGGCCATTCGTTTGAATGATCTTTAATAAAATCAGTAAATGAAATAAAGCTATCGTCAGGGGTATAACTGGTTACAATTTTTTTTACATCTTGAAGTGATTCTAATCCCTTTAATCTTTTTTGATCTCCAAATAAAACTTTAGCCTCACAATGATCTATAGCATAAATAATCTCATCAGGAACCCACCAAGAATTTAATGGAACACAAACAGCCCCAACACCAACAATTCCCATATAAGCAAATATAAATTCTGGATTATTTTGCATACATATTGCAACACGATCTCCCTTTGAAACACCTTCAGCAATTAGGGCATTGCCAACCTGTGCTGCTTTAGCAATAACATCTTTAAATAAAAAACGTTCAGATTCATAAACTAAGAACTCTTTATCACCATGAAGCAAACCAATATCAAAATAACCTTTAAGGTTATCTGGAAAGGATGCATATTCTAAATGTGTTACTTCTTTGGAGTTTTTATATTCCCTTGTTTCAAATAGCTGACCTGGGGAAGTAAGTTCTTTTGTTATTTCTTCAAATAATGTATTAGGATCTTGCATAGTATATTTTTTCTATAATGTTTTTCCTTTTATAATAATTATTATAACGATACTATATTTAATAGGTATAGCTCATTAGGGTTATAAAATATAAGGAGACTCATATGAATTTAGATTTTGCCTCGGTATGGGAAATGATTGCTGATATCATCCCAGAAAATGATGCTTTAATAAGTAGTAATGAAGTTATTTCTTGGAAAGATTATGATTTGTATTCCAGTAAAATTGCAACCGCACTTTCAAATGCGGGGTTATCAGCAAATTCTAAAGCAGGCCTTTACTTAAATAATTCAAATGAATATTTAATTGGACAAAATGCAATTTTTAAAATTGGTGGTGTTCCAATAAACGTTAATTATCGATACGTAGCAGAAGAATTGATATATCTTTTGGATAATTCCGATTCAGAAGCTGTTTTTTATCATGCTTGCTATAGTTCTAGGATCAAAGAAATTTCAAGCTCTTTGCCAAATATTAAAGCATGGATAGAGGTTGCTGATGGAACCCAATCTCATTTTCCAGACGCCCTGAAATATGAAGAGTTATTGAGTGATTCCAAGCCAATGGAAAGAATATATAGAGATCCAAATACTATTTATATGCTTTATACAGGAGGGACAACTGGAATGCCCAAGGGTGTTATGTATAAGCAAGGTGAATTTCTTGTGTTTCTATTTAGAACTTTAAAGGCTATGGGTTATGACGTACCAGAGGATATCAACAACCTAGAAGAACAAATACATAACTTCAAGAAAGATGATTCTTTCATAAAAAGTCTTGTTGGCTGTCCTTTAATGCACGGAACTGGAATGTGGCTGGGTGCATTCTTACCTCTCTTGCTCGGTGGTACGGCTATTACCTCAAAAAATCTTGGTTTTGACGCTGATCAAATCTGGACCCAGGTTGAAGATACTAATACCTCAAATATTGTAATTGTAGGTGATGCCTTTGCAAAACCTATGTTAGATGCTCTTGAAAGAGCAGAAGAAATGGGTAAACCTTACGACTTGAGTTCAGTAAAAGTAATTATTTCAAGTGGTGTTATGTGGAGTGAAGAGGTAAAAAATGGATTACTAAAACATCATGACATGCAACTCATGGATACAATGGGTTCAACAGAAGGTGGAATGGGTAGTTCTGTTTCAACAAGAGATAATCCACCAAAAACTGCAAAATTTTCCATCAATCCGGGGGTTATTATCATTGCTGATGACGGCGAAATTCTTGAGCCTGGATCAGAAAAAATTGGCTTAATTGGAACAAGTGGTCTTGTTCCTGTTGGATATTATAAGGATGAAAAAAAATCTGCAGAAACTTTTAAAGAAGTTAATGGTGTTCGATATAGTTTCCCAGGAGACTACGCTAAGTTAGAACAAGATGGGACAATTACCCTCCTTGGTAGAGGAAGTAATTGTATAAATTCTGCTGGAGAGAAAATATATCCTGAAGAAGTTGAAGAAGCAATAAAGAGAAATAGTGAAGTATTAGACTGTTTGGTAGTCGGTGTTAAGGATGAAAAATTTGGTCAAAGAGTTGTTGCTGTCGTATCTCTAGAAGAAAATAAACAAATTAATGAAGAAGATCTAGTTAAAGCAACTAGAGAATACATCGCAGGTTATAAGCTTCCAAAAAAAGTGATATTTACCGATGAAGTTCAGCGTGCACCTAACGGTAAAGCAAATTATAAGTGGGCAAAAAATATTGCCAATGAAAACTCAAACTAATATATATGAAATATATTTGTTCTTTAGTTATTTTTTCTATTTGTGTATCTTCATCAGAGCCAATAGCATATTTAAATACTTTAGGATATGAGGCTGCTCAAAAAGAGACTGCAAGAGGTAATAATGGAATGGTTACCACTCAACATTTTCTTGCAACTGGTGTGGGTGAAAAAATTCTCAATAAGGGTGGCAATGCATACGATGCCTCAATAGCAATTGCTTTTACATTAGCGGTTGTTCTTCCTAGAGCAGGTAATATTGGTGGTGGAGGTTTTATGGTTATGTATGACAGTGAAACCTCAAAAGAATATTCAATTGATTATAGAGAAAAAGCCCCTGCTCTCTCAACACGAGATATGTATCTAAATGATGATGGGTCGTTTAATGATAAATACTTGTCAACATTTGGTTATTTATCTATTGGGGTACCTGGAACGGTTGCAGGCCTTTGGGAAGTGCATAAACAGTTTGGTTCTCTTCCTTGGAGCGCTCTTATAGAAGATGCTATTAATTATGCAGAAAATGGTTTTTACATGACAGATTATATGGCAGACGTTCTATATAAATACAATGAAAAAATGTCATACTTTCCAGAGACAAAAAAAATATTTCAAAAAGATTATCCAAATTTTAGAAATAAAAAACTTTTCCAAAAGGATTTAGCTAAAACATTAAGAGTAATATCTTTAAATGGTCGAGATGGTTTTTATAAAGGGGAAGTAGCCAAGAAAATTACAGATCAAATGCAATTAAATGGTGGGTTAATACAATCCGCTGATTTAGAAAATTATAATCCCGTTTGGAGAGAACCTATTATTTCTTCATATAGAGATAATAAAATTATAACAATGGGTCCTCCCTCCTCTGGTGGAATACATATTATACAAATGTTAAATATATTAGAAAATTATGATTTAAATGAATTAGGACATAATTCAACTGATTATATTAATCTTCTTACCGAAGTCATGAAGCATGCTTATGCCGATAGGTCTAAGTATCTTGGAGATCCTGATTTTTTTGATGTTCCTATAGACAAGATAATTAGCAAAAAATATTCTGATGAAATTTTTAATAGAGTGGCCTTGGGACACAGTGTTCCTGCAAAAGATATTCATCCAGGCATGTACTTAGATAATGAAAGTCACGAGACAACTCATTTTTCTGTTGTTGACGCTGATGGGAATGTTGTTTCATCAACCTACACATTGAATTCAACATTTGGTTCTGGTGTTGTAATCAAAGAGACAGGAATATTAATGAATAATGAAATGGATGACTTTTCTGCAGCTCCTGGAATACCTAATCAATTTGGTTTACTTGGTGCAAAGGCAAACGAAATTGTTCCTGCAAAAAGACCTTTGAGCTCAATGACCCCTACCATTGTTATGAAAGATGATGAGTTATTTTTTACTACCGGAAGTCCTGGGGGATCAAGAATAATCTCTGCAGTTTTGCAGTCGATAATAAATATAATAGATTTTGATATGAATTTAGAGCAGGCAACATTTGCAAAGAGAATACATCATCAATGGCAACCTGATATCTTAGAAATTGAACTGTCGGTAGATGACGATATTAAAAATTCATTAATAGAAATGGGTTATTTTATTAATTTTGTAGAACCACGAACCTGTATTCAAACTATAATGTATCAAAATGGTGAATTCACTGGTTATGGAGACTTTAGAAGACCGGATGCCTTTGCTTCAGGAAATATAAATGATAGATAAACTTTTAATAATAGGTGCCTATGCCATTCCTGTAGTTTTATTATTACTATTTTGTTTTTATATAACTAAAAAATAATAAATTGATAAGTGCTTATAGCTTTACTCATATAAATAACTTTGATTCTTTCACATCGATTGAATTAATTCTCTATTCAATTATCTTTTTATGCTTTGGGAGCTTTGCGTCTTCTTTGATATTCAGGTTAAGTCCTAATAACAGCAAAAATATAAATATAGTATTCCCAAGATCGTTTTGTCCAAATTGCAAAAATACATTAAAAATTCTTCATCTAATTCCTTTGGTTGGCTATCTTGTTCAAAAGGGTAAATGTCAGAAATGTAATAGAAAGATTTCGTTATTTTATTTATTTTCAGAAATTCTATTTTTATTGATTGGAATGATTATTATATTTCTATATGGAAAGACTGTGATTAACTTCTTTCTTTTCATTATTTTCTTTCTTTTTTTTATATTATTTTTTTTAGATTTAAGATTTTATTACTTACCATTTTCAATAAATATAATGCTTCTTTTGGTCGGCTTATCAAGTAATTATTTTTTTAATATCTTTATTGATGAAAGTTCAT
>Ga0209036_1000683_pt1 | contig 14612 bp, 15 predicted proteins | sample MarorgKNORR_S2LV_3_FD_188222 | JGI IMG/M metagenome (GOLD analysis project Ga0209036, IMG submission 188222) | Marine microbial communities from the Southern Atlantic Ocean, analyzing organic carbon cycling - DCM_A/KNORR_S2/LV (SPAdes) (version 2) | ecosystem: Environmental > Aquatic > Marine >... | reverse complement strand
ATGTTCCTAATGCAAGAGCATGTTGGGTTGTTGGATTTTCCTTTGGTGCGTGGATAGGTATGCAAATTTTAATGAGAAGACCAGAAGTAACCGGTTTCATAGCTGTATCTCCCCCCGCTAATACATATGATTTCTCATTCTTGGCACCTTGCCCTTCATCTGGGTTAATCATAAATGGTGATAATGATAGAGTTGTCCCAAGTATAAAAGTAAGTGAACTAGTAGATAAATTACAACATCAAAAAGGAATTACCATTTCTCACGAAATTATTAAGAAAGCTAATCATTTTTTTGATCCAGGTATGGAAGAAATGTTAAATTTAACAAAAGCTTACGTTCAAAGAAGATTATCAGAGAATACTCGCTAATTGTATGCAACAACAAAATATTAAATCGCATTTCCTATCTACTTTATTTTCACGTGGGTTCATCCATGACTGTACAGATTTAGAGGGATTAGATATTGCACTAAAAGATAATAAAAAATTAACAGCTTATGTTGGCTATGATGCGACAGCTGAATCTCTTCATGTAGGTCACCTAGTTAATATAATGATGCTGAGATGGTTTCAAAAATTTGGTGGAATTCCAATTACTTTAATAGGAGGTGGAACAACTAGAGTAGGTGATCCATCATTTAGATCAGAAGAAAGACCTTTATTGGATTTAGATGAAATAAAAAAGAACATTTTTTCATTGAAAACAATCTTTAAAAACTACATCAATTATGACAAAGAAAATAATAAAGCAATAATGTTAGATAATTCTGAATACGTTTCTTTATGCAATAATTTGGTATTAGCAATGCCTGCATTATTAATCAAACCATATAGATTTAAATCAGATAATTGTTTATTAACGTAATTCTCGTCTGTAATATCAAGTTCAAAGAAATGATGATTCAATTGTTGATTGGGTAGATTAGAAATTACTTTTTCAAGATTAATTCTATTTCTTCCAATTCCTATAATTCTAAATCCGTCATTCGCAAGAACTTTAGCAAAATTAGCACCAAGTCCTCTACTTGCTCCAGTTATTAGAATAGTATCAAGTGAATCATTCATTAATAAAATTACAATATAAATAAAATTAAGTTATACTTTTAAAAATTTATATGAGAATAAATATTTCAAAATGTTGGTTAAAAAAAATATTAAGATATTAAACCATTGGATAAAAAAAAATACAACAATAGAACCAGATATTTTGTCTATAAAAAAATTTGAAGCAGGTCAATCTAACCCTACTTATTTGTTAAAATCTGAACATAAAAATTTTGTATTAAGGTCTAAACCAACGGGTAAATTATTACCTGGAGCACATCGTATTGATCGTGAATTTAAAGTCATGTCTTCTTTAGAAGCTTCAACTATACCAGTTCCTAAAATGTTTGGTTATTGTCAAGACGAAGATTTAATAGGTAGTGAATTTTATATAATGGAGTATTTAGAAGGTAACAATGAAATTGACCCACTCCTGACAAATTATGAAGTGGACCAACGAGATAAAATTTATAGAAATAAGATAAAAATTTTAGCAGATTTAGCATCACTAAACTTAAAAGAAGTTGGCCTTGAAAAATTTGGTAGACCTGAAGGTTATCTAGAAAGACAAATTAACTTATGGATAAAACAATATAGAGCTTCACAAACTAAAAATATTGAAAGCATGGAATATTTGATAGAAAACATTCCTAAAAATATTCCAGAAGAAATAGGTATGCTCCCACCATGTTTATTACACGGTGACTTTCGCTTAGATAATATGATATTAAAAATAAATAATGAATTTGGAAAAGTCATAGGATTATTAGATTGGGAGTTGTCCACATTATCAATACCTTTCATTGATTTATCTTATTGGACACTAATGTTAAAATTTGAAAAAGACTGGCCTATTGCAGGTATAGGTCGTTATGACAAATTATTAGCAAAATCAGGAATACCAGCTGAAGAAAATATTTTAGATACTTATTTAAATATTACTGGTTTAGATAAGCCTAAATATTGGAAATATTTATTAGCATTTAATAGTTTTAGATTCACTGGAATTTTACAAGGTATAGCTAAGAGAGTAATCGACGGTAATAATGCAGGTAATAATGGTTATGAGGTTGGAGAACAAGCTGAACCTGTCGCTAAATTGGGCGCTCAAATACTTAAGGAATATTTGTGAACTTACTTGGTATATATCTTACGGGGTTAATCATCAAAAATGATGCAATAAATAGTGAAACAGATGATATCGACAGAGCTATTTTATAAGAAAAAAACAAATCTATAATTACGCCCCCAAAATAAGGTCCAATCATTTGACCCACGCCAAAAGATGATGTGAGTATAGCTGTTGAAACTCTGATTGATCCATTATATCTAGTTTGTCCCTCCAACAAGGCTAAAGCAGTTATTGGAATAAAAGTCGAACCCAATAGAATAGATGCTAAAATAATTCCAAACTTATCCTCTATTATTACAGGCATTAATATACCAAAACCCATAATCGCACAGGCTAAGAAAAGGGCTATGTCGTTTCCAATTTTTTTACCAAACCAAGGCCACAATATTACCATTGGAATACCAGCTAGACCTACTAAAAGCCAAACATATGTTTCAGTAGTTTCTAACCCTACAGTTTCTCTTGCCATAGTTGATATAAAAGTACCTAAAATCACATATCCAAAACCGTAAAGGCCGTAGGATAAAGTAATTAAACTAAAACTTACATTATTACTTGTTTCAGATTTGATTATTGTTGTATCCACAACAGTTTCATTAGGGGTATAAAGAAAAATGGGTATTGCTAATACCATTGATAAAATAGTAACTCCAATCCATAAATCATTCCAAGCAAATCCAAAATTTCCTAAAAGAGATACTAAAATTGAAGATAAGACAATTCCAAAACCAACACCCATAAAATGGGAAGTACTTAGCGATTTTTTCCCAAGTGATTGCATAGAAGGAAGAATTAAAGCTGTAGCAAAAATTAAAACAAATGCACTAGACACGCCGGCAAAAAATCGAATAACAATAAAAATTATTATATCATTACTTAAACTCATTGATAAAGTGGTTATTAATGAAATAACAATAGATGTAAAAAAAACAAATTTAACTTTTTTCTTAAATATTGGTAAAATAGATAGGAGTGATCCGCATAAATAACCAAAAAAATTCCATGAGGCTATTAAACCTCCATTAGTCTTACTTATATTCAATTCTTCCAACATATAAGGCAAAATTGGTGTATAACTAAACCTTCCAATACCAACGGCTAATGCAAGAGCAGCTGTGCCAGTCAAAATTAATATTAAAACTTCAAGGTTAAGTTTATTTTCCAAAATATAATTCTTATGTAATTTCTTTCGTAGTATTTAGATATTAAGTAAAACAATCAACATAAATAAGATTATTAATTGACCAGAAATATAAATTTGTTTCATATATACATAAAAAATTATATTAAGATGGAAAAAGTAAATGCAGAAACTTTTCAATATAACTAATGAGACCGACCACATCGTCAAAATTGAGTTGGCTAATGGAAAAAAACACAACCCATTATCTTTAGAATTAATCAAAGAACTAACAAACTCTCTAATACAAATTTCATCACAAAAGAAAGTAAAAGTTTTAATCATATCTTCTGAAGGACCAGGATTTTCTGCTGGTCATGATCTAGATGAATTAAGAAAAAATCGAAACAATAAGAAATTTTTTAACGAATTATTCAATGAATGTTCAAATTTAATGCAAACAATCATGAACTTGCCCCAACCAGTTATAGCTGAAGTTTGTGGTATTGCAGCTGCAGCAGGATGCCAATTAGTGGCGAGCTGTGATTTAGCAGTTGCATCTGAACAGGCTAGTTTTATGACGCCAGGAGTAAATATTGGTTTATTTTGTTCAACACCGATGGTAGCAGTTTCCAGAAATCTTAGCAGAAAAAAAATTATGGAAATGCTTCTGACTGGAGAAAAACTTAGTGCAAAAGACGCAGTTGATTTTGGTTTAATAAATCATTGTGTTCCTCCTGACCAACTTCATCAGAAAACACTAACTATTGCAAATATAATAGCTTCAAAACCTTTATCTACTGTGAAAATTGGTAAAGAGGCTTTTTACAAGCAGGTGGAGATGCCAATTGATGAGGCTTATAAATATACTTCTGAGGTTATGGCTATGAATATGATGGAAAAAGACGCTTATGAAGGCATTAGTGCTTTTTTAGATAAAAGATCACCTTCATGGAATGAGTAAAAAATTGATAATATATATATTTTGAATTTCAAAAAGGTAAATTTATGTCTAAAATATTCGATTTTATCGTAGTAGGTGCAGGCACAGCTGGATGCCTTCTTGCTAATCGATTGTCTGCTAATGGTAGGTTTTCTGTAGCTTTATTGGAAGCAGGAGGAAGTGACAATTACCATTGGGTTCATATTCCTGTAGGTTATTTATATTGTATGGGAAACAAAAGAACAGATTGGTTATACAAAACAACTTCACAAAAAGGTTTAAATGGTAGAGCTTTAAATTATCCAAGAGGTAAGGTCATGGGTGGTTGTTCATCAATAAATGGTATGATTTATATGAGAGGACAGGCAAATGATTATGATCAGTGGAGGCAAATGGGTAATGAAGGTTGGAGTTGGGATGATGTTCTCCCTTACTTCAAAAATATGGAAGATAGCTATGAAGGAGAAAATAAATTTCATGGTGCAGGTGGAGAATGGAAGGTAAATCAACAAAGACTATCTTGGAATATTTTAGATAGTTTTCAAGAAGCTACTGTAGAGGCTGGAATACCTAAAGTAGACGATTTCAACGAAGGCAACAACTTTGGAGTTTCATATTTTAAAGTTAATCAAAATTCTGGGTTTAGATGGAATACAGTTAAGGCATTTATAAAACCAATAAAAAATAGAAAAAATTTGCATGTAATTAGTCAATGTGAAGTAAATAAATTAATTTTAGAAAATAATAAAATTAAAGGGGTAGAAGTTACACGAAATGGGAAAATTGAAGATATTTTTGTAAATAAAGAAATAATATTATCTGCTGGCTCAATTGGTTCACCTAAAATCTTAGAGTTGTCTGGTATAGGAAATCCTAACTTGCTCTCTGATTTAGGTATTGAAACCAAAGTAAAAAGCCCAAATGTTGGTGAAAATCTTCAAGATCATCTTCAATTAAGAGTAATATATCAATTAGAAAATGCACAAACTCTAAATCAAAAAGCTAATTCTTTATTAGGTAAAATTGCTATAGGTTTAGAATACGCTCTTAAAAGAACTGGTCCTATGTCTATGGCTCCTAGTCAATTAGGTATATTCGCAATGTCAGACAAATCTTATGAAACGCCTAATCTTCAATTTCACGTGCAACCATTATCTTTAGACAAATTTGGAGACCCACTTCATGACTTTCCAGGTCTTACAGCAAGTGTATGTAATCTAAATCCGCAGAGTAGAGGAAGTGTCCATATTATATCAAAAGATCCTAAAATTGCACCGTCCATTGATCCAAATTACTTGTCTGAAGAACAAGATAAACTTGTGGCGGCCCAATCTATAGAATTAGCAAGAAAAATTATCACTCAACCAGCAATGAAAAAATATAATCCAAAAGAATATGCGCCAGGAATTCAGTTTCAGTCGGAAGATGAATTAAAAAAAGTTGCTGGTGATATTGGTACTACTATTTTTCATCCAGTAGGAACATGTGGTATGGGCCCAGGCACTTCTTCAGTAACAGATAGTAATTTAAAAGTTAGGGGTGTAGAAGGGTTAAGAATTGCAGATGCGTCTATTATGCCTACTATTACTTCTGGCAACACGAATGCTCCAACACTAATGATTGCTGAAAAAGCATCAGAAATAATCTTGAACTCAAATTAAATTTAATATCTATTTGATATGGAAGTTAAGAGGTAGAAAAAATGAATTTTGAATACAACGAAGACCAATTAGCTATAAAAGATATGGCAAAGGGTTTTTCTGAAACTGAGCTTATGCCTTATGCTGCTGATTGGGATCAAAACGAGATATTTCCAGTAGAGACATTAAAAAAAGCTGCTGAACTAGGTTTGGCAGCAATATACGTGAATGAATCACATGGAGGTTCGGGTCTAAGTAGATTAGATGCTGCGATTATATTTGAAGAATTATCAAGAGGATGCGTCTCCACGGCTGCTTATATATCGATACACAATATGGTAACATGGATGATAGATGCGCATGGATCAGATGCTATAAAAGAAAGATTTATTAATAAATTATCTACAATGGAAATTATGTCTAGTTACTGTTTAACTGAACCAGGTTCTGGATCAGATGCTGTGGCTTTAAAAACGAGTGCCTCGAAAAAAGGGAACAGTCACTATATATTAAATGGGTCCAAAAGTTTTATATCGGGTGGTCCTACTAGTGATATTTTTGCTGTCATGTGCCGTACAGGTGAAGAAGGAGCAAATGGGGTTTCTTGTCTGCTAGTAGAAAAAGGAACAAAAGGTTTATCATTTGGAAAACAAGAAAAAAAAATGGGATGGAATAGTCAGCATACATCCATGGTTAATTTTGATAATTGTGAAATTCCAATTGATAACTTAGTTGGGAATGAGGGAGATGGCTTTAAAATAGCAATGAAAGGTCTTGATGGAGGTAGAGTGAATATTGCAGCTTGTTCATTGGGTGGAGCAAGAGCAGCTTTAGAAGCATCAATTAGCTACTCGGCAGAAAGGAAGCAATTTGGAAAATCTATCGATCAATTTCAAGTTACTCAATTCAAGCTAGCAGACATGGCAACCGAATTAGAAGCAGCTAGATTAATGGTATTAAGAGCTGCGCGTAGTCTTGATACTCATGATATTAAAGCTACTAAACTTTGTGCTATGGCCAAAAGATATGCAACTGATATTTGTTCTGAAATATGTGATATGGCACTCCAAATTCATGGTGGTTATGGATATTTAAAAGACTTTCCTTTAGAGAGACTAGTAAGAGATTTAAGGGTGCATCAGATATTAGAAGGAACAAATGAAATAATGAGAGTAATTATTTCAAGAGACTTAAAAAGTAATTAAATTAATAAAGGATAAATTAACAATGTCAGAAGAAGTTATATTTACTGAAGAAAATGGGATTGGAATAATAACTTTAAACAGGCCAGATAGATTGAATGCCCTAACTTATCCAATGGTTCAAAAAATAAATAAATATCTAAACTCTTGGGAAATAAGTGAACACATAAATTGTGTAATCATTGAGGGAGCAGGTGATAAATCATTTTGTGCAGGTGGTGATGTTATTAAATTAAGAAAAGAAGTCTTAGAAGATGGAGGCCCACCCACTAACTTATCCCAGTCATTTTTTTATGATGAATATACTTTAAATTTTAAAATTAGTAATTTTAAAAAACCATTTATATCATTAATCAATGGATACACCATGGGTGGTGGAGTAGGAGTGTCAATGCACGGAAGTCACGTTGTAGCATCTGAAAAGACTATGTTTGCAATGCCTGAAACAGCTATTGGTTTGTTTCCTGATGTAGGAGGTGGATGGTTGTTAGGTCAGTTGGATAAAGGAATAGGAGCTTGGCTGTCTCTAGTTGGGGCAAGAATTAAAGCATACGATCTTATGAAACTTAAACTCATAACTCACTATGTTTCTTCAAGTGAAATAGGAAATTTAAAAAAAATGTTAATTTCTTCTTCACCAAGTACGAATGACAAAGTTGATAGTATAATTAATAGCCTCTCTTCAAATCCAAATTCAGAAGACAGTGTCTTAATAACAAATGAAAATATTATTAAGGATGCATTTTCATTTGATACAATTGAACAAATTTTTGAAAAATGTGAATCTCTCTCAATAACTGGAAATGAATTCTTAAATGCTCAATTCGAAGAATTAAAACATAAATCACCTACATCATTAAAAATTTCTTTAAAGCAAATTAGAGATGCTAGTAAAATGACTCTAAAGGATGAATTGATAATGGAATATAGAATGGTTCAGCGTTGTCTGGAGATTGGTGATTTTTTTGAGGGTGTTAGAGCAATGCTCGTTGATAAAGACAGAAAACCAAACTGGCAACCGTCTAATATTAAGGATGTTGATGAAGGTAGAGTTAATAAATTTTTTGAAGTATTAGGAAATTTAGATTTAGTTTTAACAAATTAGAATAGAGATTATCTTGGAGGAAAGTATTATGAATGATGTGTATATAATGTCTGCAAACAGATCTGCAATTGGTGGATTTGGCGGTACACTGAAGAGTTTTTGCCCGGTAGATCTGGGTACCTTGGTCGCTAAAGATGCAATTGCAAGATCTGGGTATGATGCTGACGAGGTTGAACACGCTGTTTTTGGGAATGTAATTCATACTGAGCCGAGAGATATGTACGTAAGTAGAGTTATAGCTCTTCAAGCTGGTATGAGTAAAGAATCCGCTGCGTTAACAGTAAATAGACTTTGTGGCTCAGGACTTCAGGCTATTGTAAGTGCTATTCAACTATTAATATTAGGAGATGCGAAAATATCAATAGCTGGGGGTGTAGAAGTTATGTCTAATGGGGCACATATCGTAGAAGGGTTTCGTTGGGGATCAAGAATGGGAGACGGAAAAGTTCATGATATGATGCTCGGTGCATTACATGATCCATTTGGTCATGGTCATATGGGTATTACGGCTGAAAATATATCAAGCAGATATCAAATTAGTAGAGACATGCAAGATCAATTTGCTTTAAGTAGTCAACAAAGAGCAAGCAAGGCAATTGATAATGGATCTTTTAAAGAGCAAATATTACCAATTGAAATAAAAACTAGAAAAGGAATTGAAATTTTTGAAACAGATGAACATCCAAAGCCAGATACTAGCATAGATACTTTATCTAGTCTGAGAACGGCTTTTAAAAAAGATGGAGTGGTTACAGCTGGTAATGCTTCTGGAATTAATGATGGCGCATCAGCCTTGATCCTTGCTAATGAAGATAAGGCTAAAAAAGGTACGCCATTAGCCAGGATTGTTTCGTACGGATTTGGTGGTGTTGACCCTGATGAAATGGGTATGGGACCAGTTCCAGCTTCAAAAATGGCATTAAACAAAGCAGGGTTAAATGTATCAGATTTAGATTTAATTGAATCAAATGAAGCATTTGCAGCTCAAGCATGTGCTGTTAATAAACAATTAGGCCTAGACCCTGAAATAGTAAATGTGAATGGCGGTGCAATTGCCCTAGGTCATCCAGTAGGCGCAACGGGAGCAATAATTATGACAAAACTTGTTTATGAATTAAGAAAGCGTAAAGGTAAATATGGTCTTGCAACTATGTGTATTGGTGGAGGTCAAGGAATAGCGGTAATTATAGAGGCTTTGTAAACAAGTGTCTTTCGAATGCATTTCAATAAAAGAAGCAAAAAATCTTATTAAAAATGATGATTTAATCTTAATTGATATAAGAGATCACAACTCATTTTCAAAAGGTCATATTGAAAAGGCTATTCATGTTGAAGATTTAAATATCGATAAATTTCTCCAAGATAAAGATAAAAATGAAACAATTTTGATTTACTGTTATCATGGTCATTCAAGTCAATCTGCTGCAAATTTTTTTAGTCATCATGGATTTAAAAATGTTTTTAGTATGGATGAGGGTTATTCGGGTTGGATAACCCATAACACTTAAAATTTTTATATAAAGTAATATTTCTTTAACTTGTCTATATTATAATAAGTATTATATTGAGATAAAAATCCGAATAAAATATAAGAGGTAAAAATTGGAAACTCGCAGAGGTGGTCGTCTAGTAGATAGACCAGAATTTAAAACTAAACCAAAACCAGTTACTTTTTTAGGTAAAGAAAAAGTATCCCAAGCAATTGCTGTTATGGCTGATAAAAATTATGGTTCAGTTGTAATTGTAGATAGTAAAGATAAAGTTGTCGGAATTGTGACTGAACGAGATATTGTAAAGAAATTGGTAAATAACAATATGTCTCCAAAAACAACTAAATTAGAGGATATAATGACCCTCAATCCAAGGGTTGCCAATGAGAATGATGATGTGGTTGATTGGTTAAGGATAATGTCAAATGATAGGTTTAGAAGATTACCTGTAGTGGATGCCGATGGAAAAATTAAAGTTATTTTTACCCAGGGTGACTTTGTGTCCTATACCTGGCCAGATTTAATATTTCAAGCTTCACAATTAGCTAAAGCCTCATTTATGAAGGGGTTCTCAATCAATACATTATTAATATTTATGGTAATTTATGGAGTTGCTTTAATAGCTGCTATGAAAGCTTTTTTATAAAAGGCTTTTAATTTATATTTTAGTTCTTAGCATTTGATTAGATATCCAAGTCATAACAATTTCATTATTTTGATTAGTAACAGTATGTTTTAACCTAGCAGTGCCTCGTTTTGGATTTTTAGTTGATTTTTTTGCTTCCAGGACTTCTATTTTTGTTTTCAAATAGTCACCTGGATATACTGGTTTTGTCCATCTTAATTCGTCAATACCCCAAGCTCCCATACTTGTTCCGTCATAAACTCCCATTTCAAATATTTGTGTAAAAGATTTACCTAAAGTCATGAAGCCACTTGAAGTAAGTTGACCAAATGGACCATTATTTGCTGCTTTTTCATCTAAATGAAAAGATTGAGGATCGTATTTTGAAGCAAAATCAATAATTTCTTCTTTAGAAATGAAAGAGGGTTCAGACTCAAAGGTTAAACCGACTTCAAAATCTTCAAAATATTTTGGCTTCAATATCATTAATGAAATTTACTTAAAATGCTTTTATCTAGGAGCTAAACGAACCGACCCATCAAGTCTGATTGTTTCGCCATTTAATAATACATTAGTTAAAACACTTTCGACTAACATCGCATATTCTAGAGGTGTACCTAGACGTTTTGGGAAAACAGTAGTTGCGATTAAGCTTTTTTGTACTTCATCACTCATGCCTGACAACATAGCAGTGGCAAATAAACCAGGAGCAATTGTATTAACTCTTATACCATTTGAGGCCAACTCTCTTGCAATAGGTAAAGTCATTCCAACAATACCACCTTTTGAAGCTGAGTAGGCTGCTTGTCCCACTTGTCCATCGTAAGCTGCAACTGAAGCTGTATTTATAACGACACCTTTTTCACCTTCGTGGTCAGGTTGATTAGCCTGCATTTTGTCAGCGCACAACCTAAGCATATTAAAGCTACCAATTAAATTTACTTTGAGAACTTTTTCAAACAAACTTAAATCATGCATCCCTCTACTGGATACAACTTTAGCACCAACAGCTATTCCGGCACAATTAACTAAGCAATTAATGCCATCAAAATCTTCAATTGCTTTTTTCATTTCTTCTTCGTTTGAAACATCTCCAACGAAATATTTAGCATCTGTTTCTTTAGCTACTTTTTTTAGACCGTCGGCGTTTAAGTCTATTAATAGAAGTTCTGCTCCTCTATCCTTTAAGTATCTTGCGGTGCCTTCTCCAAGACCACTTCCAGCACCAGTTATAACTGCTTTAACATTTTCAATTTTCATTTTTATTCTCCAAAATTACGAGTATCGTCTATCACTTTTCCATCATTAGGTAAACTATTTACGGGAACTATTTCTAAAGTTCCTCTTAAATTAATTACATTTTTAATTTCATCTGATATTTTTTGTTTCATTATTTCAATTTCTGAGCTGTTTGTTATGTTAGACTCTACTTTAAGTAGCAGTTCGTCTTTATCATTAGACCTGCTTATTATCATTCTAGCTTCATTATCAATTTTCAGATTTTCAAGAATTTTATTGACTTGAGATGGTTGTACAAACATACCTCTCACTTTTGTGGTTTGATCAGCTCTTCCCATCCAACCTTTAATTCTTTTATTAGTTCTACCAGTAATACTTTCACCATCCATTATTGCCGATAGATCACCTGTAGCAAATCTAATAATTGGTAATTCATAATTATTAAGAACAGTTACAACAACTTCTCCTACCTCACCATCTTTTACAGGTTTTCCAGTACCAGGCTTAACTATTTCTAATATTACATCTTCATCAATTACCATTCCTTCACTTTCAGCAGCTTCATAAGCAACAAGGCCTAAATCAGCAGTTCCATAACATTGTCTTGCTTGAATGTTACGGTCTTTGAAATTTTGTGCCACAGCTGGAAATAATGGTCCACCAGTTACCATTGCTTTTGTAAGTTTTGAAAGTGATATTTTTTTTTCATCAGCCTTTTCTAAAATTATTTTTAGAAAGTCTGGTACACCGACATAAGCTGAAGTTCCGATATCGTGCATAACTTCTAGCTGCATATCTGTATTCTCTCCACCAGCTGGAATAACTGTACATTTTAAAATTTTTGCAGCTTCTTCAAACATCGCTCCTGCTGGAGTGAAATGGTAAGAAAAACAATTTTGAACTATATCACCATATCTAAAGTCAGCTGCATGTAATGCCCTGGCAAATCTCCACCAATTTTGTGAATGGCCATCCAAATCATATATTGGCCCAGGAGATCGGTATATATGAGCAAAATCTCTAATTTCACTTACATTTAATTCAGCAAAAGGTGGTTGCTTAGATTGTTTGTCAATTAAATCGGATTTTCTTAATAAAGGAATTTGATTAAGATCATCTAGATCTTCAATTTCAACATTAAATCTCAGTAATTGATTTTTATTTTGTTTTGCTTTTTCAATTAATTTATTTAATTTTTTTAAATGATCTGAAATTCTTTCATCTTTAGAACGTACTTCTAAATCATCAAAAAATTTATTTTTTATCATTTTTTCTTACAACCATCTTTTACGTCTTCGATATTGTTTAACATCTTTAAATGATTGTCGGCCTTCTCCAGAAATACCCAGATAAAATTCTTTTACGTCTTCATTATCTCTCATTGACTCTGCAGAACCTTCCATAACAACTCGACCATTTTCTAAAATATAGGCATATTCTGCGTACTGAAGTGCTACATTAGTATTTTGTTCTGCTAATAAAATAGTTACACCTTCTTTTCTATTTATTTCAGCAACTATTTCAAATATTTGTTTAACAAGTTGAGGAGCAAGTCCCATCGAAGGTTCGTCTAGTAATATCATTGTTGGGTGAGCCATCAAAGCCCTTCCAATAGCTATCATTTGTTGTTCACCACCAGAAGTGTAGCCTGCCAAAGAAGTTCTTCTATCTCGAAGTCTAGGAAAGTAGTTGTATACTCTTTCTAAGTCATCTTTAACTTCCTTATTGTTGCTTCTAGTATAAGCGCCGGTAAGTAAATTTTCTTCAACTGTTAAATGCTCAAAGCAATGTCTTCCTTCCATAACCTGAATGACGCCCCTTTTAACTAATTGGGCCGGATCAAGGTCATGTATATATTGATTACTAAATGTTACAGAACCTTTCGTAACTTCTCCTCTTTCTGAAGCTAATAAATTTGATATGGATTTAAGAGTTGTACTTTTGCCAGCACCATTACCGCCAAGTAAAGCTGTTATTCCTCCCTTTTTGACTTTTAAACTTACACCTTTCAAAACAAGAATAACGTGGCTGTAAACAACCTCTATATTATTAACTATTAAAATATCTTCTACAGTACTAGACTTTTTATTTTTAGTTACTTTAATGTCATCCATCTCATTTTCCTATATGTAAAAGAGAGCCTAATACGATTAGGCTCTCAATTATTTTAGTTACAACGCTCAGCAATTTTTTGCTCAGCAGCATATTTAGAAGAGTCTTCCGCTATTAACTTTTGAACTACGTCAGAGTCACCATACATATACTCAGTAATCATATTCCACTTTTTAGCTTTAGCATCCCACTGCTGAACTGCAGCAAGTCCACTACCACCATGGTTTTCGCAAGTGTTTTTAAATGGAGGAGCGAAGTCTTTGAAACCTAATTCTTCCATTCTCTTAGCACTTAAGTTGACTGCTTCCATACCATCTCTATACATAGCAGGTGTAATCTTTGATGTGCCATGAATTTTTTGTGCAACTACAGCAGCTTCAACTTGAACCATTGCTTGGAATAACCCTCTATTGTATAAGACTGTTCCAAAGTGAGATCCGTCACCAGAAGCTTCTCCCTTATCATGAACATATTTCTTGATATCTTTATGTACTTGATAAGAATCTCCAGGAGCATTAAAAGTTAGAGACTTATAACCATGTGCACCTTGTCCAGCTGGTAAAACATCATTTTCAGAACCAGACCACCAAATTCCAATAAATTTATCCATTGGAAACTTAATAGATGCAGCAGACTTAACAGCAACTTGGTTCATCACACCCCATCCCCACATAAGGACATTATCAGGTCGAGCTTTACGTATTTTTAACCAAGTAGCCTTTTGCTCTTGTCCAGGATGGTCAACAGGTAATAACATTAGCTTAAAGCCATGTTTTTTACTTAGGGTTTGTAGAGTTCTGATAGGCTCTTTACCATATGCAGAGTTATGGTAAACCAGTGCAATTTTCTTACCTTTAATATTACCAAAATTATTCTTCAGTATATGTCTTACAGCAATTGAAGCTCCATCCCAGTAAGTAACAGGTGCGTTAAATATCCATTTAAAAACTTTACCATTAGC
>Ga0209036_1000682_pt1 | contig 14623 bp, 17 predicted proteins | sample MarorgKNORR_S2LV_3_FD_188222 | JGI IMG/M metagenome (GOLD analysis project Ga0209036, IMG submission 188222) | Marine microbial communities from the Southern Atlantic Ocean, analyzing organic carbon cycling - DCM_A/KNORR_S2/LV (SPAdes) (version 2) | ecosystem: Environmental > Aquatic > Marine >... | reverse complement strand
AAGGAAACCAAGCCGCAGCGCACGGGGGATGCCGGTCGGCTGGAGTGGGGCGAGGCGATTTTCTACTGGCAAACGGTACAGCCGCCGAAGCCGCCGCCTGTGGCACCTGTCCCGGTCGCCCCTTCATCGTGATGCAACCAGGAACGATCATTTTTCTGTGCTTCGCTTTTGCGGCGGGGGTGCTGGCGGTGCTGGTGACGATGTATGAGTTTCGGCGAAAACGCTTCGAGCCGGAACCGACGGAGGATCGATTGTTCCGCTGCGGCGACTGCCGCTACGTTTACACGGATGACCCGGACGTGGATCAGTCCCGTTGTCCGGAGTGCGGCCGCTTCAACACGCCGTTCGTTTTTTAACGGGGCACGCTACCGCTGGTAGACGATCATTGCTCCGAAGTCATCGAGGTACTTTTGGGTGCTGGGATCGAAGTGCGCGTAGTTGACTGACTGGATGCTGATGATCTGGTCGCGATTGAGCTTGGTCAGGAATTCATTGAGCACATCATCAAACTTGTCGTGCCCGAGCTCGATGCACTCCCCGCGCTTGATCGTTTTGACGCAGATCCGCCCATCGCCGGACATCGACTCCTCCTCGACGGCCTTGCTTTTGACGAGCACCTCCGGTTTGCCCTCATGTACTGGCACGGAGTATTTTTTTGCATCCGACTTCGGTTCCTCCTTGGGTGGTGGGGACTCGATGACGGTGACGTTTTGTTCGCCGGGTTTGGGAATCTCAAAAGGCTTGGAACATTTGGGACAGTCGATCTGTTCCCCGGAGATGGATTCATCGGTGGTCAGGTTTTGGCCACAATGCGGACAGTCAAAGTTGAGGTCTGCCATGGTGCTGGAACGGTTGCTGAACAGGTCAATTCTGATCTCCTTGCCAAGGTTATGCCAGCCCAAACACACGATTTTTGAGTTGCACCGCATGGGCGTGAAAGGCAAATTTTCCCCTGCCCGGTGATATTTTTGAGTTTTAGAGAAAAAAATTATGAAACGTAAATTTAAACGATCGTTTATTGGCAAAACCCTCCTCCGACGCGGCTTTACCCTTATTGAGTTGTTGGTGGTCATCGCAATAATCGCAATTCTAGCCTCAATGTTATTGCCGGCCCTTGCACAAGCAAAAGCTCAAGCCCAGAAAATATTTTGCCAAAATAATGAAAAACAGATGGGTTTGGCTTTGACTATGTATGTTGGAGAAAACAAGTATTATCCTGGTCACTGGGATGCTCGATCAGGGATTGGTCCATCCAAGTATGTTGAGGGTAAATACGCCAATAACGCGGTGGCTTGGCCAGGGCGCCTTTATGCCTTTGCGCCAAACACAGATATGTTTGTTTGTCCTTCTAAAAAAGGTAAAGGCTCCGAAAGGTTCAAGTGGAAAGATTACAAAGGCAAGGATCCAACAAAAAAAGACCCTGCATTCCCGTTTAATCTTTATCCAGGCTCGGGGGCATTTTTTACCTATGGAATCAACGACTGGGGGGTTCGGGAATTTGTTCGTGTAAAGGGGCGTACAATGGGTCTTGGTGGAGACATTCGTAGCGAAGCAGACTTAATCCCAGAGAGCCATATTCGTAATCCCTCGGATATGATTTGCATCTCAGACACACAAGCAGACGGTGTTTGGGATTGTGCTGTTGATCCAGCCGATCCCGGTACCTTTAACAATCCAGCTAAAGAGTGGCCCAGTAAACGACATCTTGCTGGTTCCAACATAGTTTTTGCAGATGGGCATGTTGAATATCATAAGATGCTTGATCTTGTTGGAAGGAAGGCAACTGGTGCCTACAAGGACAACGCTGCTCTAATGATGAAAAGGTGGAACAACGACAACGAACCGCACAGAGAGTGGTGGTGAGTCGATGAACGATAAAGTAAAGTTACTGCTCGCGGTTTTGGGTATTCTTGTTGGAGGCGGTTTTACACTTTCCCACCTCGTTTCTCCAAGCGAAAGTGAGGATTTTCCTGATGGGGGGACTTGGACCAAGTGTAGTGCTTGTCAGGAAATGCAAGTTATTGACCCTGAGATGCGAGGCAAATTCTATGACGAAAATCCCAATATGGTTGGTAGGCCAATGGTATGCCCTAAATGTAAGAGAGGATCCTTGGTCGATGGGTTAAAATGCCCAATCAATGGTTGTTTTTATACTCAGGCAATACAGTCCAAGGATGGAACGCCGGCCTGCCCTGTCTGTAAATCCAAACTCCTTTAGCAACTTAATCAACGTTTTTTCTTCTTAATGAGACTTAATCGACTAATCCCATGTCGTGCGTTCACATTGATTGAATTGCTTGTGGTGATCGCAATCATCGCCATTCTCGCCGGGTTGCTGCTGCCGGCGTTGGCCAAGGCCAAGGGCAAGGCGCTGGGCATCAAGTGCCTGAGCAATACCAAGCAGTTGTCACTCTGCTGGGTGATGTATGCAGGGGACAATGACGATAACCTCGTAAAGAATTCAATCCAAGGTGGCAACAAACAGTCCTGGATTGATCCGTCATTCAACATGCGCAACCCAAGCCACGCGAAGGACGTGCGGCATCTGCGGCAGGGCAAACTTTTCAAGTACAACGAGTCGCTGGAGATTTACCAGTGCCCGTCGCAGCCGATTTTCGGGAAAGGCAAAAGCAGCTATGTGCCGGTGCGCAGTTACTCCATGAACGGTCACATCGGCGGTGTCTTTGCGGAGATCAGCTGGGTGCAGGGTAACCAATATCCGCCCCGCGTGAAGATGGCAGACATCATCAACCCGCCGCCGTCACAGTCGTTTGTTTTTTTGGACGAACACGAAAATACCATCGACGATTCCTTCTTCGCTATCCCTGTTTATGCTGCCAAGCATTGGCAAAACTCTCCCTCCTATTGGCATAACGGTGGCGGGACATTCGGTTTTGCCGACGGCCACTCGGAAGGACACAAGTGGGTCCACGAAAAAACCCGTTCACCCAAGCGTGGCTACAACTTCGCGCCCACGTCCGGCGGCGACAAAGATTTGCTCTGGATCAAGGAGCGCATCCTGATCGACCCGAAGAAGTCGATCCCGCACTGAGCCCACTTCGCCCTCGACAGTGGTGCTGCGGATGGTGAACCTTCGCGGATGCAGGAGATTCAATCTGTCCGGCTTACCCGCGAGTGCGACGTGGTTCAAATTCCCTCCGGTCAAAAAATGACCATGGGCGCCAACACGCCGGTCGACATCACCCAGTCCCTCGGGGGCGCCTACACTGTGCGCTCGCCGCAGGGCTTGTTTCGGATCGACGCCGGGGACGCTGATGCGCTTGGCTTCGAGGTGCCGGAATCGGCGAGACCACGCGAGACCGGCGAGCCGGCCACCGAACAGGAGGTTTGGGAAAGTTTGAAACAGGTTTACGACCCGGAGATTCCCGTGAACATTGTCGACCTCGGCTTGGTTTATGATCTCGTGATTGATGAGTTGCCGGACGGGGAGGGGCGTCGCGTGCAGATGAAGATGACTCTCACTGCTCCGGGCTGCGGCATGGGGCCGGCGATCGCGGCCGATGCCCAAAACCGGATGCTTGCCCTGCCGGGGATCGACGATGCCAGCGTGGAGGTCGTTTGGGATCCGCCTTGGCACCAGTCGATGATCACCGAGGAGGGAAAGAAAATCCTGGGAATCGCCTGACCAAATTGTTGCGCCCACGGACAAGTAAGATTGGGCGTGCTGTCCCCGCGCGCCGAGTCAAGCGAGGACGGCTGGGTACAGCCGTCCCTACCTGCGCTTGGCCAAGCGCTTGGTTAATTCCGATGCTATTGCTCTGCTTGGCCAAGTCGGCGTTGGCAGCGCCGTTGGTGACTGAGATGCAGCCGCGCCACGGTCGTCCCGGCACGCGAGTGGTCTTTACCGGGGAGGACTTGAAGTGGGTGAACGCAGTTCAGTTCGGCGATGCCTACGCGGATTGGGAGCCACTTGGCGAGGTGGACGACGAGGGAAAATTTCATGTATTTGAGATTCACGCCACAGTGCCGGACGATGCGACGACGGCCCGGCCGGTGGTGGAGACGACACTCGGGGGAATCACCATGCCGATGCCGTTCGTGGTGGCTCCGCGCATCAGCGGCTTTCGCCCCGCGCGCGGTTGGCCGGGGACGATCGTGACGATTGAGGGGATCAATTTCACCGGTATGACGAGTGTCAGGTTCGGTGATCGGCCGGCGCAGTTCACCGTGACGGCGGCCACGCAGATTCGGGCCGTGGTGCCGCCGGGGGTGAAGGAAGGCCCGATCACGGTGTCACACGAGGAGTCGGCCACGAGCGACGAGGCGTTCACGCTGGCCGGCCCGGGCCCGGTGATTGATCAGCTCGACGAGTGGGTCGGTGCGCCGGGCGACTCGGTGGTGATTCGCGGGGTGAACTTCACCGGGGTGACATCCGTGTGGTTTGGCAATGTCCGCGCGGCGTTCACCGTGGTGGCCGATACCCAGCTCAAGGCCACCGTGCCGGAGGCGCCCAGCGGGCTGGTCACTTTGATTTCCGCGCGTGGCCGAGGGGTGGCGGAGGAGGTGTTTCAAATCACCCGCGCCCCGGTGATCACTGACATGTTTCCGCTGGTGGCCGCTCCCGGTGGGCGGGTGAAACTGCGAGGGGTAAACTTCCGGCAGATTCAGTCCGTTCATGTGGGCAACGTGCAGGCCGGGGGACAAAGCACGCCATCGACAATGCAGCTTGATTTCACCGTGCCGCTGAGCGCAGCGACCGGCCTCGTGAAGGTGGCCAACGCACACGGCCACGGCCTGAGTGAGGTGGCGTTGACGCTGACCCGTGCGCCGGTGATCGAGTCGTTCGAGCCGATGCTAGCCGAGCGCGGCAAGTGGGTCACGTTGCGCGGGGCGAACTTCACCGGGGCAACGCGCGTGCTACTGGGTAACATGGCTGTGCGGTTTGCGGTGACGGCGGCCACGCAGATCCGTGTGGATCTGCCGTTGAATGCGGCCACCGGGAAGCTCACGGTGCAGAATGCGTTCGGTGGTGACACGACCTTCACGCCGCTGACGATTATCGGAAGCGGGCCGTACGTGACCGGCTTTGAGCCGAACCACGGTGTCACCGGGACGAAGGTGAAAGTATCCGGGCGCAACCTCAACCAGACAACCGGCGTCGAGTTTTCGGGCGGGAAGAAGGCCAAGTTCACCGTGCCCGCGCCGACGCAGCTGGATGTCTTTGTGCCGGCAGATGCCGAGTCCGGGCCGATCAAGCTGATGAGCGCGTCAGGGGAGTACACGACGGAGGAAAGTTTTTTCATGCCGGTGCGCTTGGCCAAGCCGGAGAGGCTGGCGGCCAAGCCGGGTGAGGGTGTTGAGTTTTCGGGGCGCAATTTTCACGGGCTGACATCACTAAACATCGGCGGACAATCGGTGCCGTTTGAGGTGGCGGGCAATGACAAGCTGAAGTTTACCGTTGGGGACTACTGGCTTGGTGGCGAGATCGAGTTAATCGCGCCGGGCAGCCGGTTGATCAGCACAAACTCGTTCGAGGTGTTGCCGCGGATCGACTCGTTTGAGCCGGTGATTGGGCCGGCCAACACCATGGTGACAATCCGCGGGAGTGGCTTCCACGAGATTCTCTTTTTGAAATTCGGCGGCGGAGTCGCGGAATTCGAGCGAAAGTCGGCCAAGGAACTATTCGCGCGTGTGCCGCCGAACGCCTCGACCGGGCCGCTTGCCATCATCACGCCGCACGGGGAGTCGGCGAGTGAAGGCGTGTTCACCGCGACGGCTCCGGGCGATCTGCAAATGACCTCCAGCCTGCCCCGGCGCGAGTATCGGCCCGGCCAGACAGTGAAGATCGACAGTCGCCTGGTTTTCTTTGGCCCAACTGTCGCCACGCAGGTGACGGTGACCAATCAGCTCCCGGCCGGGGTGCGCCTGTTATCGGCCGACCCGAAACCCACGCGGATGCTGCTCGACGGTCGCACGTTGATTTATGAGCTTGGCCGAGTGGAGCCGGGAGCGGAGCAGGCGTTTCAACTCGAGGTGTTGCCCCTAGCCAAGGGCAGGTTTCAAAACGTGATACGAGCGACAGCGTTCGAGGGTGACGTGGTGCCAACCAACAATGGCGAAATTTCGGACTTCGTGGTTTTCAACCCGGACGACATCCGGCTGGGCATCAGCACCGATGCCTCCGGCCTGACGTTCACGCTGAGTTGGACGGAGATGGGCCTGCCGCTGAAGGTGGAGACCAGTCCGTCCGTGCCGGGCGGCCCGTGGCGGGAATTGCCGTTTGAGCCGTGGACCGTGGGCGATCGCACCTTTGTAACGATGCAACGGTTTGGTGTGCAGTCTTACTTCCGGCTGCGGCTGGATCTCGAGGGCAACTAACCAAGTTTTTGCAGGATAAAATCGGCGACCTGCGTGGCTGGCAGTCTTGACATATCGGCGTCCGGCGCGGAGAGGACGTTTTCCATCTGGCCCCACGGACCAAATCGTTTTGGATCAGTCGGGCCAAATAGCGCGACCACCGGTTTGTGCATCGCGGCGGCGAGGTGCATCGGCCCGCTGTCGTTGGCCACGATCAGGTCGGCGGAGTCGATCAACGAGGGAAGTTCCTCGATGGCAGTGCAGCCGGACAGGTTTACCAGGCGGCCGGGTTCTGCCTTCCCCGGCTCGGCGCCGCTCGTGGCGACTCGGACCAATTGCAGTTCCGGCACTTGGCCAAGCAGCGTCCGGGTTAGTTCCTCGAAGTGAGGCCATTCTTTTTCCTCGCGCCGGCTTTCGGGGAAAATCAACACCCGCTTGCCCTGCGCTTGGCCAAGCGCGCCCCGATTGTCGTCGCTGAGCTTGTCGTCGAACTTTAGTGGAGGCGGCTCGGCTGGTTCGAGGTCGAACAGCCGCTGGAACTCCATCAGGATTTCCAGCGCATGCGCTTGGCCAAGCGATGGCAGCGGAACGCGTGTCTGGTAAAACCAGCCGGCGCCCTCGCGGGCATCGCTGCGGCCGGCCTTGTTGTCCGCCCGGGCGAATCGGCAGAGTGCTCCGCTGCGAAACAGGCCCTGCAGGTCGAGCACCCAGTCGTAGTGGGTTTGGCGAATCTCGCGGATCAGCCGGATGAAGCCTCCAAGCGAGCCTTTGCGATGAAAAACATGGGTGTGATCAACGGTGTGGCAGGACTGCACGAGGGGGGCGAACATCTCTCTCGACACCCAGTTGATCCTTGCGTTATCAATCCCGCTTCGAAGGGATTCCGCGAACTGCAGCCCGTGAATAATGTCCCCAAGCGAAGAAGGTTTAATGATTAAAATGTCCACGGCAAAAGCGGGCAGCCTGCATTCAAGTTGATGGGGACTGATTCAAAAAACACATTCAAAAACATCTGGGTCAGGATGCCGAATTGGCTTGGAGACTTCGTCATGGCGCTGCCCCACTTGAGGGCGATCAAGGCGCGCCAACCGGAGGCCCAATTGACACTCATCGCCAAGCCCCAGTTCAAGGATTTAATTGAACTATTTCCCGTGGCCGACGAGTTCGTGCCGCTGCAGAAGGGGGGCTTCCGGAATCTGCGAGCGTTGTCCGCGCTGGGCCGGCGCAGCAAGCCGGAGTGTCAGGTGATGTTTACCAACTCGGTGCGTGGCGATCTCGAGGCGTGGTTTGTCGGGGCACAAAACCGGGTGGGGATGGTCTACCCGGGAAGGCATCGGCCTTTGTTGACCGGCGTCTACCGGTTGAGCGCGTTCAAGGATGAACTCGACGTGACCCATCAGACGGCGTTGCTGGAGGATTTTCTCAAGTCGTTCGATCTGATCGACTCCGTGGACGTGGCACCATTTTTTCTCGGGGACGTTGAGCGTGTCCCAAACCGGGTGGGAATCATCGCCGGTTCGTCGAACAACCCACAAAAATGTTGGGCCGTGGAAAACTGGTGCCGCATGATGGCCCGGTTTTCGGAGAGCATTCCCGGAAGTGAGTTTGTGCTGTTTGGCACTGAATCGGATCGCTCGATTTCGGAGGCCGTTTCGAAGGGCACAACGGTGACGACTCGAGACCGGACCGGACAAACGAACATGCGGGAATTGGCTGGGGAGCTGGCCGCCTGCGACTTGGTTGTGGGCAACGACACCGGAGGCATGCACCTTGCCAACGCCGTGGGAACGCCGGTTGCGGTGTTGTTCGGGCCGACAAATCCGCTGGTGACCGGGCCGTTCTTTGACGCACCGAGGCTGAATATTCAGCCTGAGGGTTGTCCGCCGGAGGGCGGCAGCTCAATTCAGTTGCTTGAACCCGGGACAGTCGCCGATCAGTTGGTCGAGATGGTCCAATCGCAGACAGGAGGGTTCAATGTCGATTGAACTGGACGAAGAACTGGCCCGGCATTTTCCGGGCGACACCGCCTTCGACGAGTTGATGGCCTGCGAGGGGGAGAAGTTTCGCCACGTCAAAACCCGGAGGACGCTGAAGTTTGAGCGTGGCGGAAAAAACTATTTCATTAAGATACACCGTGCCATCGGTTGGCGTGAGGTGTGGAAAAACTGGCTTGGCTTCAAGCGCCCCGTGACGAGCGCGCGGATGGAGTGGGAGGCGATCGACAGCCTGCAGGCGCTGGGGGTGCCAACGCTCAACGTGGTCGGGCGCGGCATCCGCGGCAAGGCTCCCGCGCATGAGGAATCGTTTGTGGTCACCGAGGCGCTGGAGGGGATGATTTCGCTGGAGCAGTTGACACAAAAATGGGGCAGCCTGTCGCCCAGTCAGTGCCTGGCCCTTAAGCGCGAACTCATCCGGCAGGTGGCGACCATTGCCCGAACGATCCATCGGAACGGGTTGAATCATCGCGACTTTTATCTGTGCCACTTTCTGGTGAAGGATCGTGACTGGAATGAATGGCAACCGGCCGACTCGCTGATGTTGCACGTGATCGATCTGCACCGGATGCAGCATCGTCCCGCCGTGCCGGAACGATGGTGGGTTAAGGATGTCGCCGGCGTGCTGTTTTCCGCGCTGGACTGCGATCTGACGCGCAACGACCTGCTGCGATTCTCGAAAATTTACTGGGAAGGTTCCGTGCGCGAATTGCTCGGGGAAAGACAGGGGGTCCTGCAGAAAATCTACCGCAAAGCGCGCAAGCTATACGCCTCCATTCACGACAGGCAGGCACCGGACCCGGTTGCGAACAGGTAGGCGAAGCGCGATGAAAACGAAGTGGGAACTGTTCGGCGGAGTCGATCGCTCGTTGATGGAGTCCCTGCTTCGCGACGAGGGCGAAGTCATCAAGCAGTCTCCCGCGAAGTCGGTGGCCCGCCACGAGATCGAAGGTGAGTCGTTTTACGTCAAGCGCTCCCGGCATTCGGTGTTTCCGTTGCGACCGCAGAAATATTGGTTCAAGGAATGCCCCGCGCGCTGGGAGTGGCGCGTTGCCGGTGCGATGCAGGCGCTTGGCATCCCGGTGGTGGAGCATTTGGCGTTTTGTGAAACGTGGTCACTCACCGGATTGCAGGAAGACATCCTGATCACGCGCGGGTTTGACGGCCAACCGTTGCACTTGGTTGAAGGGGTGGACGCGCAGCGGGTAGTCGACTTCGTGAATCGTTGCCATGAGCAGGGCATGGTTCACGGCGACCTGCACCCTGCCAACATCCTGATTAACCCGGCCACGGGAGAGTTGCGCCTGGCTGATTTGAAGGGTGTGAGGATAGAACAGCAACCGGATCGCTCGAAACAAAACGAGGATTTGGCTTACCTCAACATCGATTTTCCGATGCCGCTGTCGCCGGAATTACTCCGGTTGAGCGACTGGATGCGCCGGGAAAAAATGGCTGTGCGCTCCCGGCGTTGCCTGAAAAACAACCGGGAGTTTGGCCCGCAAACCCACGGCTTGGCCAAGTGGTGGGTGCGAAAGCCAATGGCGAACGACGCGCTTGGCCATGTGCTGGTAGCTCCCGACTCAGCGCTGGCCGGCGAGGCGTTGCTCAAGGCCGGACGCACTTCCACGGTTGGGCAGCGCGGCAACTTTGTGGTCAAGCGGTATAACTTCAAAAAGCCGCTGAACCTGCTCAAAGATTTCTTTCGACCGACCAAGGCCAGGCGCGCGTTTCAACTGGGCTACCACCTTGAGTTGGTCAAAGTGCGGACGCCGGCCGTGATCGCCGTGGCCGAGCACCGTCCGCTTGGCCTCGCTCTGCGAAGTTATCTGGTCATGGAGAAAATTGAGTCGGCGATCGCACTGGCTGAGGCAGCGCAAGATGATTCCCGTTTGGCCAAGCGCTTGGCCAGGCTGATCGGCCGGATGCACGCGGAGGGGTTCACCCACCGCGACCTCAAGGCTTCCAACGTGTTGGTGGATGGCCAAGGCGAACCGTGGCTGATCGATCTCGATGGGCTCAGCTTCAGCGGCGATGTTTCCGCACGGGCGGCGGTGTCGAACCTGAAACGCCTCGAGCGAGGATTGAGCGGGAAGCCGCTGGACACGACCGCCAATCGGCTGCGCTTTTTTAGTGAGTACTGTCGGGTTACCGGCTTCCGCCCTTCGGTGCTGCGGGAATCGCAAGGTTGATTTTGTACTTGGTGAGGGATTGCCCTGTTTTAAGATTCGCGCGATGCAGGAAGGGATACCCACTCAATCGATTCCGGACCGCCTTGAGGTAATCGCGAATCTGGTCAGGGATCGGGCGGTGCTGGACTTGGGCGTGGTCGACGCACGCACGACCCGGGGGAGTGCGGAGAAGCGATTCGAGCGGGACGGGAAGATTCTCTTTTTCCGGCTCGCAGAGATCAACCCGGACATCGTCGGGCTGGATCTGGATGCCGAGGGGGTCGAGGTGCTCAAGCAGCGTGGTTACAACGCCGTGTGCGGCGATGTGCACGTGGTCGATCTCGGTCGACAATTCGACACCATCATCGCCGGGGAAATCATTGAGCATCTGGACAACCCCGGCCAGTTCCTCTGCAATATGCACCGCCATCTCAAGCCGGGAGGCAGGCTGGTGGTCAGTACGCCTAATCCATTTTATGCCAAGCAGCGGGGCAAGATTTGGCGCCGCCGCCTGCCGCAGGTGCACGAAGAGCACACCTGCTGGTTTGATCCCATCACGCTGAATCATTTGCTGAACCGTTCCGGCTTCCGGACGCTGGAGTCTTACTGGATCAATCCTCCGGGGCAGTTTTTCAAAACGTGGCCCAGCCGGTTACGCGGCTATTTTTCCCACTCGTTTATGCAGGTGGCCACACGGCGCGAGGACTGATCAGCGGGCTTTTGCGGCAACGAATTTCTCGATCAACTCGCAGGCCTTGTCGTGACACGAATAGAGGTCTTCCTCCGCGGCGTAATTCAAACCGTTTGCGCTCCACTGCTGGAGTTCGGCTGAGTCAACCGTCTCCTGCAGCAGTTGGTTGAACTGAGTCTGGGAAAACGGCGACGGCACGAGCCGACCGGCATTGGCCCGCTCGATGTGAAAGGCATACCCGCAGACGTCGCTTACCAACAGAGGCAGGCCGTTGGCCAGGGCCTCGAGTAAAACTGTCCCGGTGTTTTCGTTGCGGGCGGGGTGGACGAGCAGATCGGCGGCAAGCATCCACTCGGGTACATCCGCTCGGCCGCCGAGCATGTGCACGCGATCCCCGACACCAAGCGATCTGGCCAGGCGCTGGTAGCTATCCGGTTTGCCGTGGCCGACCACGACGAGTTGTGTCTTGTTACTTTCGGTCGATTGCAGCTTGGCCAAGCCCTCGATGGCGCGATCCACGCCCTTGGTTCGAAAACCGGACCCGACCATCAGTAGCAGGGTGGTGTCAGCCGCTTGGCCAAGCTCGGCGAGCTTGGCCAAGCGAGCACTCTCCCGATCCGATTCACTGAACGTACGGCGGTCGATGTTTGGCGGCAGCAGATGAAAACGCTCCGGCTCGGTGCCGTAAATCTCACGGTACAACGGCACTTCGCGGTCAGTGATCAGCAGGATTTGCGTACGACTGCCTTTCGCAAAAACGGCCTCCTCCCATTTTCGGTAAAGTCGATAGCGGCGTGTCAGTTTGCCGAGCCGACTTTTTGTCTGCCGATACTTGGCCGCAAAGCACGGATCGGAGGCGAAGTAGACATCCAGCCCCGGCATTTTCGTGAAGGCGATGACGCCATCGAAATCCTGTCCGGCAACAAAGTTGGCGAGATCGGTGATGAAATTCTGATTGCGCCCGGCGTTGGTCCAGCCCCGGAGGCCAAGCGTCTCGACGGCGACCTCGTCCGGCCTTGGGCCTTCCCAGGTGCGGGTCGCAATCGTAACATCGTGTCCTGTCTGAGCGCACTTTTGGGCGATCATGAGGCAATTTCGCTGCTGCCCCCCGTGCGGGAAATAGTTGAACAACGCGAATAGGAGTTTCATTTGTGGCCAGCCGAACAGGGTGGGGGGAATACGCCGGGAATTGACTCCGTCGCTCGGCGCAAAAATTAAGAGCAAGCCGTGCCGGTTGCAACGCTGCACTTGGCCGGGGTGATACGGTCGTTCGCCGATTGGGGCAGTCTGCGATTCGATGCGGAAAAACGGGCGAAAAAGTTCAAAAAGGGGGTTGCATTGAGGTGGACTAGCGAATAATGTCCGCGGCCCCATTTTCGGGGCGATCTCGGTTTTGCAAGGGGAAATCACGGAAAAACCCCGGCAAAACTGCTGTTTAAGAGAACATGGTAAAATTACGTTTAAGACGGTTTGGCAATCGCAATCGGCCAGTGTATCGCGTTGTGGTCGCAGACCAGCGCTCCCCTCGTGACGGTAAGATCATCGAGGAGATTGGCACGTACAATCCGCTGCAAAAGGACAACAACTTCCGGTTGGACCTCGAGCGCGTCGACTACTGGCTCGGCGTGGGGGCACAGCCCTCCGACACGGTGGCGTCATTCATCAAGAAGTCCCGTAAGGCCGGTGATGCTGCCCCTGCTGAAGAGGCTGCCGAGGAATCGGCTCCGGCTGCTGAAGCCGCACCCGAGCCGGCACCCGCTCCCGCTGAGGAGGCACCGGCAGCCGAGGCTACTGCGGAAGCTCCCGAGGCAGCCGCCAATACCGAGGCCGAAGCCGAGGAGCCCAAGTCCGAGGAATAAATACCATGCAGGCTTTTTTGGAACAGGTCGTCAAGGGCCTGGTCGACCATCCGGATGCGGTAAACATAACCGAGGTCGAGCAGGAACGCACGACCGTTTACGAGCTGCGGCTCGACCCGTCGGACGTCGGGCGGGTCATCGGGCGCTCTGGCAGAACCGTGAATGCCATTCGCACCCTGTTGCAGGCCGGCAGCGCCAAGGCGGGCAAGTTCACCCGTCTGGATATTATCGACGAGAAGGAAGACAGCGCGGACGAATAAGTCCCGACACCCGGCAGCGGCCGGAGAATTTTTTGGGCAGCCATGAAAATTGATGTGCTGACCATATACCCGGGGATGTTCCCCGGGCCGCTCGACGAGAGCATCGTCAAGCGGGCGCGGGAATCGGGCAGGCTCCAGCTCGGTGTCCGTGATTTGCGTGACTACACGCACGACCGGCATCGCACGGTCGATGACCGCCCTTTTGGTGGTGGCCCCGGGATGCTGATGAAGCCCGAGCCGTTGTTTGAGGCGGTGGAGGATTTGCGCGGCGAAAAAACGCGCGTGATCCTGACCAGCCCGGCGGGACGGCCGTTCCGGCAGGAGATCGCCCGGGAACTGGCCGGCGAGGAGCATTTGCTGCTGGTTTGCGGCAGCTTTGAAGGGTTTGACGAACGGGTGCGCGAGCGTCTGGCCGACGATGAAATCTCGATTGGCGACTACGTGCTGACGAACGGCGCGTTGCCCGCGATGGTGATCATCGACGCAGTCACACGGCTGCTACCGGGCGTGCTCGGCGATGACGAAAGTTCGCAGGACGAATCGTTCAGCGAGGGTTTGCTGGAATATCCGCAATACACGCGGCCTGCGGAGTTTCAGGGAATGAAGGTGCCGGAAGTGCTGCTATCCGGAAACCACGCCGCAATAGAGCAGTGGCGACAGGAACAGGCCAGATTGCAAACCGAGCAACGACGCCCCGACCTGCTGCAGGACGAGAGTTTAAACGAAAGTTAGAGAAATGAATCAGGAAATTCTGAACAAGATCGAGTCGGAGCACTACCGCAAGGAACCGTTGGAATTCAACGTGGGTGACTCCGTCAAGGTGCACACCAAGGTGGTCGAGGGCGAGAAGGAGCGTATTCAGGTTTTTGCCGGCCTCGTCATTGGGCGTCGTGGTCACGGAGTCAACGAGACCTTCACTGTGCGCCGCATCAGCTACGGCGAGGGCGTGGAACGTGTATTCCCAGTTCATTCACCGCGCATTGAAAAAGTGGTTGTCGACCGCCAGGGCCGTGTGCGCCGGGCCAAGCTGACCTATCTCCGCGAGCGTATCGGCAAAAAGGCCCTGGCCGTAAAAGCCAAGGACACCCGCGGCCAACGCAAGTAATCCGGGCCAAGCGATATTTCCAACGACGGCGAGGACAAAATCCTCGCCGTTTTTTTATGCGCTTGGCCAAGCGCAAGGTAAGGACTGCTGTCCCAGCCGTCCTTAGTGATTCGGCGTGCGCTGGACAAACCACGGAAAACACAGAATACACGGAAGCAGAACCCAAGGAGAGGGGACATTCCTGTCCCCTCATAGACTGTGTGAGATTATTACGGGGACAAGAATGTC
>Ga0209036_1000681_pt1 | contig 14623 bp, 14 predicted proteins | sample MarorgKNORR_S2LV_3_FD_188222 | JGI IMG/M metagenome (GOLD analysis project Ga0209036, IMG submission 188222) | Marine microbial communities from the Southern Atlantic Ocean, analyzing organic carbon cycling - DCM_A/KNORR_S2/LV (SPAdes) (version 2) | ecosystem: Environmental > Aquatic > Marine >... | reverse complement strand
AGAATACTAAATAGAAATCGCCATAATGTTACAGTTTCAAAAAAAGGACACAAGGCTGACGGATTGTTAATAAAGTATGCTGATAGGAATAAAGTAACAGTTTTAAGTAATGATAAGTTTAACAAGCTTGAGGATCGTTTTTATATTCAATCGGCAGAGAGATTAAGAAGCCAGGGGTTGATAAAAAGAGTATCCTTGATAGACGGTGCACTGACCATAATGTGAAAGGTTTAGGCCGTATTAGTATAAGTCAGTCTAAAGGAAGCCTTTGCTCGGCTAAATTAGCAAACCAGCTACAACCAAAGGGTAATGCTTCATTATTAAAATCGTAAGAAGGGTTATGCCAACTAGCTGATGGGCCGTTTCCTAAAAATATGAATGCCCCAGGACACTGAGATAACATTTCCGAAAAATCTTCACCGGCCATTATTGGTTCTATATCAGTTTTAATATTCTGAGCGCCCACAACCTCTTGAGCTGCCGCTACAGCAAAGTCAGTATTTTCAACATAATTATCAGTTACACTTACGCCAAATTCATAGCGTACTTTTGCTGAACATCCGTATGCAACTGCAGTTGACTCTGCTGTTTTTTGAATACTACTGGGCATTTTTTGTCTTTCCTGTTCATCCAAAAACCGGGTAGTCCCTGTAATCCGTACAGTATCTGGCGTAACGTTATGTGCCATTGTGTCAGTACTTAATCCAGTAACTGACAAAACAACCGACTGTAACGCTGATACTCGCCTTGATACGATTTGCTGCAGAGCCAAAACAATTGCTGAACTAGCCAAGGTAGTATCGTTAGAGAAGTGAGGAAGTGCTGCATGTCCTCCCTTACCTTCTACAATAATTTCAAAAAAATCCGATGCGGCCATGAGTGCACCTGATTTGATAGCAAATTCTCCCACAGGTAAATTGGGTAAATTATGTAAGCCGTATATTTCATTTATATCCCAATTTTTTATAAGATTATCATCAACCATTGCTTTAGCCCCACCGCCGCCTTCTTCTGCCGGTTGGAATACTAAAACGACCCTTCCATTAAAATTACGTGTCTCACAAAGATACTTTGCTACTCCCAAAAGTATAGTGGTATGGCCATCATGCCCACATGCATGCATTTTGTTTTCGATCTTTGATTTATGGGAAAAATTATTCACTTCGGAGACAGGTAAAGCATCCATATCTGCCCGAAATCCAATACTGCGTCCCGAGTCTACCTTCTGGCCATGTATTTCAGCTACAATGCCACTTTTCCCAACTTCATTCTTTATTGAATTGACACCAAACTCTTTCAGTAATTCAATAACTTTTTTGGTTGTCCGAGGTAGGTCAAACTGTAACTCTGGATGTTCATGAAAATTATGTCTCCAAGTAACCATCTCATTTTGGAAATCTGCAAATCGGTTTTTAATAGGCATAAAACAGTCCGTAGTGAATTATTTCATTGTATATGGTAGATAAAGATAACTAATATCTAGCTATCAAGTTAAACCTAAATTTAAATTTGTACAGCAAAGACATGGTTTCATGAGTCTACATATCGAGACACCGCTAGTTAGCTCCGATATTTTAAGCAATCTTTTAAAAAAAGATATCAGACTAAAGCTAGATGTATTGCAGCCTTCTGGTTCTTTCAAAATTAGGGGTATTGGTTATGCATGCGAGCACTTTGCAAATAAAGGAGCTAAAGCATTTTTATCTTCGTCTGGAGGCAATGCAGGAATGGCGGTAGCTTATGCAGGAAAAAAGCTTGGAATTCCCGTAAAGGTAGTAGTTCCGAAAACAACAACTAATAGATCTATTTCTATACTGAAAAAAGATAATGCGGAAGTCATTGTACATGGTACTTCTTGGCTAGAAGCTAACGCATTAGCTCAGTCAATTAAAACTGATGAGACAGCATTTATTCACCCTTTTGATGATGAGCTACTGTGGCGAGGTCACTCTACGATGATAGATGAAGTCAGTGTCACCGGATTTAAACCTGATCTTATAATATTATCTGTGGGGGGTGGTGGTTTATTAGCAGGTGTTATTAAGGGTTTAATTAATAATAATTGGGAAGATATCCCAGTTATGGCAGTGGAAACTTATGGAGCTGCATCTCTTAATAAGTCATTAAAAAAAGGTAAGACAGTAGAGTTGGAAAAAATTACTAGTTTAGCAACATCATTAGGCGCAAAGAAGGTCAGCGAAGGCGCATTTCAGCTTGCTCTAGCGCACAACGTAAAGAGCGAGTTAATATCTGATCTAGATACACTATTGGCTTGTGAAAATTTCTTATCAGACCATAATATTTTAGTGGAGCCAGCTTGTGGTGCAGCTTTATCACCAATTTATAAAAAGATTGAAAAACTAATGGCTTTTAGTAAAATTCTCGTTGTTGTTTGTGGAGGTTCCACAACTTCGATAGACGATATCAAAAACGGGATAATATCGTTAAATAAATAAATGCATTCGGTCTTTAACCTAAATACAGAAGTATTGTTGCCTTGTGCCCCCAGGCAATCATTAACTTAATCTTTTTACTTTTCATCTGATAAATTCAGCAAACTAAAGTTTTTTGTATTCAGATCATTGCAAACAAACTCATCTAATCTTGATAACTCTTCAGCAAGTCGCTGGCTGAACTTGTCGGAATACCAATTCAATAGATCAAGTTCTTCAGAGGATAGACTGTATGGATCATTAGCAAACCGAATTATAAATGGCTTTATTATTGCTTGAAAAAAAAGTTCAGATTCTATCAACATAAGTATATTAACGACTATCTGAACTAATCTTTAGAAAATTAATAAATCCTTAAACTTTCAGAAATTGAGCTTGTTAGAATTACGAATAAGATTTTCTCATAAGCTCAATTTTTATTCAAATCTCAGATGGTTGCGCAAACATTTTAAAGTTTGCGCTAACAATTAAAACTAGCTGTTTTCATAGTTAATTTCTTGCGCTAAGGACAAATTATACCGGTGCGCATGGGGCAATAAATGCAAAATACTTTTGGCTTATATAACCCTAATTATCTTATCGATCGTCAAGGTGTAAAATATTATCGTAGCGCATACTACAATCTGAATGAAAATGAACTTGTTGAAGCTGCAGTAGAGAGATCTGAAGGCACAGAAGGCTTAGGAGGATCCCTTCTTGTTACAACAGGTGAATTCACAGGTAGATCCCCAAACGATAAATATATAGTAGTTTCGAAATCTAATGAAAGCGAAATTTGGTGGGATAATAACTCCAGGATGAATGTTGGGTCTTTCGTCCAATTACAGACTGATATGTTGAATTTTGTAAGTAATAAGGAATTGTTTATTCAAGATTTATACGGGGGTGCCGAACAGGAGCATCGAATAAACGTAAGGTTAATTTCCGAACTTGCTTGGCATAATTTATTTTTAAGACACCTTTTAATCAAACCTACGAAAGCAGACCTAAAAATTTTCTCAAGTGATTTTACGATTATTAATATTCCAAGTTTCAGAGCAAATCCAGAAAAACATGGGTGTAGAAGCGAGACTGTGATCGCAATCAATCTCGAAGCTAAATTGGTATTAATTGCAGGCACCGAATATGGAGGGGAAAACAAAAAAGCAGTTTTTACCATCTTAAATTACCTATTACCGAAGAAAGGTATTCTTCCAATGCACTGTGCAGCAAATAGAGTTTCTGATCAATTCTCAGAGACAGCTATTTTTTTTGGACTTTCTGGTACAGGCAAAACGACCTTATCAACAGACGGAAAAAGAGTGCTGATCGGTGATGACGAGCATGGATGGTCAGATAAAGGAATATTTAATTTTGAGGGTGGTTGTTATGCAAAAACCTTTGGCTTGTCTGAAAGTACTGAGCCTGAAATATTTTCTACTACTACCATGTTTGCGACCGTAATTGAAAATATGGTATATGATAAAAAAACTAAGAAACTTGATTTTTTCAACGATAAGCTAACCGCTAATATGCGAGCAGCTTATCCTATGCACTATGTATCTAAGTCTGCCATTGATGGTTTGGGAGCTCACCCTAAGCATCTTATTATGCTCACGTGTGATGCTTTTGGTGTATTACCACCCTTGGCCTCTCTCTCAGCCGAACAGGCAATGTACCACTTTTTGTCAGGTTTCACATCTAAAGCTGTTGGGACTGAACGAGGTATAAAAGAACCTGAGCCAACATTTTCATCTTGTTTTGGAGCTCCATTCTTACCGCTTAAACCAGAAGTATATGGTAATATCTTAAAGAAAAAAATAATTAATAAGGAAACAAAGTGTTGGTTGGTGAATACGGGCTGGACTGGAGGCCCTTATGGTATCGGTAGCCGCATGCCTTTAAAAGATACACGAGCTATTCTGGATGCATTATTGAATGGAAAACTTGATGATATTAAGTTTCGAAGAGATGATAATTTTGGGTTCAATGTTCCTTTAGAAATTCACGGGGTAGAAAAATCTTTGTTGAATCCAAGAGAGAATTGGGACAACACCCTCGAATATGATCAGGCGGCAGATAAGTTAGTTAAGCTTTTTGCAAAAAATTTCGAAAATCATATGTCAGTTAATTCGGAAAAAAAACTTTCCATGTCCAACCTGTCGCGTTAGACCGATGTACTTTTTTATCCTTTGATAATTATATGGTTCTATTCAGGGCTTTATGTTTAAAGAGTTTATGGAATATTTCGTAGAGAACTCATACTCAGGCGCAAGGTTAAGAATATATAGAGAAATACCTATATCTGAGCCAAAGGCGGTAGTGCATATTACTCATGGTATGGCTGAACATGCTGGAAGATATGCATGGTTTATGCAAATATTGAAAGAAGCAGGATATGCAGTTTATGCGCATGATATTCGAGGCCATGGGTACACGTATGCCTATAATTCAAGTAAAGGACATTTCTGCGATAAGAATGGACTTGATAAAATTTTACATGACTTAGATTTCTCTATTGATTTAATAAAAAAAAATCATCCAAATATTCCTATTTATTGTTTTGGTCATTCACTAGGTTCAATTCTTTTATTGAGATATGCAACAAGTTCATACCATAGGATAAATGGTATAGCGTGTTGGAATAGCGGCATTGAAACTAACCTTTTAGCGATAGTTGGTAGAATTATTTTGTCCATCGAGAGGAAGCTTAGATCGCCTAGGTCAAAGAGTTATTTTGCATGGAAATTAACATTCCAAACATGGGCAGGAAAAATAAAAAACAGGCGAACAAATTTTGATTGGCTTTCTAACGATAAAAATCATGTCGACAGATACATTGAGGACAAACTATGCGGATGTGATGTGTCGCTACAATCCTGGTTAGATGTTGCAGAAGCAGTATTTTATGCAAATCAAAATCTATCTATGATTCCCTATAATTTCCCAATTTTTTTATTAGGTGGGGCACAAGACCCTTGCACTAACTATGGAAAAGATATGAAAAAGCTTGCTGCGAGACTAGAGCGAATAGGACATTATAATTGCACGCATAAGACTATTGAAAGCTCAAGACATGAAACCTTGAATGAATTAAACAAAGAGCAGAATGCTCAAATATTTCTAGATTGGCTAAAAGCCCAAACTAATCAAAACAAAGATTTATCGAAAAGAACTAAGAGTTATTGCTGAACCATATAAATTAAACACGCAGGTCCCGCGAGTAAAATAAACGCCCAAAGAGATAAGGTTTTGACTTTTTTTTCAGATTTTAAATTTTTACTTAATAACCTTACTGAGCCAAATAAAAAATCTGGAAATGTTCTTAGCGATATCTTCTTTAAAAAAATATGTCGTTGTTTGTTCATGAATACTGTCCCTATGTATCACGGGTAAAGCTTAGCATATATTTAAATGAGATCTAAATATTTTTTAATAAGATCTAAATATTTTATAAAAAGTTAAAAAATTAAAATTTTAATCCATCATAAATTAGCTTCACAGAGATTAACAACAAAGCCCATGTAACAATTTTAAAGAAAACTTTTTCTGATATAATTTTTATAATTCTAACACCAATAAATACAGCAATAGTCGCAGGTATCATGAGGTAAAGTGATTTTAAAAGGGTCGTTAATGTCATTTGATTTAACATAAAGTAAGGGATGGCTTTAATTAAATTACAGTAGCTAAATGCAAGGACTGATGTACCCACAAAAACTGATTTTCTTAAACCAAGTGGTAATGTAAAGATTTGCCACGGGGGTCCACCGTTGTGGCTGATGAAGCTCGTAAACCCCGCAACAGTGCACCAAAAAACGCCCGATTTAGTATTAATATCCTTACTAATTTTTGAAAAATCTACCCGTTGAAAAATTTGTTTTATTGAGAATACAAAGCCCATTAGGCCAATCATCAATGTAACTACCCACTCCAAAACAATGTGGGCGGTGAGTCCGCCAATCAAAACACCAAGCGTCATCCCAATAAAACTTATTTTTAAAACTTGCCAGTCGAAGTCTCTTCTGTAGGCCCTTATGGCGAATATATCCGATACAATATATATGGGTAGTAATAATCCTGCGGCCGCTACAGGAGACATAATAAGTGATAAACTTGGTACGGCTAAACCTGCCACTACAGGAAGTCCTCCCTTACCAAGTCCAACAAAAATTGCTGCAAGGGTCATCAAAGGCCAAAAATATTCAGAGTCCATCTTTGAAAACCCATACCCTTAATAGTTGTTTTAAAAGTTACCTCTTGGGTAATTATTTGGATACGTTTTTTGCACCCAACTCTTTATTTTCTCATGATTATCTACTGCTAAACATAGCCTTTTAAGTTTTGGGAAAAGGGTAATCATATCTTTAGGAAATCCGTCTATAACGCCTGATGTAAACCATCCTAAAAGACGCCAAATAGCAATATCAGCAATCGTAATTGTTTTTGATGAAACCCACTTTGAGTCTGGTTGGATACAGTTTTCAAGCATAAGTAATTTTCGTCTTAAAAGACCTTCAGCTAACTCGGTCCGTGCTGCGACTTTTTTAGTTTGCTCAGAAATAGTGTTAGTATTTGAAAATAAAACGTTAAGATCAGTAACAAAATCAATAAACTGATCTATTTTTGCGGCTTCAATTGGGTTATTTTTAGGATACAGGCCGCTAAGTTTACCACAAAACCTAGCAATTGCACCCGTTTGAGCGATGGAAACATTGTCAATCACCAGGCACGGTATTTGATGAAATGGTATAGATATTCCATTAAATAGTTTACCATTCTCTTTAAGATGAAGAAATTCGTCTTTCTTTATTCTGACATCGTCAAAGTTTATGTCTCCGAAATATAAGGCTAGTCTGCCTACCTCTGCTCGCCAAAATGGCATATCCCCATAGATGAATTGAAGTTTCATTACATAATCCAGTCTAAAATTTTAAATTTTTTGAGTAAACTCTGTTATCACTGATAAGTAGTATCTGAAAGGACTAGAATAATTATAGCTTAAAAAACCAAAATAATAGACTTCGATCGAATTGAAAAAATTCCACGCTGGATAATAGGAGCGGATTAATTTGAAACGTAGTTTTATTTTTTGTTTCTAACAATTTAATATTTAGCGGAGATTAAATATGGCAAAGCTTGGAGTTCCTAAAGTTCACAAGAAAGGTCCTTTTGTAGGACCGCAAACCTTTATGAATGTCCCATATTCGACTGACTTCAGCTCTTCTCAAGCAGTAATTCTTGGTGTCCCTTTTGATGGGGGTTTGCACCCAACAAGAATAGGATCTCGGACAGGGCCTGCGTCAATTCGTGAGCACTCACAACTTGTCAGACCTTATCAACCGCCGCACGCAACCTATAACCCTCTAGAACTTTTACAGGTTGTCGATTGTGGTGATGCAGACACGACACCAAGCATAATTGAGGAAAGTTTTGCTGAAATTGAGGAGGCAGCCTCTGAAATTTTTAAGGGAGACGCAATACCTATTGCATTAGGTGGAGATGGAAATATCACCCTACCCCTCCTCCGAGCAGCAAGTAAGAATTATTCAGACCTAGTGGTATTACATATCGACGCTCATACTGACACTTATCGAGGAGAGGGAAACCAAGATTACCTGCGTTTTAATGTAGCTACTACATTCACAAGAGCAGCTGAGGAGTCTCTCATTGATGTAAAATCATCTCTACATATTGGCGCGCGTGGGCCTACCAATGATAGCAGTGTTTTTGCTCATACTCGAGATGTTGGATATGGGTTAATAAATGGCACAGAATTATTTAATGCTGGTTTAAATAATACGGCAAAGAAAATTGTAAGAACACTTGAAGGAAGGCCTGTTTATCTCTGTTTTGACATGGATTTCTTTGATCCTTCATGCGCTCCAGGTGTATGCACCCCTACTTGGGGTGGCGCCTCGTCGCGTGAAGGACTTGAACTATTGCAAAATCTTACTGGTTTAAATGTGGTTGGAGCGGACATTAATACAGTATCTCCACCTCACGATGTCTCGGGAATGACGGCGTTTCTCGCAGCAACCGTAGGTTTGGAAATTTTATCACTTATCTGCCACTCTAAGGGTCTTGTGAAATAAAAGTTCAGTATTTTATTTAGAAAGTGTACGCAAAATGGAAATTTTTTTAAGATCACTAGCCGATGTAAAGTGGGAAAAATCAAATAAAGCCCGTGTCGCGTCAGGCGCCAATCCAAAAACAGAGTGGAAGCATTTAATTGATAATGAGATTTGTGGCAGCGAAGGTGTTAGTGTTGGATATGGAAAAATACCTGTCGGAGAGTATCTGCCACTCCATACACATGAGCCACAGGAAATATACTTTATTACGAGAGGGACTGGTCTCTTAAGTCAAGATGACACCAACTTAAAGGAAATTTCCGAAGGGGATATTGTTTATATCCCTTGCAATAAACAACACGGTCTCAAAAATACGGGAGGTATTGATTTAGAGTATCTTTTTATTTTCATGATCGATAATTGGAATGAAGTACGGTATAATTTTATAAAAAGATGAATGTTAATTTATATTAAGCCTTTTTCCTAACTGTGATAATCCATTGTATAAAGCGTCTTCAGTGCCTTCATTTTTCATATGATTTCGCAACTGAGCGTTCAAACCGCCTTCAGTAGCTAATGAGTTTAACTCTTGATTAATTCTGCCTAATCCGTCCTTTTTCATTCCAGAGTAAGTGCCTGCCATCAAGCTAATCAGATAGCTTTCTGCTTTTTCAGGCGAGTCTAGATTTTCTTCAAGCCACTTTTTAGCTACCTCCATTTGAGCGAGAGAACTGGAAAGAATAGCAGTCGCTGCGAAAAAAGGTGTAAGTTCCGCCTCATTAGACAATTCAATAATTAAATTTTCTGAACCAAATAACTCTAATAGCTTTTTATTTGCAGGGTATACGGGTAAAGGACATCTTCCATTTTCTATCATTGGCAAGGGAATTGTAATTGCTATGTCACGAGCTGGCGTACATAGGGTTTGTAGCGTTTGTAAATTCACACCGAGAATAAAGGAAATTATGGTTTGATCTTTCCTAAACGATATTGAGCTCAACAACTTCTCTGTAATGTCCTCCATAATTGCCAAAAATATAACATCTGATTCATCTACCACTTCCTGTGGTGAAGCGATGTTCACGTCGTCAAATTTTGACACCAATCTGTTTGAGATTTCTTTATTACGTTCCGTTATTGTGATGCTGTAGCCACGTCCAACCAAGGCAAGTATACAAGAATTTGCTATTTTTCCTGTACCTATAAAACCAATTTTCATTAGATGAATTCCGTCGTTTGTGTATGTTTTTAGTATATTTTTTTATTCCTGATGGAATACTTTAAAATCTGTGCAATGATATTAAAGCATGATTTTAAAAAATAATATTTCAAAAATATATGAATAAAAAGTTCTTTTTAGTTTCTCAATTTATATTAAGATCTTTTAACGTAGATACAAATAGATCCAGCCGTCGTATGGGATGAAATTATGGTAACTAAACCGCATAAAGGTGCTACTCTCGCGATACAACCTCGTATTCGAAAGGGTGCTTTTTTCGATGCGTCCTGGCGGCACGGATGCAGAAAATTTTCTGTTTATAATCGGACGTATATATCTAGTACCTTTTCAGATCCAACCGCTGAATATTGGAACGTCACTAAAAATGTTGCGATTTGGCCGGTAATGGGTGAACGACAAATAGAAATACGTGGGAAAGATGCTGCAAAATTTGTTCAGTTTTTAACTTCTAGGGACATGTCTAAATGTGCGGTTAACCAATGTAAGTATGCGCTAATTACTGATCAGTCAGGAGGCATAGTCTGCGATCCAATCATCTTAAAATTGGCACACGATCGTTTTTGGTTATCAACATCTGATTGTGATTTAGAGTTGTGGGCTAAAGGGGTTGCTGTAAATGCACCTTTTAAAGATGTAGCCATATCCGATGCCAATGTTTCGGTAGTACAAATTCAAGGTCCTAAATCGCCCAACCTTGTTCATGATATGTTTGGAGACGATGTTTTAGATCTAAAATATTATTGGCATAAAACTGTAATTTTCCAAGGCAATGAAATGCAAATCTCGCGGACTGGTTGGAGTGGTGAGTTTGGTTACGAATTATACTTAGAGGATCACGAACAAGGTGATGCTTTATTTGACGCTCTTTTAAATACAGGTAAACCGTATGGAGTGGCGCCTGGCGCGGTTAACCAAACACGAAGGATCGAAAGTGGTATTCTTTCCTGGGGAGTAGATATGGGAATAGATGAAAATCCATATCAAGTCGGTCTTGGTCGTTTAGTAGAGCTTGAGAATGATAATCATTTTATTGGTCGAGCCGCTCTTGAAAAAATAAAAGATCAGCAAATAGAAAAGACATTGGTAGGTCTCTTAGTTGATGGGTCTCCATTAGAAGCAAATGAATCTCCATGGAATTTATATTCTAATGGAAAAAATGTAGGAAAGCTTACGAGTCTATCCTACTCTCCCCGTTTGGAAAAAAATATTGCGTTAGGTCTCGTGAGTAAAGATTTTTCAGAAGTTGGGACAGAACTTAGTGTTACTACTTGGGATGGTGAACGAAACTTATATGTTTCAGGGTTGCCGTTTCTTCCTAAGTTACAGAATGGAGATGCTCGCTCGCTTTTGCAGCTATCACAAAGATAAACTTTATTATGGGAATCATATAATGGGAAAAGTAAAATCAATAAATCACATTGCGTTTGCAGTAAAGGATTTCGATGCGGCATTGGAAAATGCAATCCAAGTTTTAGGTGGTGAGATGATGATGGAATTTGAGTCTATCGAGGATCGTTATAAAGGCGCCTGTGTTCGCTTTGGAGACAGCATTATGAGTTTTATATCCAGTAACGACCCAGAAAGCTTTATCAGCAAACATGTTGAAAAGTACGGAAATAGTATTCAACATATCGGTTTGGAAATTGATAATATAGAGGAGTACGTAGCCAATTTAGAAGAAAAAGGCGTTCGGGTTGACAAGTCAGAAATGAGTGATGTTGATTATCAGGAAGCTTTGGTCGGACCAAAAGTTGGTAACGGTGTTGTTTTGCAATTAACCGGTTGGAAAGCTGGGCCCTTTGATGCAACTTACGATGGGTGTGATCGCCTTTGTCGAAAGTACTCTCAAAACCCCAAATTAAACCTCTTGGCTGGCAACCAATTACCAAAACCATAAAACAATTAGGATAATAGGAAATGCAGAGAAAACACTATGGGGTTTGGCCAAAAAACTTACCATACAGTTTACCTGCATCACCGGGTTCTGTTTACAAAAATTTAGTTAATTCGGCAAAAAATTGTCCTTCTACTGTTGCAATAAAATTCTACGGCAAAGACCTAACCTTTTATGACATTTATAAAGAAACTCAGTTGATTGCAGGTTATCTTTTTCAGATTGCAACTATTAGAGAAAATGATCGAGTTGCATTATACATGCAAAACTCGCCACAGTTTGTCATTGCTTATTACGCAATTTTGGCTGCAAATGCAGTGATTGTTCCAATAAACCCTATGTGCAAAAGTGCTGAATTAGCCCACATAGTTAATGATTCCCAGTCTAAAGCGATAATATTTGGAGATGAGCTCTACAACGAAATTGTCAATGCTAACTTAAAAATAGGAGAACGTCATTTATTGGCAGCAACATACCATGATTATACTGGGAAATGTTCCGATATCGAGATACCCGCCTCCCTAACTACCAAAAGACCTACCCCGACCTGCTCGAGCTGGCGTACTGCTTTAGAATTAAATTTATCTGCACCTGATCATAACCGAACACCCGACGACTGGTGTATTATTCCGTATAGTTCTGGAACAACTGGGCAACCTAAGGGATGTTTGCATACACACAGAAGTGTAAACGCGACAATATTTGCTTATCCACGTTGGGTCGGAGTAAAAAATGGCTCACAAGTATTAGCAACGCTACCGCTGTGTCATGTCACTGGCATGCAGCATTCAATGAATTTGCCAATACTTACTGCATCCACAATACATTTGATGACTCGATGGAATGCTCAGGCAGCAGCTGAAATTATCGAAAACGAAAAAATTCAACATTGGAGATCAATTACCACTACAATGATTGATTTTCTTTCATTGAAGAATATTGAAAAATATGACCTTTCATCCCTTGAAGCGATAGGAGGAGGTGGCGCCCAGATGCCAGAAAGTGTTGCAGAGAGAATGGAAAAGCTTATTGGGCTTGATTATATTGAAGCGTATGGTCTTACTGAAACAATGGCCCCTATTCATATTAATCCAGTAAATTCTCCTAGAAGGCAATGCTTAGGTATTCCAATCTTTGATGTTGATACGCGCATTATAGAGCCCCAATCATGCCATGAGTTAGGTCCGAACGAAATCGGTGAAATAGTTACAAGCGCCCCACAGATTTTTGCTGGTTACTGGCAAAACGAAGAAGCCACAAATAATGCTTTTGTCAGTATAAATGGTAAAGATTTTTTTCGAACTGGTGATATTGGCTACTATGATGACGATGGTTATTTCTATTTTGTTGATCGTTTAAAGAGAATGATAAATGTATCTGGATTAAAAGTTTGGCCAGCCGAAGTGGAGGCAATATTACATTCACATCCAGCTATTTCAGAGGCCTGTGTCGTTGGTGATCCTGATCCTCGCACTGGAGAAAGAGTGCGAGCTGTTGTAGTCCTTGTTGATCCGTTAGAGGTCTTAACAGAAGGCTCTTTTATCGATTGGTGTGGTAAGAATATGGCGAACTATAAAATTCCAAGAAATCTTGACATTAGAAAAGAATTACCACGTGGCACAGCAGGCAAGGTTTTATGGAAAAATTTGTAATATTTTCAAACTAGGCAGAGGTATTTAAATATAAAACTAAAATTAGGAAGATATTTTTTGAATTTATTAAGGAGAAAAAATGCAAGATAAAAAAATCAGTCGATACCCTATTCCAAAGTTAAATAGTCTTCCAGAAGATATCAAAAATCATATTGTGTCTGTTGAAGAAAAGCTTGGCTTTATTCCAAACGTGTTTTTAACGCTTGCATATAGACCGGATGAATTTCGTGCTTTTATGGCATACCATGATGCACTAATGGAAAGACAGGGCGGCCTAACCAAAGCAGAGAAAGAGATGATTATTGTTGCGACATCGAATAAAAATGGGTGCCAGTATTGTGTAATAGCCCACGGAGCAATCCTTCGAGTACGTGCAAAGGATCCCCTTATCGCAGATCAAGTAGCCATAAATTATAAAAAAGCTGACATATCTGAACGTCAAAAAGCTATGCTAAAGTTTGCATTAAAAGTAACAGATGACTCAAAATCTGTCTCAGATGAAGATTTCGAATACTTATCAGAAAACGGTTTTAGTGAAGATGATATATGGGATATCGCGGGTATAACTGCATTTTTTGGCCTCTCAAACCGCATGGCCAACTTTACTTCAATGAGACCAAATCCAGAATTTTATAAAATGGGAAGATAGATATTAAGTGTTAGCAAATAAGGCCTAGCAGCAGCAGCATGTCTTTGGTTCGGCTTTTATCTTCTTTTTTATTGATTTTTTTGGTTTAATATTTACTTTAGTGACGGTATTTAAACTATTGTTTTAATTATTTATTTTGTCTTCCATATATTCATAAATAGATGCAAAAACTTATTTTCTTTGCTTTTTTATCTTCGTAGCCAAAAGGCACTTCAATTTGAGGAATTCTCATTGATATTATTTTTAACTCTATAAGGCCTCTCCTTACTGAGTCGTCTACTTTGCATTATGTCAAGCTCAGATATAGCAGAACTGAAATCCCCTGTACTTCGCAATGCTTTAAAGTATGCCCTTTTAACAGACGAGGGGCTCCAAGGTAAGTCTGCATCACGTAACCAACGGCGTAAATAAGGTGGGAGACGATCGAATTCTTCCATTCGATCGCCATTAGACACCTTCTTTTTCAGTGATATGGTACCCAAGTTACGGTTCATCGCTAATCAACTTAAAAATAATTCACGAAAGGAACTAAAATGTGTATTATTTCAAGCAATTAACTAATGATTGTGCCATAGCTCGTATAAGTTTTGGGTACAATGATTTACCAGGTTCAATACCAAAGCCAAGTGGGTCAATAACTTCTGTAGTCGCATCAGTACCGCCCATCACGGTTTTAACAAGT
>Ga0209036_1000680_pt1 | contig 14628 bp, 14 predicted proteins | sample MarorgKNORR_S2LV_3_FD_188222 | JGI IMG/M metagenome (GOLD analysis project Ga0209036, IMG submission 188222) | Marine microbial communities from the Southern Atlantic Ocean, analyzing organic carbon cycling - DCM_A/KNORR_S2/LV (SPAdes) (version 2) | ecosystem: Environmental > Aquatic > Marine >... | reverse complement strand
AGTAATTGGCCAGTCGCTAGACTGTATATATTTCCTACACAATTACATTTTGCTTGAACACCGTCAATATCAAGACTTGGACAATCATCTCTTTTTTTATGGTTTGGATCACAAGCTTCCCAAGCTAAGATATCATCATTAAAATTAAATAGTATTACTCCGCAAACCCCAAGTCCATCAATTATAACAGATCCGCCAGTAAAATTTAAATTATCATAACTGGGCAAATTTAAATTTATAATCCTATCAAAGCTTATGTTTGGTATATATGGATTGATATTAGTTTGTTCACTTTCACAGCTAGTTAAGATTAATAGAATTATTATATATCTTTTTATTATCATTCCACCTCAAATTTAATTAAATAACACTTAATAAATTTGTATATTAGATTTACCTCTAGATATAGAGGGTTTTTTTTTAATTATGGGAATCAATTATTACACTCAAGAAGGTTTAGATAAGCTTAGAGCAGAGCTCAATCAACTAAAAGATGTTGAAAGACCGAATGCTTCAAAAGCTATTGCTGAAGCTAGAGATAAAGGAGATTTGAGTGAAAATGCTGAATATGATGCTGCAAAAGAAGCTCAAGGGTTATTAGAATTAAAAATATCTAAGTTGGAAGAAACTCTTTCACAAGCTAGGTTAATTGATGAATCTCAATTAGATACTTCTAAAATTCTTGTTTTATCTAAAGTTGAAATTAAAAATGAATTAAATGGAGCAACTATGAATTACCAACTTGTGGCAGAAAGTGAAGCTGACTTAAAAAGTGGTAAAATATCTGTAAACTCTCCAATTGGTAAGGGATTACTTGGTAAGTCAGTTGGTGATTTTGCTGAAATTAGTGTTCCAAATGGCAAAATAAAATTTAAAATTCTCTCAATTACTAGATAAAATTGTCCTCTATATTTACTAAAATAGTTGAAGGTAAAATACCTTGTTATAAAATTGATGAGTCCGAAGATTGTTTAGCTTTTTTAGATATAAACCCAAATGCTTATGGCCATACTTTATGTATTTTAAAGAGAGAGGTTGATTATATTTTTGATTTGAGTGATCATGAATATCTTTCATTAATGAAATTTTCAAAAAAAATAGCTAAAGCATTAAAAAAATCAGTTAATTGTGAGAGAATTGCAGTTTCAGTTGTTGGACTTGAAGTTCCTCATGTTCATGTTCATCTTATTCCAATTAATAGTATGAAAGATTTAGATTTTTCAAATAATTTAGAAATGCAAAAGAATAATTTTGAGGAGGTTTGTAATAAAATAAAAAGTAACTTAGTTTAAGTATGAATATATCAGGTAAAATTAAATTGATTAATGAGACTAAAGAGTACGGTTCTAACGGTTTCAGAAAAAGAGAATTAGTTGTAACAACTCAAGAGCAATATCCTCAAAATATTTTGGTTGAATTTGTCCAAGACAGATGTGAACTTCTTGACTCATATAATATAGGGGAGTTAGTAAAAATTGACATTAATATCAGAGGAAGAGAGTGGACAAATAAAGATAATGAAGTAAAATATTTTAACTCAATACAGGGCTGGAGAATTGAAAAAATTGAAGAAAATTATGATTCACAACTTCCACCACTGCCAACTAAAGAAGAGCTTAATGCTGATGAAAATTCCAGCAAAGAACCTGATGACCTTCCATTTTAATTTTCATGGTAAGACTTGGTGATGAATACGTTTTTCCTTCACCTAGAAGTGCTGATAAGCATGGAATTGTAGCCTATGGTGGAGATTTAGATCCTGAAAGAATTATTGAAGCATATAAAAATGGGATTTTCCCCTGGTTTGAGTCAGATCAAAATCTTTTATGGTGGAGTCCTGACCCAAGAATGATTTTATATCCAAGTAAAATTAAAGTTTCTAAAAGTTTAAAGTCTTTTATCAAAAAAAGTCCGTTTAAGATTACTTTTAATAGTGATTTTGAGGAGGTAATTAACAGTTGCTCAAATATAAAAAGATTAGGTCAAAAAGGCACTTGGATAACTGATGGATTAAAAGATTCTTTTTTAAAATTACATGAAATGGGATTAGCCATGTCCGTTGAGGTTTGGGAGAATTCTGAGATAGTAGGTGGTTTATATGGTTTAGATTTAGGTGATGTTTTTTGTGGAGAGAGTATGTTTTCTAAATCTTCAAATTCTAGTAAGGTTGCACTTGTGGCTCTTTCAGCTGAATTAAAAAAAAATAAATATAAATTTATTGATTGTCAAATACCAACAGAACATTTAAAAAGTATGGGTGGAGAAAAAATCTCTAGAAATGATTTTTTAAAATTATTAATCAAATAATAATTTATTTATTTCTCCAAGACTGTATGATTCATTAATATTATACTCTCCTATGGAATATCTTTCCAAATATTTTAAATGAGCACCACTATTTAATTTTTTTCCATAGTCATGAGCTAAAGATCTAATATATGTTCCTTTTGAACATTTTATTTTAAAATCTAACTCAGGTAAATTATTATTTATAAGCTTAAATTCAAAAATTTTAATACTTCTATTCTTTATTTCAGCTAATCCACCTTTTCTTGCAATTTCATATAATCTTTTTCCCTTAATTTTTAGTGCTGAATATATTGGAGGTTTTTGTTTTATTTCTCCTTGAAAATCATTTAAAGCCTCAATTATTAAATTTTGATTTATATGATCAATTGGATATATGTCATCATACTCAGTTTCTCTATCAAACGATGGAGTTGTTTTTCCAATGTAAAAAGTTGCATAATAAGTTTTATCAAGATTTTGTAAAGTTTCAATAATTTTTGTTTTTTTCCCAGTACAAATTAAAAGAAGACCTGTTGCAAGAGGGTCAAGTGTTCCTGCATGACCAACTTTAATTTTTTTTATATCATATGCTTTTTTTATATCATATCTTATTTTTTTTACAACATCAAATGATGTCCAATTTAATGGCTTAAAAACTGGAATTATTAATCCATCAACTATTAATTCTTTATTTATTATCACTACAAAATTGAATATATAATTGAAACTAAACCAACAATTAAACAATATAAAGAAAAGTACACTAGCTTACTTTTCTTGACGAAAAATATCATCCATTTGCAAGCATAATATCCTGAAACTAATGCTGTAATAAATCCTATTATGTAATTAATTAAAATTGTGTTATCAAAGACTATATCGTCAAATAGTATCATTTTAATTGACGATCCTACAATTACAGGGATAACCATAAGAAATGAAAACTTTGCTGCTAAGTCTCTATTTATCCCTAAAAATATTGATGTAGCAATAGTTGATCCACTTCTAGAAATTCCAGGTAAAATAGCAAGAGCTTGAGATATACCAATCAATAATGAATTTAAAGGACTTAATTTTTTATTAAGCTTATTTATTTTATCAGAAATAAATAGTAGAATAGATGTTAAAATTAACATTGAACCAACTAGTAATAAATTTCCATTAAATAACTCATTTATTTTATCCTCGTAAAAAAAACCTACAAATCCAGCTGGAATCATTGAAATTAGAATCATAAGGGAAAAATGTAAATTTTCATCTCTTTTTAACATACAAATACTAAGAATAATTTTTTTTACATCATTCCAAAAGTAAATAAGAGCACTTAATGCAGTAGCAAGGTGTAGTATTAAAGTGAAAAATAATCCATTATGACTTTCAAAAGAAAAATTCATAATTTCTTTAAATATTTCTATATGTCCACTAGATGATACTGGTAAAAATTCAGTTAAACCTTGAACAAGCCCAAGAATAAAAGATTTAATTACTTCCACCTTAATTTGGTTTAGTTAATATTGCGTATACTTCAATAATAAAACCAGTGACGACAAGCATAGGTGCTAATCTTATTCTTCTAAAATTATAAATCTCTTCGTTAAAAACATTAGGGTCATCACTTCCTCCGCCAGACATTAAAATAAATCCAACAGCTATAAAAATAAGACCCAAGATCATAAATTTGTAGTTTCTATTGCCAAAAAGCAGTTTGTTTTTTTTATTCATTAATATAATTTATCAATTCTTAAGTTAAGAAACCTTGTTGTAATGATAGTGGTTGATATAAGTGAAATTAATAAACTCAATAAAAACGCACATCCAACTGAGATAAAGATAGAGTTTTGTATTATTATTAAGTCAATATTGAAATAAGTAATATTAAAATAATATATAAGAGAAACAAAAATTAAAGAAGATATTAAAGCACTTAATAATCCAAGTTTAATTTGAGTTTTTATAAAAGGTCTCCTTATAAAACTTTTAGTTGCACCAACAAGTTGCATTGTCTTAATTGTCATTCTTTTCGAATATATAGATAACCTAATGGTATTATTAATTAATAAAATAGATATAAATATGAAAAATATTGCTAATATTAAAACCCAGTCTTTTACTTTCTTAAAATTTTCATTTATTAAAAAAATTAATGGAGCATCATATGATACCTCATTTACATAGTCTTCTTTTTCATAATTTTTAACAATATCATTTATATAGAAAGTTTCAACTTTATCAGCATAAAAATAAATATCAAATGAGTTAAGTAAGGGGTTATAACCCAAAAAATCAACAAAATTTTCTCCAATTTCAGAACTAAACTTTGCAGCAGCATCATCTTTTGAAGTGTATTTAAAATCTTTTATACTTGAATCAATACTTAAATTTTTTTCAAATTGAGAAATTTCAACTTTACTTGCTTCATCATTAAGAAATACTACTACAGGTATTTTTTCTTTAAAGTCATCAATAATTTTATTGCTGTTGAGAACAAAAAATATAAATGATGATAAAAAAAATAATACTGATGATATACTGACAACTACTAGAAAATAGTTAGAAAAAATTCTATTATTATTTGATTTAGACAATTAAAATGATCTAATTATTTAGTAAAAATAATAAAGCTATTTAATTTAAATGAACTTTTATTGTTTTAGCTTTAAACATTATTTTTGTTTTAAGAATGAATTATGTCTTATAATTTTAATGAAATAGAAAAGAAGTGGCAAAAATTTTGGGCAGAAAATAAAGTTTTTAAAGCCCACAATGATTCAGCTTTACCAAAATATTATGTTTTGGATATGTTCCCTTATCCATCTGGGTCAGGGCTACATGTTGGACACCCACTAGGATATATTGCATCTGATATTATTTCTAGATATAAAAGAAATAAAGGCTTTAATGTTTTACACCCTATGGGTTTTGATTCATTTGGACTACCTGCCGAACAATATGCAGTTAAAACTGGTCAACATCCAAAAAAAACTACGGAAAAAAATATAGTTAGATTTAAAGAGCAGTTAGATAATTTAGGCTTGTCATTTGATTGGGACAGAGAAATTAAAACGAGTGATAGTAGATATTATAAATGGACACAATGGATATTTTTAAAGCTATACAATAGTTTTTATGATAAAAAACAGAATAAAGCAGTTCCGATAAGTGAATTAAAAATTCCAGATGAATATTCTGATGATAAAGAACTTTATATTGATTCTAAAAGACTTGCATATGTTGATGTTATTGATGTTAATTGGTGTGAGGAATTAGGAACTGTATTGGCAAATGAGGAGGTAATAGGTGGTCTAAGTGAAAGAGGTGGTTTTCCAGTTATAAAAAAACCTATGAAGCAATGGATGATGAGAATTACGGATTATGCTAACAGATTACTGGAAGATTTAGATGAACTTGACTGGCCAGAATCCATAAAATTATCTCAAAAAAATTGGATTGGTAAATCTGAAGGAGCAGAAATTAACTTTAAAGTTAATAAAGAAAATATAGTTAAAGTATTTACTACTAGACCAGACACAATTTATGGTGCTACATATCTTGTTTTAGCACCTGAACATCCTTTAGTAAAAGAAATTACAATACCTGAATATCAGAACAAAATCAATAATTATATTACTGAAACTTCAAAAAAAAGTGATTTAGAAAGACAAGAAAATGAAAAAAATAAAACAGGTGTTTTTACAGGTTCTTATGCAATAAATCCTATTTCATTGAAAAAAATTCCAATATGGATTTCAGATTATGTTTTGTCATCTTATGGAACAGGGGCTATAATGGCTGTACCAGCTCATGATGAGAGAGACTTTGAATTCGCAAAAAAATTTAACCTTACTATTACTCAAGTTATTAAAGGAGGTAAAAAAGATCAATGTTTTATTGGTGATGGTACCATGATTAATTGTGATGACTTTAATGGAATTGACAACAAAGATTTTAAATTAATAGTCATTGATCTTCTTGAAAAACAAAATGATGGTAATAAAACAATTAATTATAAATTAAGAGATTGGATTTTTACAAGACAAAGATATTGGGGAGAACCAATTCCAATTTTATATGATGGCAGTAAAAAGATACACTTAGAAGATAAAGACTTGCCATTAGAGCTTCCAGAAGTTGAAAGTTATTTACCAACAAATGATGGTTTATCACCACTTGCAAGAAATAAAGAATGGGTTAATATTGATTTTGAAGGAAAAAAATATTCAAGAGAAACAAACACAATGCCTCAGTGGGCAGGTTCTTGTTGGTATTTTTTAAGATTTTTAGATCCTCATAATAATGAAGAATTTGCTAATAAAGATGTGGTCAAATATTGGATGCCTGTTGATTTATATATTGGTGGAGCTGAGCATGCAGTATTGCATCTATTATATGCAAGATTTTGGCATAAAGTTTTGTTTGATTTAGGCTTTGTAAGTTCAAGCGAACCATTTAAAAAATTAGTTAATCAAGGTATGATTTTAGGTAATAGTGCCTTTATCCACAGAATAAAAAATAGCAATGATTTTATTTCTTATGACTTGATTAAAAGTCATAATACTCAACAAATTCATGTTGATATTAGTCTAATTGATGAAAAAAACAGATTAGATATAAAAGCTTTAAAAGAAAATAACCCTGAATATAAAGACGTTAATTTTATATATGATGATTCATTCACAGTCTCAAGGGAAGTTGAGAAAATGTCAAAATCAAGATATAATGTTGTAAGTCCAGATGATATTTGTAAAAAGTATGGATCAGACACTCTTAGAATGTATGAAATGTTTCTTGGCCCTATTGATCAAGCTAAGCCGTGGAACACTGCTGGAATAACCGGTGTTTTTTCTTTTTTAAATAAATTTTGGAACTTATATCATAAGGATAATAAGTTTTATGTGTCAAATGAAAAGCCATCTGAAGAAGTTTTAAAGATATACCACAAGACTGTGAAAAAAGTTAGTGAAGATATTGAAAGCTTTTCTTTCAATACATCAGTTAGTGCTTTCATGATTTGTGTCAATAAATTATCAGCATTAAAGTGTCAATCTAAAGAAATATTATCAAACTTATGTGTTTTACTTTCTCCTTTTGCTCCTCATATTTGTGAAGAAATTTGGTTTAATCTTGGAAATAAAAAGTCTATTTCTGTTGAAAAATATCCGGAATTTGATAATAAATTTCTTCAAGAATCAATTAAAGAGTATCCAGTATCATTTAATGGTAAATTAAGGTATAAAATTTCATTAGCAAATGATTTAAATAATGACCAAGTGAATGAATTAATTAAAAATCATGAATTAACATTAAAATATTTAGGGGGTAATTCTATTAAGAAAATAATTTTTGTTCCTAATAAAATTATAAATGTAGTTTGCTAATTGTTTATTATATGATTAACTATTTTATTTTCTATTTTATTTCCCTGCAGTAATTTTCTTAGCCTTTTATAATCTTTTTTTATTTGATTTTTTCTTGATGTTAATATTAATTTAAGCTCCTTTTTGATATTTTTTTTGTTTACATCTGACTGTATCAACTCTTTAACTGTTTCTTTATTTAAAATTAAGTTTACTAGAGATATAAAATTTATTTTAACAAATAACTTAGCCAAAAACATATTAAATGAATTTGTCGTATAACAAACAATTTGTGGTGTTCCAATTAAAGCTGTTTCCAATGTTGCAGTTCCACTAGTTACAATCGCTGCCTCAGAATTTATTAATAACTCATATGTCTTATTATAGACTACAGATACAGAAACATTATTTCTTTTAATTACATCTTGATATGTTTTTTTATTTAAATGATTTACACCAGCTATTATAAATTGATAGTCTTTAAAATCTTTAACAACTTTTAAAATTTTGTTTAAAATTGAATCAATTTCCTGTTTTCTGCTTCCAGGTAGAATTGCAACAATAGGTTTGTCAGATTTAGTTAAGATTTTATTATTTTTTGAACTAACGGTTTTATCTATAATATTTAAAAGTGGATGTCCATAATAATGGACTTTGAAATTATGTTTTTTTTCATAAAAAGATTTTTCAAATGGTAGTATAACATACATTTGATCAATATATTTTTTTATTGACTTAACTCTATTTTCTTTCCAAGCCCAAACTTGTGGACTTATATAAAAGTAGGTATCAAATTTTTTTCTTTTAGCCCACTTAGCAATCCTTAAGTTAAAGCCAGGATAATCTATAAAAATTATTTTATCTGGTTTAAAACCTAAAATATCTTCTTTACAAAAGCTAAGGTTTTTTAAAATTTTAAAAATGTTTTTTAAGACTTCAAGGAAACCCATGAATGCTAGGTCTTTATAATGCTTAACTAGCATTCCACCAGACTTTTTCATCAAATCACCTCCCCAAAACCTAATTTCTGAATTTGGGTTTGTCTTAATTATTTCTTGAATTAATCTTGAACCATATATATCTCCAGAAGGTTCTCCAGCTATTATATAGTATTTCATTTTAAAGATTCCAGGATTTAATTTTTTCAATAACCTCATGATTGGTTAAATCAAACTTTACTGGAACAATGGATACAAATCCATTATTTAGTGCCCACTCATCAGATTCAATCGATTTGTCATTATTTATAAATTCACCAGTTAACCAATAATATTCTCTTCCCTGAGGATTTATTCTTTTATCAAATTTTTCTATCCAATACGCGTTTGCTTGATTACAAATTTTAATTCCCTTTATGGCTTTTTCCTTCAGTTTTGGAAAATTAACGTTTAGAGCTGTACCCTTTGGAATTCCATTAGATAACGATTTTAATGTTATATTTTTAATTATGTTTTTAATTTCTGAAAAATCCGCTTTCCAACTATAATCTAATAAAGAAAAACCAATAGCTGGAACACCTTCTATGCTTGCTTCAATTGCTGCACTCATTGTGCCAGAATAAATTACATTAATTGATGAATTAGATCCGTGGTTTATTCCAGACACACATAAATCAGGTTTTTTTTTCAAAATTTCATTAATTCCAAGCTTTACACAATCAGCTGGTGTGCCAGAGCATGAGTACTCAATTTGAGGGCCATCATCAATCTTTATTTTATGACACTGTAATGTTGAGTTTATTGTAATTGCATGTCCCATTGCAGATTGAGGGCTATCAGGCGCTACTACAACAACATTTCCAATCTCGTTCATAACAGAAATGAGTGTTCGTATTCCTGGAGCTGAAATTCCATCATCATTTGTAACTAGAATTAATGGCTTCTCTTTCATGAATGGTATAATTATTGAACAAAAGTAATTAATTCAATATACTTTATATATAAAACATTAATCCTAAATTTAAAATTATTATTTAATCACTATTTTTATAAGTTATAGATGAAAATCAATTTTTTACATATCGTAGTCTTTTCCGCTTTAGTTTTATTTGGCTTCTCCTTTTCTGGAAAAAAATTTTCTGACCCAAATAAAGAGAAATTACTAATTGAGGTAGTCAAGTATGTAGTAGAAAAAGGACATTATAAATCAGTTGATATCAATGATAATATCTCAGAAAAAATCTATAATAATTATATCAACCAAATTGATGGACAAAAAAGATTTTTTTTACAATCTGATTTAAGACAGTTTGAAAAATATAAGTATAAACTTGACGATCAATTAAAAGATTATGATTTAACTTTTTTCAATTTAGTTTTTGAAACCTCAATTCAAAGAATTAAAGAGGTTAAAAGTTATTATAATGAAATAATAAATAGCAAATTTGACTTTTCGTCTGATGAAACTATTGATTTAGATTATGAAAATAAAACTTATGCCAGGTCTAAAAAAGATATAAAAGAACGTTGGAGAAAGCAGTTAAAATATTCAACTCTTGATGTTATTTCTTTAAAGCTAGGAGACTCAATAGATATAATTGACGAAGAAACTAGAGATGAATCAATGCTATTGATTAAAAAAAATACAGATGATTTCTTTCAGTATGTTGAAGAAATGGATAGAGATGATTGGTTTGCAAACTATATAAATTCTTTCTTAAATCAATTAGATCCTCACACAGTTTATTTTAATCCTGATGAAAAGGATAAGTTTGACACAAATATCTCAGGTAAGTTTAATGGAATTGGTGCAAGACTTACTAAAACAGAAGGTAACGTAAAAATCGTAGATATTATTGTTGGAGGACCAATTTGGAAGGACAAGCTACTTGATATTGGAGATATTATATTAAAAGTTGCACAAGAAGATAAAGATCCAGTTGATATTATCGGAATGAAACTTGATGATGCTATCAAACTGATAAAGGGTCCAGCTGATTCTTTTGTAACGTTAACTGTCAAAAAAATTACTGGTGATATTAAAGAAGTTATAATTAAAAGAGGTCTAGTTGAATTAGAGGAATTATACGCAAAATCAACATTAATAAATAAGAATGATAAAAATTATGGATATATAAGTCTTCCTAAGTTTTACATTGATTTTTCTGATAAAAAAAGTAGAAATTCAGCAAATGACGTTAAAAATGAAATTATTAAGCTAAAAAATAATGGAATAAGTGGTCTTATTTTAGATTTAAGAAATAATGGAGGAGGAGCTTTACAAACGGTAGTTGATATGACAGGTCTATTTATAGAAAAAGGACCTATCGTTCAGGTAAAATCAACCGGAAATAGAAAACAGGTTTTATTTGACAAGGATCCTAAAATAGTTTGGGATGGACCATTGGTAATTTTAATGAATAAGATGTCTGCTTCTGCATCTGAAATTCTTGCTGGTGCTCTACAAGATTATAATAGAGCAGTTATTATTGGAAACGAGAAATCATTTGGAAAAGGAACTGTTCAAAATGTTATTGATTTAAATAGATTTATTTCAAATTCAAGTTATGATTTAGGAGCAATTAAGATTACAACTGATAAATTTTATAGAATAAATGGAGAATCTGTTCAACTAGAGGGTGTTAAAAGTGATATTGTCATTCCGGATTCTTATAAATACATATTTAATGGAGAAAAAGATGAGAAGAACCCACTTGAATGGGATAAAATTGATGCTGCTTATTTTGAGAAATGGAATAATAACGATTTTGTAAATAAAATTTCTTTATTAACACAATCTCGAATTGACAATGATGATTATTATTCGCTCATAAATGATAGAGCTAAATGGTTAAAAGACAGACAGTTAAATAAAAGCATCTCTTTAAACTTTAATTCTTACAATAAGTTTTTAAATCAGCAAAGAGACAAAAGTAAAAAGTATGAGAGTTTAAATAAATATGAAAACAGCTTGAGTTTTAAATTATTAAAAACAGAAAAACAATTTATAATGTCTAATAAAGAGCTGTTAAATAGCAGGAATAGGTGGCATAGAAATTTAACTAAAGACTTATATGTTGATGAAGGAGTTAAGGTTTTAGAGATGTTATCAAGTCTTGAAAAAAATGCTGAACTTTTACTAGTTAACAATCAAAAGTGATTTCTAATAGATCATTTGTTAAATTTTCAATAAATAATATACCATATTATCTTTCCCTTTCATATATATTTATTTGTTTGTTTTTAGCATTATTTGCTTTTTTTATCATACCTGATAAATCTGTTAATGCTAATAAAATGAATTTGAACATACAATCGATGAAGCCTGGTTTTAAGGTTAAGACATTGTCAATTCCTAATAAAGAATATAATACAATTAAAGATTCTTTTTTTGGTTATAAAAATTATTCTGAAAATTATGCAATATCTGATTTTTGGTTTTCATCTGATTCTTTGAATTTTAATTTATATAATAAATATAATGAAGTAAGTGATGTTATTTCAATCAATATTAACGATTTTAATATAAATAATGCACAGTATAATGTACAAGAATTAAAGGATCTTATATCGACTAAATATATTAAAGATTCTACTTTTTATTTTGGGACTGATCTTTATGGTAGAGATTTATTCAGCCGTGTTATATTGGGTTCACGTGTCTCAATTTCTATAGGAATTATGGCGGTAATTATTTCAACCTTAATTGGTCTGTTTTTTGGTTCTATTGGAGGATATTTTGGGGGTGTTTCTGATAAAATCATTATGTATATTCTAAATGTCTTTTGGTCCATTCCTACTCTTCTTTTAGTTATTGCTATATCCTTATCTCTTGGTAAAGGTTTTTGGCAAGTATATGTTGCTATTGGTTTTTCGGTATGGGTTGATGTTGCCCGTCTAGTTAGGGGGCAAATTATCTCTGAAAAAGAAAAAGATTATGTTTTAGCTTCCAAAATTTTAGGTTTTAATAATTTTAAGATTATTATAAAGCAAATTCTACCTAATATTAAAGGTCCTGTTCTTATAATTGCAGCAGCAAATTTTGCTGCTAGTATTTTACTTGAAAGTGGTTTAAGTTTTTTAGGTATTGGTACTCAACCACCTATTCCTAGTTGGGGATATATGATTAAGGAAAACTATCAATATATAGTTCTTGGAAATGCATATCTGGCCTTAATTCCTGCACTATTTTTAGTTTTACTAGTCTCAAGTTTTTTATTTCTTTCAAATTACTATTCTAACAGAAAATTTTAATTACCATCTTTCTTTTTTATTAGAGTCTATTTTTATGTATCCTGCAAATAGTATTGTAAACGCTAACATGCTCGAACCTCCATAGCTAATAAATGGAAGTGGAATCCCAACGCTTGGAAATATTCCAATTACCATCGAAATATTTATTGAAAAATGAAAAAACAGTAATGTAACGACACAATATGAATATATTTTATAAAATAGATTTCTTTGTGTTGATGTTCTTTGAATTATTCTTAGAAGTAATAGACTAAAAATTAAAATTGTCAAAACTGAACCAATAAATCCCCATTCTTCACCAATCGTGGCAAAAATATAATCACTGTGTTGTTCAGGTATAAAATCTCCCTTTGTTTGAGATCCCTTTAAAAAACCTTCACCAAGTATTCCTCCAGACTTAAAGGCTAGCTGTGATTGATTTGTATTATACCCTATTCCTCTATTGTCTTTTTCTAATCCAAGAACAATATTAAATCTATCACGATGTCTTTGTTCAAATACCTTATTGAATATGAAGTCTACACATAAAATAAAAATGATTGAGCTAATTGCATAATAAATAAAACGACTTTTCGAAAGCCCTTTATATAATCTTACTATAATTATTAAAAAAAAAATTGAACAAAATAGAATGAGAATATTATCTCTTCCAAATAAAATGGTCAGTAAAAAAATACTTATTAGTGCTACAAAAATATTCATGTAAATTGATGGTAATCCAACAATATATAAAACCAAATAAAAACTTAAAAAAATAAGTGATGTACCTGGATCTGGTTGAATAACAATTAATAATAATGGTACAGAAATGATTAAAAAGCTATAAAACTGTACACTTCTTTTTTTAATATCAGAGTGCACATTGCTTAGGAATTTTGCAAGAGCGAGGGCAGTAATAGGCTTCATAAATTCTGAGGGTTGAAAACTAAATCCGGCAATAGAAAACCATGACTTAGATCCATTTATTTCATTACCAAAAAATAAAACAAGAACCAATAATAATATCATTAAAATATATACTAAACTCGCATATTTAAAATATATTTTAATGTTTGGAATAATTGAAACAAAGAAAACTAAAATACATATAAGACAGAAAAAGAGTTGTTTACCAAAAAAGTTATTTAATGAGAAGGCGTCAATACCTTCAAAATATGTTACGGAGTAAATATTAATTAATCCTATACTCATTAGAGTAAAAACCATAATACAAGAAATAATATCAAAGTTTTGTAGTTTACTCATTAATACTAAAATTATTACTTACATAGGGCTTCAAATATTCATCTAGAAGATTTCCATTGGATATATATTTTTCAAGCCATTCCCTACTTACTTTTTTATTTAAATATTTTTCTATCATTAAACTAGAAATTGGTGCTGCCCATCTAGACCCCCAATAACCGTTTTCTATAAAAACACATATTGCTATTTTTGGGTCCTCTACTGGTGCAAAACCTATAAAAATTGAATGATCAGTAAGTTGTTTTTTTTCACCATTAACTTTAATAAAGTTCTCTGCAGTTCCTGTTTTACCAGCAATTTTAATATTACTTACTAATGAATTTGTTGCAGTCCCTTTTTCAATTACATTTACCATTCCTTCAATTACTGGTTTAAAGTGTTCAGAATTAATTAAAGTATTATTTTTTATTAAATATTTATTATCAATTGAGTCATTTTCAATTTCTTTAACAAAGTGAGGTTTAATATACCAACCTCTATTTGCTATAATAGCAGAAAAATTAGCTAACTGAATTGGTGTAGCTAATATTTCTCCTTGTCCTATTGAA
>Ga0209036_1000678_pt1 | contig 14632 bp, 15 predicted proteins | sample MarorgKNORR_S2LV_3_FD_188222 | JGI IMG/M metagenome (GOLD analysis project Ga0209036, IMG submission 188222) | Marine microbial communities from the Southern Atlantic Ocean, analyzing organic carbon cycling - DCM_A/KNORR_S2/LV (SPAdes) (version 2) | ecosystem: Environmental > Aquatic > Marine >... | reverse complement strand
AGATAAAACTATAAAGGGTATTAAAAATTATGAAAGTTGGTAGAAATGAACCTTGTCACTGTGGTAGTGGAAAAAAGTTCAAACAATGTCATGATAAAAAAGATACTGGAAAAATAAATCAGTTATTTTTAATTGGCTTTTTATCTCTTGCTTTTATTTTATTAATGTTTTTTAGCAGTTCAACTTCTATTGACCATTCTACCTCTACTAACAAGTCTCCACAACCATTCAATTTTCAAGGAAATAAATTAACAAAAAAACCAGAGGGTAAAACACCTCCAGGGAAAGTATGGTCGGCTGAACATGGTCATTGGCATGATTCTCCGACATCGATTTTAGAAAGTAAACGAAACTCCTCAATTGAAAAACACAATGATGATAAAGTTTGGAATGCTGATCATGGACACTATCATGAAGAGTAAAATCCACTGAAATCAATAGTTTTATGAAATTTCAAAGAAAGCTTTAGATATGGATAGAAAACTTGCAACTATTTTTGCTTCTGATGTCGTCGGATTTAGTAAAATGATGGGTATTGATGAGGTGAAAACCTTAGAGATATTAAAACAAAGAAGAGATGTAATTGATAAAATCATTGATGATCATGACGGTTTAATTTTTGGTAGCGCTGGAGATAGCGTTATCGCTGAGTTTGCTAGTCCAATAAAAGCAGCAGAAGCTGCAGTTGAAACACAGGTAAAGATGAAAACCATGAACCATGGAAAGGAAGACTCAGACAAGATGACTTTCAGAGTGGGTATTAACATTGGTGATGTAATGGTTACAGATAATAATTTATTTGGTGATGCTGTGAATATTGCTGCTAGGTTAGAGGCCGCAGCAAAACCATCAGGTATTTGTGTTTCCCAGACTGTTTTTGATATGATAAATAGAAAAATAATGGTTTCTTTTGAAGACGCGGGTCAATTAGAACTAAAAAATATAGACTTTCCTATAAAAGCTTTTCATGTACTGGAAAATAAAGGCACGCCCAGGTTTACTCAAGATTCTAATGAAATTCAAAATGAAATTAAAGATGCTGAGCCTGGTTCTGTTGCTGTAATGATGTTTAAAAACCTAAGCAATGATGAAGAACAAGAATATTTCTGTGAGGGATTTTGTGAGGATTTGCTTTCTATGTTGTCAAGGTATAATAAACTAGTAGTCATATCCAGTCATGCGAGTTTTGCATACAGGGATAAAAATAAAAACTTTAAAGAAATAGGCAAAGAACTCGGTGTTAGATATATAATAAACGGTAGTGTAAGAAAACTTGGAAATAGAATGAGAATTAATTGCCAGTTATTATCAATAAAAAGTGATGAAACTCTATGGTCTAATAATTTTGATCTGTTGGTAGATGAGGTGTTTGATGTGCAAGACCAAATAGCAGAAGAAATTGTATCTACAATAGTTGGGCGCGTTGAATCTGATGTATTGGAATCCATTAAATCAAAGCGTCCTGAAAAAATGGGTGCATATGAATTAGTTTTAAAAGGGCTCGATTATGCCAGAAAAGGAAATGTCATAAAAGAGAATACTGAAAATGCAGTTAAATATTTTGAAAAAGCTATAGAACACGATCCTAGTTATGCTAGAGCCTATGCTTGGCGGGCTTGCTCACTAGGTAATTTATCTGATTGGCAAGATAATTCAGACCCATCTCTTTTTAAGAAAGCAATTGAATCTGCTCATAAAGCCATTGAGTTAGACCCCAATGACCCTGAAGCTCACAGAGTTATGGGTTCGATAAAATTCTTTTTTGAAAATGATACTGAATTGGGTCTTTATCATCTCGAAAAAGCTACAAAGCTCTGCCCTAGCGATATATATATAATTTCAAGATATGTTTTATTCCTGATTTATACTGGAGATATAGAAAAAGCTCTAAAAGAATTAAAAAGAGCTATCAGACTAGATCCCTTTTCAAATGATTTATTGTATGCAGAAGAAGGGATATGTTATTATTGGTTAAAAGACTATTCTAAAGCTATAGAGAGTTTTAAAAAAGTGAAGCTAATTAGACAAAATTTATTTTATCTATCTGCATGTTATTTAGAAAGTGGTAATTCAGAAAAAGGTAGAGAATTACTTAATGAGGCTGAGAGTATTGTAGGAATGAATGCTGATGATTTTGTTAATTCACAATCATATAAAAAAAGTGAAATGAGAGATGCTCTAAAACTATCTCTCAAGCTTTAATTAAACTATTTTATATAATTTTGTATGTTATATAAATATATTGTCATACTATTTATTCGGGCCTAATCTGAGATGATGTCTGATCCAATATTTAATAATGATGCTATAGTACTGGGTATCCTCATGGGTATACTTGGTTTCGTTTTTATCACATCCAATAGTAAAAATTCATTTTGGATAAAATTCTACAAATATGTGCCAGCTTTATTATTATGTTATTTTATTCCTTCTATCTTTAATTCCTTAGGTATCATTTCTGGAGATAGTTCAAAACTATATTTTGTAGCATCAAGATATCTTCTTCCTACGAGTCTTGCTCTTTTAACCATAAGTATAGATCTTAAAGAAATAAAGAAATTAGGTTCTAAAGCACTGATAATGTTCTTTACCGGGACCCTAGGTATAATTATTGGAGGCCCTTTAGCTATTTTAATAGTTTCTTTTATCAGTCCGGATATCATTGGTGGTTCAGGGTCAGAGGCTGTATGGCGAGGATTAAGCACTGTGGCTGGTAGCTGGATAGGCGGTGGTGCAAATCAAGCAGCAATGAAAGAAGTGTTTCAGGTAGATGACACAATATTCTCAGCTATGGTTGCTGTGGATGTTATTGTCGCAAACGTATGGATGGCATTTTTACTCTATGGCGCAGGTATGAATAATAAGATAGATAATTGGTTTCAGGCTGATTCTAGTTCTATTAATAAACTAAAGGACAAAATAGAAGCTTATCAGTCTCAGATATTGCGAATTCCAAACACAAGTGATACAATAAAAGTTCTCTCAGTTGGTTTTGGGATAACTGCTTTTGCTCATCTTGGCGCAGATATTATTGCACCCGCCATACTTCAAAATGCACCTCTGCTTTCAAAATTCAGTCTTACCTCAACATTTTTTTGGTTAATTGTAATATCTACTACCTTAGCAGTAGTTCTATCATTTACTAAAGCTCGAGAACTTGAAGGAGTAGGCGCTTCTAGAATAGGCAGTGTTTTTATATATATTTTAGTTGCTACAATAGGTATGAAAATGAATATTCTTGCTATTTTTGATAATCCAGGTCTATTTGTTATAGGTTTTATATGGATGATTATCCACGCTTTAATGCTTATAGTAGTTGCAAAGCTTATTAAGGCTCCTTTCTTTTTTATGGCCGTAGGTAGTCAGGCTAATGTGGGTGGTGCTGCATCTGCTCCTGTTGTAGCCTCTGCTTTCCATCCTTCGCTAGCACCAGTCGGAGTATTACTAGCCGTTCTAGGTTATGCTGTAGGAACTTATGGAGCGTGGCTTTGTGGTGTCTTAATGCAAACTGTCTCAGCTTTTTAATAACATCTTAATGTGATGTGATTGAAATCTATATTATTTCATTATATATGTTTCTACTTTTTAAGATAGGAGGATTTAATTACTAAGATCTTTATCTCCGGAGTATTTTGTCTTTTTTTGACAAATTGTAGCTTCATTGAAAAAGCTGATAAAATATATATAAATGGTAATATATATACTGGTCAAGAAAATGACGATCGTTACAATTATATTGCTATTAAAAAAAATATAATTATATCATTAGGAACGGGTGAATACAGTCACCTTGTAGATCATTCTACTAAAATTATTGATTTAAAAAATAATTTTACTCTTCCTGGCTTTATAGATAATCATACCCATCTAATGTGGGGTGGAGCCACTTTAAGAAGCATAGAACTAAAAAATATTAATGATAAAAATATATTTATTAATACTTTTAAAAATTATGTTAATAAATATTTAGAGGACCGCTGGATTGAGGGAGGAAATTGGGATCATGAGAACTGGGGAGGTGTGCTGCCTTCAAAATCATGGATTGATAGCGTAACCTTAAACAATCCAGTATTGGTTACTAGAATAGATGGTCATATGGCATTGTCTAATAGTATAGCTTTAAAAAAAGCCGGAATTAATAGATTTACTCCTAACCCACCTGGAGGAATAATAGATAAGGATCCTATAACAGGAGAACCAACAGGTATTCTCAAAGAAAATGCAATTGATCTTGTTCGAAGGGTTATACCAAAAAAGACAAAAGAAATACGTGATGAAATTTTTAATACTTCAATGAAGCATGCTGCGTCTTTTGGAGTAACTCAGGTACATGATATGTGCAGTTGGGATGACCTTCTAACATATAAAAGAAATAAAGATAAATTAACACTTAGAATTAAGGCATACACCTGGTATGAAAACTGGAATAATTTAATTGATTTAATAAAATCAGATGGTGCTGGTGATGATATGCTAAGGTGGGATGGGATAAAAGCAATGGTAGATGGCTCATTAGGTTCAAGAACTGCTTGGATGCACAACCATTATCTTGATGATAAGAATACAAGAGGTGTCCTAATAATAAATGACACCACTTTTTTTAAAGATCTCATAAAAAATATTGATAATAACGATGTTCAATTAGCAGTGCATGCCATAGGTGATAAGGCAAATGATTGGATAATAGATCATTTTTTACAAATAATTGAACACAATGGAATTAAAGATAGACGATTTAGAATTGAACATGCTCAACATTTAACTAATAATGGTATTGATAAGATAATTAAACATGATATAATACCATCCATGCAACCATATGGATGCATAGATGATACTAGATGGATGCATAAACGGATATCAAATGCTCTTATGGCAAGAAGCTATATTTTTAATACTTTTATTCAAAATAATGTTAACCTCACATTTGGCTCTGATTGGGATGTGACTCCATTAAATCCCCTGGAAGGTATATATGCGGCAGTTTCAAGAAAAACATTAAATGGAAAGCACCCTGATGGCTGGTATCCAGAACAAAAAATATCGATATATGATGCTATAAAATGCTATACGAAGAATAATGCATACGCAGGATTCCAGGAAACAAAGTTAGGAGTTTTAAAAAAAGATATGCTCGCAGACTTTGTGGTTTTATCTAAAGACATCACTAGAATAGAAACTAGTGAAATATTAAAAGTAAAAGTATTAAGAACGGTGGTCGGAGGTAAGGATGTTTATGAATTATCAGATTAATTTAAATTCTAGCGAATCATGTACGTAAAAACAGATTTAGAACCGCATCTAATCTTTTTAATAATTTTTTTAACTCTTTCCTGGAGTTTAGGTACTTGGCTTTATTTGCAAAATAAAAAACTATATTGCGAGTTGCTACCACAGAACCATACTTTGTCAAAATATGGTCTAATAATTGGCACGGTTATTATGATTCTAAATTTATGGTTTTTATCAATATTTTATCATGAACTAATGTTTTCAATGACAATTATTTTTAGTTCAATAATGATTGGAATGGGAACCTATTTAGCTAAATATTTTGAGTGGGCAGTTTTTATTCAGGATAAAAAGGATAATAATTGGGAAAACAAACTTAAATTATATTTTTATAATAACTATGGTAATGGATTGGGACCTAGAAGTACAGAAAAAATACTTAATAGCATGATTCCAAATTGGTGGATTAAATTACTTCCCAGTCAACTTCAGTCACAAATCAATAAAACACTCACTGATATATCATCAGAATCAGAAAAGTATGCTTTTGAAAGAGAAAAAAAACGTTAATTTATTTTACTTTTATAAATTTTCCCCTCTTTCATAACAAAAACAACTTCTTGAAGAAAGGTTATATCCTTTATAGGGTTTCCTTTTACGGCAATTATATCAGCTAATTTACCAGATTCTATAGATCCAAGCTTATCATTGATACCTAACATTTCTGAAGCAATTACAGTGGCAGAACGTATAGCTTCCATTTCCGTCATTCCTCCTCTAACCATATAGAAAAACTCTTTAGCGTTATCACCATGATATGAAACACCAGAATCTGTTCCAAAAGCTATTTTTATTCCAAACTTATATGCTGTGGTAAAAGTGTTTAGGAGTCTAGGTCCTATTTCTAGTGCTTTAGGTACGATTATTTGAGGATAATAGCCTTTTTGCTTAGCTTTTTCAGCGACAAACATACCAGCAGATATAGTTGGAATATAATATGTACCATGTTTTTTCATTAATGCAAGGACTTCTCCATCCATTATTGTACCATGTTCGATCGAATGCACTCCAGCACGTATTGCTCTTTTCATTCCTTCAGGACCATGAGCATGAGCCGCGACATGCATATCATAATCTTGAGCAGTCTCAACAATTGCAATTATTTCCTCTTCTGTAAACTGAGGATTTTTACTGTTTTTTGCCACACTTAGGACTCCACCTGTTGCAGTAATTTTTATTAGATCAGCGCCATTTTTATATCTTTGTCTAACGGCTTTTCTCGCATCGCTGGGCCCATTTATAACTCCATCCTTAGGGCCTAGGTCAGATGAAAAAGTCATATTTAAGCCACTAGATGGATCTGCATGGCCACCTGTTGTAGCTATTGATTTTCCTGCACTAAATATTCTAGGACCGACTATATATCCTAAATTGATAGCATCTCTTAAGCTATTGCTTATTACTCCTCCTAATTCTCTAACAGTAGTAAATCCAGCCATTAATGTTTTTTCTGCATAGGGTATAGATCTATAAGCATATTCATCTAAATCCATATAAAATTTTTCCATATAACTCTTTGGATTACTTTGTCCCGATAAATGAGTGTGCATATCCATTAAACCCGGTAAGACAGTAAAATCTTTTAAGTCTATTAAATTATCACTTTTTTGAGGACTTATGTGACCTCTTAAAATAGATTGTATAGTATTATCATTAATAACTATGGTAACCATTTCTATCGGGATTTCTGTTACTCCATCTATAAGTCTACCTGCATGAATGTAAGTTTTTTGACTTTTTGCCGACGAAAAAAATAAAAATAGAACTATAAAATATTTTAAATAAAACATGTTGATTAGGTTAAAATATAATAAGATTAAAATACATTATAATTAATTTAAACTATGAAAACAATCTTTAAAAAGCCGCTTATCCTTGATGGCGCTATAGGCACTGAATTAATTAATAAGGGAGTAAAAACACCGTTACCATTATGGTCTGCAATAGCTAATGAGCAAAACTATGATGAAGTAGTAAAAATCCATAAATCTTATATTAAAAATGGGTGTGATATCATTACTACTAATACTTTTCGAACTACAGAAAGGACATATAAAAAAGCAGGCTATAAAAATCCTTTTTTAGATAGTAATAATTCATCAGACTTAGCAATAAAAGCAGCCAACGAAGCTCGTAAAAACCATGATATCTTAATAGCCTACTCAATTGCGCCATTAGAAGATTGCTATGAACCAGATAATTTTCCAGGTCAATCAGTAGCTTTTAAAGAATATGATTATATGATTAAAAACTTGAATAATAAGGCAATTGATATCATTTTATTTGAGACAATGGGTAATATAAAAGAAATAGAAACACTTTTAATTGCATCAAGTATCTCCAAACATAAAAAGTGGCTAAGTATTGTATTAAAATCTGAAAATGAACTTCTTGATGGTAGTAGTATTAATAAAGCAATAACGTTGGCTAAAAATCATTCAATCGATACTTTTCTAATTAATTGCACAACAGTTGATATTGTTGAAGGTGCTATAAAACATGTAAAAAATAATTGGCATAAAGATTGGGGAGTTTATCCTAATGTAGGTAAAAGTATGCCTGAGAAGGATGGATTTATTAAACATAAACATAAAAATATAAAAATTTCAAATTTTCTAAAAATGATTATTAAAGATGGAGCAAAAGTAATTGGAGCATGTTGCGGTTCCACACCTGATACAATATTAAATATCGTTAAAACGCTAGAGTCTAATTAATGTAGCTTATTAGATTTGACCTTTATGTTTTTTAAATATTCATATAAATTAATAATAACTGTTACCTTTTTTTCTTTAAGTCTGTATGCACAAAATAAAAAAGAAAGAGAGGTTTTAAATTTTATTCATGCTCGTTACAATGGAAATATTGACTCAGTTAAAATGTTCCTTCATGAAGAATTTACTTATTTTCATTCTCCTTACATCGGTATGGGAATGACTACTGAAGAGGGACCGGAGGGTATTTTTGTAGATAAAGTATCACCCTTCATAAAAGCAACAATTAAACCTAAAGTAAATGATATAATAGTTGAAGTAAATAATATTAAAGTCGAAATGAACAAAAATTATGATATTATTAAAAGAAACATAAACGGAGCATTAGGAGATTCTATTGAATTTTTATTTTTGAGAAATGATACAACTTTTAACAGCAAAATATTTTTAACAGAACAACAATTTAAACAGAACTCTATTTCTTTTTTGACTGATATCAAATTATATGCTGATAGGTGGTATGAATATGATTTTGATTTAAAAGATATAATATCTAAAAAAAATAAATTTGTTGTTCACTATGAATGGGAGGGAAGCCTAATGGAGGGTGGTCAAATTTATAGTTTTAAAGCCATTGAAATAATTAAAACCTCTTCACGCAATAATAAGATAGTTTCAATAGAGGCAGTCTGGACAGAAAAACAGTTTATAGATCAATTTAGATAATTTGTTCTAAAATATTAATCATAGGTTTATGTAATTTTTTATTGCTTACCAAAACCTGGTTTTCATATATAGAAAATTTTTCTCCTGAAAAATTTGTAATCATGGCACCAGCTTGCTTTGCTATCAAAGAACCTGCAGCAACATCCCATGGACTAAGGTCATATTCCCAGTAGCCATCTACTTTTCCAGAAGCAGTATGGCAAAGATCTATAGCTGCAGAACCAGATCTACGTACTCCTTGAGTTACATCTGTAAACAATTTAAAAAGTTTCATATTTTTTTGCCAATTTTCTTCATGGACGTAGCCAAAACCAGTTACAAGTAGGCTGTTTAGAAGTTTATTAGTACCTGAAACATTTATTAGATCATCATTACAATACGAAGCACTGCTATTAGTCGCTCTATATATGTTCATACTAGGTAGTTCTATAACAACACCAACTATCACTTCATTATCATGAAATAAGGCTATTGAAACACCATAGAAAGGATAATTATGTACAAAGTTAGTTGTACCATCCAATGGATCTACAATCCAAGTGTAATCAGATTCGTTTAATATCTTTCCTGACTCCTCAGCTAGAACATTATGTTTTGGGTAATTGGATTGTATAATATCAATTATGGCTGTCTCTGATTCTATGTCAGTTGCTGTAACAAGATCTGTTAAGCCTTTATAGGTTTTTACAATTTTTTTATTTGATTCTAAAATTATTTTTGAAGCTGATTTTGCTGCCAATAAAGCTGTATCTAAAAACAGGTCTTTATCCCTTTGATTCATAATCTTCCTTAAAATATTTTATAGTCATTTTCTTTAGTGCACCTGTTAAAAATACAATTGAGATTAAATTAGGAAAAGTCATAAAACCAAGAGCAGCATCCCCAAATGCCCAAACCGCTTCTATGCTAGCATTAGCTCCAATAAAAACAAAAAAGATATATACCAGCCTGTACCAATAAATTGCTTTTTCACCAAAAAGATATTCTGTTGCTCTGTCACCATAAAAAGACCAACTAATAGCAGTAGAGGTCGCAAATAAAAGAACGGATAAAGTAATAATTTTATCACCAAAGCTAAAAATCCAACTCAATCCATTTTTAAACGCGAAAGATGTTAGAAGACTACCATTTATTAATTCTAACCCTCTAAAGCTACTTTGAGAAATTGATTGATTAAATTCATTTATAGAGCTAGCAGATATACTAACAAAATATTCAGTATGCTTCCATGCTCCTGTGCAGAGGATAACTAAACCAGTTAAGGTACAAATTATAATAGTATCTATATAAGGACCAAGCATAGCAACAGCGCCTTCACGCACAGGAAAATTTGTTTTTGCTGCAGAATGAGCAATGGCTGCACTTCCTTGTCCTGCTTCATTTGAATATAATCCCCTCTTAATACCCATTAGCATAGTATTCAGCATTGTCATAACTGCACCACCACCAGCACCAATAATTGTAGCTTTCGGGTTAAAAACACCATTAAAAATCAAACCAAAAGATTCACCTATTTTATCTACATGGTATATAAGGACAAGTATGGATGAAAATACATAAATAACTGCCATGATTGGAGCAAGATAGCTAGTAACTTGCCCAATTCTTTTTATACCACCGATTATAACAGCCCCAACTAATGCAGCTAAAATAATTCCAATAATTATTTGCTGAAAATTAAATTCTAAAAAACCAAGAAAAATTCGATTTTCTGTTAAAAAATGATCTCCACCAAGTAATTGAACAGATTCTGAATATATTTGATCAGAAATAGTAAAAGACTGAATTGCATTACCAGTTGCAAATGAACAAATTATAGCAAAGCCTGCGAATGCTACTGCCAACCATTTCCATTTTTTACCCATCCCATTTTCAATTGTATACATAGGACCGCCAGCAGTAAATCCTTCTGAATTAATTTCTCGATATTTTACAGATAATGTACATTCCGCATATTTGAGAGTAGTTCCAAAAAATGCTGTTATCCACATCCAAAAAAGAGCACCAGGACCACCATAATACATAGCAGTCGCAACACCTGCAATATTTCCAACTCCTACAGTAGCAGATAAAGCAGTTGTTAAAGCTTGAAAATGATTTAAGTCACCTTCATCTTTAGGATTATCATATTTACCAGCAGTTACATTTATTCCATGCATTAAATATTTTATCTGTGGAAAACCGAGTCTAACTGTTGCAAATACACCAGTACCAACCAAAGCTATGACCATTAAGGGAATTTTTCGAATACTTGGAAAACTCCAAACTCTCTCAAAAAGTTCAACTCCAAATGCATATAATATAAAAGCAACTATCGCAAAAAATATTATTCCTGATTGTTTTCTGTCCATGCTTATGCCTAATGTTTATTGTTTATGATGTAACATATATTATATAAAACGCTTGTCAACAACAATTAAGAAATTTAAATAGCAAAATTTTTATGAATACTAGACACATATGTGGAGTGGATGAGGTCGGAAGAGGGACATTAGCTGGTCCAGTAGTAGCATCAGCAGTTATTTTACAAGAAAATCATAATATTATGGGGCTTAATGATTCAAAAAAATTAAGCGTAAAAAATAGAGAACGCCTATTTACAATGATCATAGAAAGTAGCATATCTGTTGGTATAGGTATTATAGACTCTCAAATAATAGATAAGTTAAATATTAGAAGGGCGACTCTCCTAGCAATGAAAAATGCAGTTCTAGATCTAAAGACTAAACCTGATGTCGTTCTTGTCGATGGACTAGATAAAATAGATATAAATATCCCAAATGAAAATATTATAAAAGGGGACTCTAAAATAGATTGTATAATGGCTGCTTCAATTATTGCAAAAGTAAAAAGAGATCATTTAATGAAAGAATACTCTAATAAATATCCTGAATTTGGTTTCGAAAAAAATAAGGGATATGGAACAAAATTTCACTTAAATGCTCTTAAAACAAATAGTCCTAGTCCAATACATAGAATGACTTTTAAACCAATTAAAAAGAAATAAACTAACTTTTCTCATAGCTTATATATAATTATTACAGTGGCCTTTATATATGGCTTAAATTATAGTATTAATTTTTTGTTAAATATAAAATTCTAATTAAAATGAATATTCTAGGATATAAAATCAAAAACAAGTGGATGTTTTCAATTGGTGCTCTTGTCATATTATCAGCTATTTTATTACCTGATGAATATGGGAAAGCTACTAGAATTTTTTGTGCAGCGATAGGCTTTGCTTTTTCTGGTCTCAGTACTGGAAATTTAAAATTTAAAGCTGAATTAAAAGCTATCGTTATCATCATCATAATAGCTCTGTCTGTTAAAGTAACTCTCTTAGAGGCATATATTGTACCTACTGGTAGCATGGAAAAAACTATTATGACTGGGGATTTTTTGATAGGAAGTCGATTTGTTTACGGATTAAGGACGCCTGAATGGATAGGTATACCATACACAGATATAGGCTTTTTTATTCCCTATATTCAATTTCCAAAATTTAAAATACCTGAGGTTAACGATGTTTTAATATTTAAATACCCACGGGATAAATATGTTAAATATGTAAAACGTTGCGTAGCTGGACCTGGAGATACTATACTGATAAAAAATAAGCAGATTTATCTTAACGGAATTCTTAAAGACTTACCCACTAATTATGTTTTTTCTCAGCCAGAAATCCCTGAGTCTATGAGACAACGAGAAATTTATTTGAGTTCTGAAACAAATATAAATAAAGATAATATGGGTCCAATTATTGTTCCTAAAAAAGGTGATTATTTCACTATAGACTCTACCACTAATTGGAGAGAATTGCTCCCTATTATGCTAATGGAAGGAAATTCTGCAAAGTTAGTAGGTAGTAAAAAAACATTAATATTTACTCTTCAAGATCCTTTCGAAGTTGATAGAAGGAAGGGGCATCCTTCAGTCTTTGAACCATATTTTGGCTGGAGCGATAATGGCGATTTAATAACTCCCTGGACTAGAAGAATTTTAGATAGCCATTTTGAATTTTTAGTTATTAATGATATCCCCGTCAAAGAATGGAAAGGTTATCAAGTCAAACAAAATTATTATTGGGCTATGGGCGATAATAGAGATGATAGTTTAGACTCCAGATATTGGGGGTTAATACCTGAGGATTTTATTTTAGGGGAAGCTCTTTTTGCATATTTCTCTTTAGATCTTAGAACATGGATACCAAGATTAGATAGAGTAGGAACATTGATAAAATAAATACTTTGTGCGAGCATTAATTACAATTTTAATTATTTCATTAGGGTCAATTAAAATTTCAACATGTCCCGAACCACCGAGAATGAACATTAATTTTCAATATGATGGTTCTATTAAAGATGTTATGCCAATTATTAAGAGCTATTTAGAGGAGCAAAAATATGATATTATTCATTATGCGCCAGAATCTGGATTTATTTTAACTGATTATAAATTATTTAAATTGAACACTGGTAAAGTATATTTATCACTATCAATTAATATTAATGATTTGGTCGTAATTGTTGGAATGGGAAAATATGAAATCGTTACATCTGGAATAGGAAATCCAGATGATATCTTAAAAATGAAATCTGTGGATAAGTTACCTTATAGATTGCAGAAAAAAATATTTCTCCCTATAATTGGTGGTCTAGAAGACAGGGGTTTAAAATTAGTAAAAACTAGGAGATAATACTTTTAAACTATTATCTTTAATTTTTATAAAAATAATCTCCCATAAATAGTAACGTTTATATAAATTTGCAGTCTATTGTGAGTATAGAGTTTAACAATCAAGATAGCCGTTTAGGCTATTTAAACGAAAAGCTGGATGATCTCCTTGAGGGTATTAATTCCTCGTATGGTGAAGAGTTATTCAATGAACTTGTCCTAAGACTTGATAGGACGATTAATGATTTTAATGATGAAATAAGCGAATTAACTGAAGCTGTTAAGGGTAATTCTGAAAAAAGAGCTGAAATAATTCATACTCTTATGGAAGGTAGTGATTTAAATGCTTCCGAACAGAATTCCCAATCAGATTCGGATGATAAGACTAATTTAGATTCAGAAATCATGAGTGAATGGGAAAAAAGGTTAGAAGGCTTAAAGTAGATTTAATTAGTAAAGGAAATAAAATTTGAGAAATGCGGATAAAATAATCATTGGTTTACTTATAGCGCTTGTTTTAGGAGCAGGTTATTTTCAATATTTAGCGGATGAGTTGAATAAAAGAATGGATGAAATTAACACTATCGATCAAAAATTAGTGGATAGGGTTGAAGACCAGTTCGCTGATAGTCTTCGTCAATATAATTTAAGATTTATCGGAAGAGGTAAACATATCCGCAAGGCGCAGGCAGATATCATTGATAACACCGATTTAATAGTGAAAAATACTGATTCATTGCTTAGTTTGATAGATGATGTAGACTTTAAGTTAGATAATTTCATCAGAGAAACTGAAAGAAACTTTAGAAACGTAACTAATGATTTAGAAGACCTTTCTGATGAATTCCGCACTAACTCAAGGCGAACAAAACAAAAAATTGCTGATTTAGAGCAAGCTCGTGATCAATTATCAAAGGATCTAAAAGAAGTTAAAGCATTACCAAGTATAATTAAGGCTATTCAAAAAATGAAAGAAGAAGAAGCTAAGGCCGCAGCCAAGAATTGACATTAGATTAATTGTAAATATCTATTTTTAAAAAAGGAACTTTTTGAGTTCCTTTTTTTATTTTAATTAACATTAATCTTATTATTTATATATTCGTTAGTATATTAAAATATAGACCAATATTAAATACTAATAATTAACTAATTATAAATATATATTCGCGTTATAACTTTAGCGGGAGGTATAAGATAATATTTGCAGCAAAACAAGAGAACCTACA
>Ga0209036_1000676_pt1 | contig 14653 bp, 15 predicted proteins | sample MarorgKNORR_S2LV_3_FD_188222 | JGI IMG/M metagenome (GOLD analysis project Ga0209036, IMG submission 188222) | Marine microbial communities from the Southern Atlantic Ocean, analyzing organic carbon cycling - DCM_A/KNORR_S2/LV (SPAdes) (version 2) | ecosystem: Environmental > Aquatic > Marine >... | reverse complement strand
TAGACAGTGATACCAGCGTGCCAAATAGTCTCTCCTGCGGCATACATTTGAGCAGTATCGACTTCTAATATCGTTGGCAATTTGAAGTGTACATGGCCTGCTTCGGCAGCATTGCGAATAGTTGCAGAAAGGTGTACGTGTGCTCTCCCGCTTGGCGATATTCCAACGTCAAGCAAGTTTTCTGCTTGTTCAGGGTCACATGGAAAATATAGTGCATCTGGAATATTATCAGTAGGTAAATCTAATTCGATTTCTACCGTGTGTCCATAAGTGGCACGAATTGTATTTCCTCGAATTTCATATCTTCCTTTTGGGTCTGTTTCTGCTATCGCTCTAAAATGATGTGGCCTCAACCAATGGAATCGCTTGCCACCTTTTTTGAATTGATGAATAATGTCTTTGACGTCAATCCATCCATTGATGTCCATTTCTAGATCGAACTTTTCAGGAGCATGCCTCAAAACTAACGCTAGTCTTCTAGCAAGGCTATTTCTTTCACCAGTCCTCATGATGAATTTTCCTTCTGCATTACAAGCAGGGCAGAGGTGGTCATCTGCATAAAATCCGTGATGTGGGCATTCTCGTATCATTAAATCGCGCGACTTTGGCTTCTTTGAAGAACCCGCCGGTCAAGTAACCACATTACTTACGCTACTTACTCAATGGTTATTGGGCGAATACCAGACCGAGTATCGTGGATACAGTCATAGTTGATTGGATGCGTTCGCCCTTCCATAGGGCTCACAAAGGTGCTCTAAAGGATGTTAGACCAGATGAAATGGCCGGACAGGTAGCTAGAGCATTGTTATCTAGGAATAATATCCCTGAGGCTCATATTGAGGATATTTTACTGGGATGCGCATATCCAGAAGGCGAACAAGGATACAATGTTGCAAGATTAGTGGGTTTTCTTTCCGGTCTGCCAGACACCGTCCCAGGTTCCACATTCAACAGATTATGCGGCTCTTCAATGGAAGCTATTCACGTTGCTACTGCAAAGATTTCCGCTGGATGGGGTGACTGCTTTCTTGTTGGCGGAATAGAATCTATGTCTAGAGTCAAAAGGAGGGGTTTCAATTGGTCTCCTCACCCAAAATTAGAGGAAGACTTTCCGGAAGCATACATCAATATGGGAATAACCGCGGAAAATGTCGCCGAGAAATATGCAATCGATCGGATTTCTCAAGAAGAATTTGCACTCGCATCCCATCAAAAATCCGCTCTTGCCCAACAAAGTGGTCTTCTAGATGATGAAATTTGTCCGATTACTATAGGAGACTTTGAAGTGAAATCTGATGGTTGTATTAGACCCACTAGTAATTTGGAATCAATGGCTGGACTAAATCCAGTTTTCAAAGAATCCGGAACAGTTACTGCGGCTACATCTTCGCCATTGACGGATGGAGTTACTTTTGCAATTGTTTGTAGTGAAAGGTACGCAACCTCGAATGGTCTCACTCCAATAGCTAGAATCGTCTCTACGTCAGTTACTGGCTGTCCTCCAGAACTAATGGGTCTAGGTCCAATCGCAGCCTCCCAATTATGTATCGAAAGAGCAGGTTGGGATGCTGAGGATGTTGACATTTGGGAATTGAATGAAGCATTTTCCTCTCAGAGTTTGGCATGTATTGAGGAATTAGGAATTGATATTGAGAAGGTCAATCTAGATGGTGGAGCTTTATCCTTAGGTCACCCATTGGGGGCTTCCGGAGCCAGAATAACCTGTAAAGCGGCTTCACTATTACAAAGAACAGGAAAAAGCAAAGCCATCGCTACAATGTGTATTGGAGGGGGCATGGGTATCGCTACTGCACTTGAGAGATATTGACTTATTCTTCTTCAATCGAGTTAACTAGTAATCCATCACAATTAGGACAACGATCTTTTGTACTAAGTAAACTAGGTATAACGGCCAATAGACTATCACAATTTGGACAGGAAGCATATACTTCCTCATTTCTGAGTATTACCTCTGAATCGAGTCTTTTGTTATACCATTGCATAAATTGAGAATTCCTAATTGTCGATACACGCTTGCGTGTAGAATTACCAAGCAAAACTAACAAAAGCCCCTGGATAATGAGAAAGATTTCGACTGCGAGAAAACCAACAATTGTTTGGATTAGGCCCACAATATAGAAAACCGTAGAAAGGAATTGTTCAAAATTAGCATATCTAATGTCGTAAAGATTTCTTTTCTTAGCGAAACCAATAGTTACAGTGGTCCCGTAAAATACTACAAGCATACCCAAGCCAATAATAAACCCTAGAAAAATCCCGTTACCGTTTGTCGAAATTGTGGCAATGATTAGGATAAGAATTAGTAAATTTAAGACGCCAAAAGTCGTCAACCTACGAAACAAGTCATTTGCCCTGGTATCGTCCACAACCTATCGAATGTATTGTCATCTAAGACTCAAACGGTCGGCGACGCACTCTTGAATGACCTACTACTCGTGGAGTTGTGACGAAGGACACCGGCGTTGCAATTCATAGTGATGCCTTACACGGAAAACGAGTATTATTAGCGATAGCAGGAGGAATTGCGGCGGTTGAATCCGTTAAGTTGGCTAGAGAATTGCGCAGACATCAGGCTGATTTGACTGTAATCATGAGTGAAGAAGCAACCAAGATAATTACACCTCTAGCAGTAAGTTGGGGCTCTGATACAGTTGTTAATCAAGGATGGAGTAGCGAAATGTCGCAATTGGATGCATTTGATGTAATTCTAATCGCACCAGCTACAAGGAACACAATTTCCAAGCATCTTCACGGAATAATGGATTCACCCGTATTGATGGCTCTCTCCGCAAGTAGAGGTCGTAAATCGAAACTTTGCTTTGTCCCATCAATGCACACTGACTTATTCGATGATCCGGTAACTACCGAACTTCTCGATGCATTACGTGAAGAAGGTAGCCATGTGATAATTAACGAGGTAGACGAAGGAAAATTGAAACAACCAGATCCAATATCCATTGTGGCTGAGGTTTGTCATATCGCAAATAGATCCCAATCCTCCAAATCAATTGCTATTACAATGGGGGCAAATAGGGCGCCAATTGATGCTGTTAGAGCCATTCAAAATGCATCATCAGGTAGAACAGGCTGGATTATTGCAGAATATCTCCATCGTATGGGTCACAATGTTATTTGTATAGCTGGAAAAACCTCTGCTAATCCCTCATTTTCCCTTCCGAACGTGTTTCGGGATGGAACTCCCGATGGTATGCTGAAATTGTGCAAGGAAATAGCCACTGAATCACAACCTGACGTATGGATTCATGCTGCAGCAGTATTGGATTATTTCACAGAGGCAGAACAAGGTAAGAAACCAAGCGGTCAAGATAATTGGCAACTAAATCTTAACCCTGGAAGGAAACACATCGAAGAATTAAGGGATCTAGTTGGGGATTCGATCCGTATAGGATTCAAGTTAGAATCAGATGTAGAAATAGACACTCTGATTCAAAGGGCAGAGGCACAAATTGAACGATATGGTGTTAACGCAGTTGTTGCAAATTTGATGGAAGAAATGAACGACCCAAGTAAATTGAGAGCCAGAATAGTTCACGATGATGGAAGAATCGAAGAAATAGAAGATGATTTTTCATTGGTACTAGCGATACAAGGCATAATCTCGCCAAATTGACTCTTCGTTCAGCGTCACATTCAAGCGATTATTGCTGGCGACAGCAATCATGGCGAGTCCCGACAAGGCCAAGAGAGGAATACCCTCTAAGGAGGATTTCAACCTCTGGTACCCAGCAATCGTCGAAATTGCAGACCTTGTTGACAAAAGATATCCAATCAAAGGTATGGATGTCTGGAAGCCATATGGTTGGAAGGCAATGATGCTAATTGATGGATTAACTCGTGCCGAGATGGATCGTACCGGTCACGAAGAGTATAACTTCCCACTACTCGTTCCGGAAGATCTGTTGGAGAAAGAAAACCGCTTAGTCTCATTGTTAAAAAAGGCTAGAGAAGAAGGCGTTGATCCAGATGAATTGAGAATAGATGAAGAAGAAGCCGGATTCAAGAAAGAGGTGTATTGGGTTAAACACGCTGGAGAAAATGAGTTAGAATTACCCATGTTTCTCAGACCGACTAGCGAGACTCCAATGTACACTATGTTTCCATTATGGGTCAGGTCCCATGGAGATCTACCACTGAAAACATTTCAGATAGTCAACACCTTCCGATATGAGACTAAACAAACTAGGTCTTTCATTCGAGTTAGAGAAATTCATTTCTTTGAAGCCCATACCGCTCACAAGAATCAAGAAGGTGCTGATGCCCAAATAGAGGAGGACGCAGTAATCGTGCAAAATTTGCTTCACGACCTATGTTTCCCAGCAATTGTTTCCAAGAGACCAGTATGGGATACTTTCCCTGGAGCTTGGTTCTCTAACGCTGTAGATGTAGTAATGCCTAACGGCCGTACGCTTCAGGTTGGCACCTATCATCATTACAAGGATCAATGGGCTAAGGCGTTTGATCTCAAATACGAAGATGCAGAAGGTCAAACTCAGTTTTGTCACCAGACTACTTTCGGAATGTCAGAAAGAATGTTGGGCGCAGTTGTAGGGATGCATGGCGACGATGCAGGACTAATTTTCCCCCCTAAGATTGCTCCTATTCAGATAGTCCTAATGCCCGTTGCTCAACATCTCGATGATGATGTAATACCTTCTATCAACAAAATAGCAGACGCTCTCAAATCCGCTGGATACAGAGTAAAGGTTGATGATAGAGATATAAGACCTGGAGCAAAACATTACGATTGGGAAATAAAAGGCGTTCCACTTCGATTAGAATTAGGCCCTAGGGACCTGAAATCAGGTCAATTTGTGTTATCCATGAGAACAGGCGGAAAAGCAAGCCATGACGTGAATGATTTACTAACCGTGATTTCGGACTCTCTAGATTCGACCGAATCTGAACTTAGAAATCGGGCAGCAGTGCATATGGAAAATTTAGTACTAGACTTCCCCGGTATAGAACAATCCTCAGATGGATGGAAACTAACAAAACCCATAGAAGATGGTAAAGTCTACCAATTAGCCTTTGCTGGGAACGATTCTGATGCTGAAATATTAGAAAAAGCAACAGGACTTACTTTCTTAGGGGATTGTATTGATTCGTATAGTGAGCCTAAGCCCTGCGTAGTGACCGGTAGAATGACAACAAGAAAACAGCATTTGGCAAGGATGTACTAGTCTTACTTCTTACGTAGTGAGAATAGCATAATTCCGAACAGGAACACGAGGATTCCAATCTCAATAATTTCTAGTTCCATCGTTTCTGTCCAGGAATTAGGTGATTGGTAATTTGCAATTTCACTTAGGATTAATTTATCTTCACAGTTTGTCTCACTGTCCGGCTCATCACAGAGTGGAATAAAGGAACCATACCCTACCACTAAATTGGTCAAGATTAGTGAAATTGCAATGGTAGTAAAAACAAACAGACCCCATCTTCTAGATTTGGGAGTTTCTGGAATTGGGTCCGGCGGGGCAATAGGGACAATTGGCATTTCGACCTCATGCTTCGCATCTCCATTTGGCTGGACTATTGACTCAGAAGGTCGTTCTGGGGCCTCAACTCCCATCTGTTCCAAAACTTCTCTTCCATAGATTGACTCTGCCATCTCATATAGCTCTGGATTGTCTTCTAAACTCTCGGGATTGAGTGTTCCATCGAGAAGGTTCTTGATATCATCCAGAGAAGACACAATCCCACCCCGATTACCTATTATTATTGAATACAACCCAATATTGTGGGCGAAATTTCCTAATCTACAACATTGCTCTAGCAGCGGTTTCAATAGATTCGACAGTTAGTCCTACGAGACTTAGTAGCTCCTCACTATCTCCGCTTTCACCAAATCTATCTTCCACACCTATCTTTCGGATTATTGTAGGGTTATTTTCACTAAGATATTCGCTTACTGCAGATCCTAATCCACCAATGACTGAGTGGTCTTCAACAGTAACTATTCCTGAAACAGAATTGGCTAATTGATCCAATAATGCTGTGTCTAATGGTTTGATTGTATGCATATCCACTACCGTCGCATTAATCCCCTCTGAGTGTAAATTTTCCGCGGCTTCAAGTGCTTTATGGACCATTACTCCGATTGCAATTATCGCAACGTCATTTCCTTCCTTGAGAACAGAACCCTTCCCAATTTGTATGGAATTTACAGTGTCCTCATCATAAATTCGAGGAGTCTTGTTCCTTGCAGTTCTTGTGTAGGATGGATTCGGGTGGTTGAGTAATTGTTCGGTCAATTTTGTTGCCGACAAATCATCACTCGGATGCATAACTGTCATTCCTGGAATGGTTCTGTAGAGGGCTAAATCCTCGATAGATTGAGCGCTACTACCGTCCGTACCAGTGTGAATGCCTCCATGACTTCCACAAATATGAGCCACGAGACCAGGTCTAGCCAGTCCATTTCTGACTTGTTCAAATGCCCTTTCAGTAAAGATAGCAAATGTACTAGCAAACGGAACCTTCCCGCAAGATGCTAGTCCTGCTGCTACAAGTACCATATTTTGTTCTGCAATTCCCAATGAAATAGTCCGCTCTGGATACAATTCACGGAAGAGGCAAGATTTGGTAGATTTCCCTAGGTCTGCTTCAATCACAACTACTCTTGGGTCATCTGCCAAGTTGAGTAGTGCTGCTCCATAGCCGTCACGGCTGGCTCCGCCAGTAGATGGTGCGCTCATACTAACTCCTCCATTGCCATCTTTAGTTCAGCATCATTAGGCGCTTTGCCATGGAATGAGGGGTTATCTTCCATGAAGGATACACCTTTCCCTTTGACGGTGTGGGCTACTACGGCGGATGGACCTGGTGTATCCATCGACCATTGCAGAGCTTCGACAACAGCTTCCATGTCGTGACCGTCGATTTCCTTTACGGACCAACCAAATGCCTCTACCTTACTGGCAACGTCACCGATCTCCATTTGGACATTTACAAAATCATCGTTTTGTATTCGGTTTCTATCGATTATTACGTGTAAATTGTCTAAATTATGGTAACTAGCCGCCATGAATGCTTCCCAGATCTGCCCCTCTTGAGTTTCACCATCACCCAACATTACCCAAGTTTGGTAATCCAAACCATCCATTTTTGCTGCAAATGCTGTCCCTATTCCAAAGGATAATCCCATACCTAAACTACCTGCTGAGAAGTCTACACCATTCGTCCATTTCATGTCGACATGTCCTTGACATACCGAACCTAAACTTCTGAAGCCATCCAAGTCTGATTGCTTGAGGAAATCGTGCTCTTTCAAAATAGCATATACTGCTGGTGAGGCATGACCTTTACTCATAATAAATCGGTCTCTTTGGATTGAATCTGGATTATTGGAATCTACATTTAGTTGAGTACCATATAGCCCCACGATTAGGTCGATTGCTGACAAAGACCCTCCTGGGTGTCCTGCGCCTGCTTTGTGTATCATGTCAACTATTGATCTCCGGCAATTTTTTGCCACATTCTCTAAACTTTGAACAGATACTTCAGTTCCTTTCACAGTTGTTGCTAATCCAAAGGGCCTTTGATGATTTCCAGTCTCAAGTTTTCATCAAATTATAGATGGATTGAATATGGGGGATATTTTCGATTACTCTGTGAGCAGGGCTATGCTTGAGACCGCAGCACCTCTCGGGGGCCACATTGATTGGAAAAGTGTACTCAGATTGATGCCTATTCCTAACGCAGTTTCCTCGAATCCAATACTCCTTTCTGCCCTTAATTCGTTAATTGATAATGGCAGAATCGACGGTCAACTCGCCCTTAAAATATACAATGAACCAGATATCAATGCAATATTTTCGTTAGCGAATATGGTCAAGGTTTCAAGATTCGACAATCAAATCTTTTTCAACCAAAATCTACATGTCAATACTACAAACATCTGTGTTTTAGCCTGTAGGTTTTGTGCATTTAGGAAGGGGCCAAGACATTCCGAAGCTTACGAGTTAAGTGTGGAAGAATATCTCCATCGAATTATGCCATTGTCAGATAGAATAGACGAAGTTCATTCAGTTGGTGGCCTACATCCTTCCTGGACAATTGAGCATTATCAAAAATTGTATAGTAGCGCCAAAATTGAATTTCCCCACATACACATTAAATCTCTTACTGCTGTAGAAATAAAACACCTCGCAAAGAGATCCAATCTTTCAATTTCTAAGACTCTGAAAAAATTACAATCCGCTGGATTAGATTCGATACCTGGTGGTGGTGCCGAAATTTTAGTAGACAATATTCGTGATAGAATTTGTAGAGGTAAAGAATCTAGTGACGAATATTTGGAAATACACCGCCAAGCTCACAAACTTGGAATTCCGACCAATTGTACTATGCTTTTCGGAACTGTAGAATCAATTGAGGATAGAATTACCCATCTTGAATTATTAAGAGAATTACAAGATGAGACTAATGGTTTTCAGTGTTTTGTACCCTATCCTTTTTTGCCAGATTATACCAGACTTCCTGAAGCACAATTAGCAACATCAAATGAGATTCTCCGCACAATAGCGATATCTAGATTAATGTTGGACAACATACCTCATATCAAGGCCTATCGGATGAATATTGGAGATTTCGTAGCACAAATGGCATTAGTAGCTGGCGCAGATGATATTGATGGAACAGTGGGTCATGAGGAAATTATGCATTCAGCAGGAAGTACAACACCATTAGATTCAGATGTTCATGATTTAGTTAAGTTAATCCAAGACACTAACCAATTACCAGTGAGGAGAAATTCGATATACAATAAATTCGAAATTATTATCCCGAAAAAACATGAGTATAATTCCTTACCAGTACTAACATGATGGTGAAGGACATGTCGTGGACCAGTGTTATTGGACGTGTGGCTTTTACTAACTGCGACCCATTATTTTTCGGTCTAGACGAACGTTGGTCAATTTTGTCGGCCCCACCAGCCTGGCTAACTGGGCACGTTCTACGTAAAGATTGTTTGACCGCTCCCATTCCAACTGCTGATTTCGCCAAACATCAAGACGAACTCATGTTAGTGCCCGACCTTGGGATTGTCGCAATGGGCGCAGTAGGTTCTGTAATTCTCTTTGGTTCTAGAGAAATAGATCAAATGAGAGACATTGCACTGCCATCTGATTCATCAACATCCAAGGTCCTTCTTAGATGGTTGCTAAAGCATAGAGGATTAGACCCAAAATGTGTTGAAACTGGACCAGATTTGAAATCTATGTTAGATATATGCGATGGAGCTTTACTAATAGGAGACAGAGCCCTTTCAGCCGCAGCAGAACATCCCGAACTAGTCTCACTTGATTTGGGAGGGGAATGGACTAAGGTCACAGGTTTACCCATGGTTTTCGGCGTATTCGCTTGTAGAAAAGATGCTCCAATAGAACAAGTAGCGAAAATCCATAATGACTTAATGAATAACTATCATGAGTTCAATACTAACCCTCGGAAAAAAATACAGGTTGTTGAAAATTCTTCTAATCAAACGGGCATAAGTAATGATAGGATGGAATATTATTTTCACAATGAAGTACGAAATTCACTTGACGCTGAATCAACCGAAGGATTGTTATTATTCTTGAAAGACGTTTGTAAGATGGAAGATAGCCCAATTTGGGCTAAATTATCTTGATCACTCTGAGTAATCTAAGCGTTTACTTGCCACCCATTCTAAAAGGTCAAGAGCTACTTCACATGATTCGGCAACAACTACTTCTTCATCATCAACAAATCGTTCTAATACGTCCAGAGCGGTTCTGTCACCAATGGCGCCTAACGCCTCAGCAGCTTCATGCCTGACCATTACATCTTCATCCTTATCTTCCAGCCGTTCTATTAGGTGTGGGACAGCATGTGAGTCTTGCATTTGTCCCATGACGTAAGCAATCTCGTGCTTCAATAAAGCGGATCTTGATGCATAAGCCGCTGCCAAGGCGTCAACGGAATCTTTTCCACCAATATTCCTTAAAGCGAATAAGGCCCTCATCCTTTGAAACATTTTTTGTTCTTCATCGCAAAGTATTCTTCGCAGGTCGGAGACGCTTCGTTCGTTACTAGGTGGAGCAGGGTCTACCGAATCAAATTCTGACCGCTCTGGAATATTCTCACTCATATTATTCGACTCCAATAAATTCTATAGAATCGGTATCTAATTTTTCATCGACCAAGCCTATTTTCTGACCCTCTTTCAAAAATAGCCGAACTGCAGAACGACCGTCTTCTCCATAATCGATGGTTCGTGAATTGACGTACATTTGGACAAATTCTCTATTTGTATCATCATCAATACCCCTACCCCACAACTTGGCGAATTCTAGAGCGGTATCAGGATCTTGTAACGAATGTTCAATCGATTTCTTCACATCCATTGCTAATGTATGGCAAATTTCCTCTCCTAAATCACGGCGTACAACATTACCACCCAATGGTAATGGCAAACCTGTTTTTTCATTCCACCATACACCTAAATCCTGTATGAGACAAACACCTTCATCTTTCCACGTTAATTGACCTTCATGGATAATTAAACCAACATCGTACTTACCCTCAGCAACGGATGGTAAGATTTCGTCGAATGGTAATACCTCAACATCTACGTCTCCCCATGCGAGTCTCAAAGCCAAATATGCGGATGTATCCAAACCGGGAATAGCAATTGTACGTGATTTTGCATCTTCTATAGTCAACTGGCTGTTTCCAATTAACATTGGGCCATATCCTTCCCCCATAGAGGCTCCACAGTTCATTAGGGCGTAATCTTTGATAATCTTAGGAAAAGAATGTATGCTAACGGCGGATATTTCGTATTCACAATTTTGAGCTTTCTCATTGAGTGTTTGGATATCCAATAACACGTGTTCATAATTTCTTCCAGGTGTTTGAATCGCTCCTGTTGTGAGTGCGTGGAACATGAAAGCATCATCCGGATCGGGAGAATGACCTATTCTAATGTGGATATCGTTCGAATCCATGTCTTGCGGCGTCTCCCTCTAGTAAAAAATCACTTGTATTCCCCATTCAGATTGTAAGTAAGTATCAATAGGCAATCACTACTCCCCAAGGTTGTGCCTGACCCTACGAAACTCTCTACAGCATCCGGCCAACTAGGGCCTGTTTGTGCCGTAACCGGAAAGGCGCTAACTTTCGGTGAGGCAATAGTTTTGGATGGCGAATATTTGTGCATGGAAGCCTATGTAGAAAAGACCGGTGCTTCTCCGTCTACAGAAGGTAAAGAAGTACAGGATCTGAACCTAGATTGACAGAATCTTTGCGTTGAGTTCATCAGCCGCCTTCGTTTTCGAGTTATTATGTCCGGAGGATGGAGTAGGTTTGCGCTTCGCTTCTCCAGGTATTATGCTAGTTTATCTACACACGAACTTTGGACGCCTCCTAGGTTACGAAATAGAGAATGGATGTTCATTCATTGGGGAGATAAACCAGTTGATCGCCATAGAGCATTTTCCTCAGATGAATCATTACTATCGTATCTACAACAAAAAGGCCCTCATTCTTCATTTCATAGCACTGCATATTATCGAAAACCGTCCGAAAGAAAAATGGTCGACAAAGATTGGTTAGGTGCTGATTTGATATTTGATCTCGATGGCGACCATTTACCGGGTGTTTCCGATGCAGATTTCCCTTCTATGATTTCATTAATTCAAGAACAAGCTTGGAGTTTATGGAATGATTTTTTAGAACCAGAATTTAACATGAAAAGGGAATTTGCCCAATTCACATTTTCCGGACATAGAGGGTTTCATATTCATGTTAGGGACCCGTCATTAATGGGATTAGATTCCAATGCTAGAAGAGAAATTGTGTCATATATTCGAGGCGAAGGTTTGGAAGTAAATACCATATTGTCAGGGAATGCCAGCGGATGGAGAGACAGAATCGATATCGGAACGCAAAGTGTGTTGGATAAGTTAAGAGCAATAGGCGAAAAATCTTCTGATTCCAAACAATATCTCAACGAATTTCATGGGCTATTAAATCCTAATATCAGTCATAGTGGGACACGTGGAGTTAGTAAAAACAGGATCAATACTTTAGCGGAATCAGTATTGTCGGAAGAACGTATAGAGAGACTAAATTCAGATCATAATTTGGCTGTCTTTGGGAAAGAAACTGGTTTATTTTGGGAGTTAGTAAAACTCGACAAATCCGTAGTTTTAGGCACAGCAGGAGAAACCGATGAAAATGTCACAGTTGATGTGAAGAGAGTAATACGACATTTAGGTAGTTTACACGGGAAATGTGGCCTAAGGGTCACGGAAGTACCGTATGATAGATTAGATCCGGATGGCTCTAATCCATTCAATCCGCTATTAGAAACCGTTGCTTTTTCCGGTGTTGAAACGACCAGAATAAAATTGCTTAGAGATGACGTTACAGCTAGTTTAGAGGGAGTAGAGGTTTCCGGCTCTAATGGTGAGATTTTTGAGGTTAGTGAAGCGATGGCGATATTCTTATGTCTCAAGGGATGGGGGGAACGAGTTAGTCCCTGAGTACCCGAAAAGACACTCTAAGCCACAGAATGTTGAATAGTGGGTTCATTAGACATGTACATGTTGGGGTGTACGCTTGTCCGATGGTGAAGATGAATCGAAGGAGGATTTTCCGCTTCCACCTCCGCCGCCGGGACTAACAATTCCACCTCTCCCAACACCTCCACCACCTCAGGATTTAGCAATTGAGGAAGAATCTGAACCAGACCTAGAAGTCCAAGATTCTGATGTTGATGACGACTTCAAATCTGCTTGGGCCAAAAGAAGGTCCGAAAACCCCGATTTATCCTCTGATAAAAGAGATCAAATGTATGGACATATTGATCGAATAGCTACTGGAGAAGTTGGTACCTTGTTAGATAGGTTCTCAGACAGATTTGGTTCAGAATTAGATAGAGAAATCATTGTTTTACGTAAGAAACAACAAAAAGAAATGCGTGATATCAAACCCACTGTAGAACTAATCTCCTCGCCTGAAACAGATTACGAAGAGGAGATAGATTACGAAGAAGAGCTTGATGAATCAGGTTCTGAACTCGAAGCAGAATCTACCTCGGAAGATAATGATGAAGATCAATTTGTAGAATTCTTTTCTGTTGTTAATGACCTCTTAGGTAGTATGCCTGATGATTTTGTAAATTCTTTTGTAGCATCAGACGATTTTTCATTATTTCAGGCAGTTGGGGATAACCCCAGCCAAACAGATGAAGATGCTCGGCAAGATTTCTTTAACATGATTAATCGCGTTTTAGGCGATTTACCAGACGACAAGATAAATGAATTTGTCCAATCCCCTGGATTCATAATCTTCCAATCAATGGGTGAAATTTACGGTGCCTGAGGAATATATGAGGGAAAAAATATGGGATTATTAGAAAAAGCCAGTAACATAGAGGCTGATGAGAAACCTCCGAAAACTAAGGTTGTAAAAGCTAAGAAAGAGGCTGTAAAAGAACCGCCGGCCGCGAAGCCAAAAAAGGCGGCTAAAAAACCAAAGAAGGTTAAACCCAAGAAGGAAAAGAAACCAAGGGCACCGAGGGTCAAAAAGGAAATTCCAGAGGGTTTTGAACCAGCAACAACTGGCCAAAAAGTTACACGTAGAATATTTGATTTTGCAGTAAGTTACGGTTGGACACTTCCATTAATTGGGATATCTGCATGGGGTTCGAACTTCAACCCGACGATTATCGTCATACTTGGTATCGGACTAATATCATTTAATTTAGGATTCATGCCTACCTACGCCGGAAAAAGAACCGTGGGTAATTGGATAAGTCGAACACAGTACATCAACTCAAGAGGCGAACCGCCTTTGTCAATTTATCTAGCCATCAAAGGTATGACTACCATATTCGTTTTATTTGGTGTTTTCACTCTATTACTTGTTATGGCAAACGGATCACTGGGTAAATCTACGTTCTCACAAATATTTTCCGCCATAGGTTTTCTATGTCTCATTCCTCCGATAATTGATTACATAATGTATAGAATTCGGGGTGACTTAGGTCTTTGGGACACTATATTTGGTGGGGTTTGGCTTGTTAGAACTACAAAGTCAAAACAAACAAAGGGATGGCTCAAGCGGCTTGAGAGTGTAAGCGACTGGACTGAGTCGAAGGGCTTCCTAGATGAACAAGATTCAACAGACTGATGTTCTACTCTTCCTCAGTGTTTCTCAACATAGCTAATTCCCTTAGGTCTTCTCTTGCAACGCCTTCTTCAATAGCAACTTGATCCTCCTCGTCGACGATTTCTACGCCTAGTAATGTCTCAATCACATCTTCCATTGTAACGAGGCCGACAGTGCCTCCAAATTCATCCCTAACGACCATGATTTGGGATTTATTTTCTAGAAGTGTATCCAATGCCTTATCGACAGAGTCATCATATCTGCAAATGACTGCTGGCCTTGAAATCTCTTTCATTGTGGTATCGAAATCATCGGCTGCGGCCCTTCTGAGTATTTCACTTCGAAGTACCATTCCTTGAACATTATCAACATCACCTTCTACTACCGGCATCCTACCATACACCATTATGGGGATTTTTTCCATAACTTCTCGTATGGTTTCGTCTGCCGAAACATGTACAACAAC
>Ga0209036_1000675_pt1 | contig 14673 bp, 13 predicted proteins | sample MarorgKNORR_S2LV_3_FD_188222 | JGI IMG/M metagenome (GOLD analysis project Ga0209036, IMG submission 188222) | Marine microbial communities from the Southern Atlantic Ocean, analyzing organic carbon cycling - DCM_A/KNORR_S2/LV (SPAdes) (version 2) | ecosystem: Environmental > Aquatic > Marine >... | reverse complement strand
TCCAGTCCGTAGTGCCGAAATTCACCGCGCAATTCCGGGCGAATACTCGCCCCATTCGACGCGAGGTTTAGACCGACATAAAAATTCCCCTTCTCGTCTCTAGCCGGGCCAAAGGCGAACTCGTGATAATTCCCGGTCATCCCGAAGCCGTCGTGAATCGTTTGATAGCGATCCGCCACGCCGTCGCCGTTTTCATCGATGATGCGAGTCAACTCCGGTCGCTGCATCACGACCACCTCTCGGTCACTGATCGCGCGGATACCCAGCGGCTCCTGTAACCCATCCGCAAACAACTTCCACTCACCGGTTTTCGGTTGGTAAGTGTAGACCTCGCCCCGGTGAAAACAGGCAACCAGCCGACCATCCGGCATGGTATCCAGTCCACCCACCTGCGCATCGAGCGCCTTCGGCGTGGTAATGTTTTCGATCGAGTAATAGTCACCGATCCCCGCCGCCCGGAGCCCAACAACAAACACCAGCCCAACGGCTGTCAGAAAAGTTTTCAACACGCTCGTCATCTTCATTTGATCAACCCGATGGATACCGTGAATAAGGCCGCCTCCTTTGCGGTTAACATCAACAGACCGTCTTTCAATTTGCCTGCGCTGTGTTCAAATGCCACTCGGCCGGTCGGCCCGACCGGCAGCACGACCGGTTTTGTGTTGTTCGGGATCCGAAACGACCGCTGTATCCCAATCACCGAATGGAGTGGCGTAATCAACTCGTAAACGTCCACCCCGTTCACGCGGTAGTGAAACTCCGGCTGCCCATCGACTTTCCGGTAGCCTAAAAACTTCGGCTCAGATTCGCTGTCGCCGATCCTAATCGATCCGGGCGTTTCCGATTCCCAATACTTCGTGCCGAGCACCTTGGCCAAGCCGTGACCGTTACCCCTCCAAACCGGCCATGGATCGACGAACCCGCCGTACCATGCATAGCGCAGGCGGCACTGACCGGCGTCCCAGCAGTAATTCTGACCGTGTTTCAACGCGACCGCGATCGCAGCCGGCGAGGCTTCCGGCATGAAGATCCGATACATCAACGGCCGTTTTTCACCCCACGCATGAAACTGTCTCGCCTCTGTTTTTCCCTGCCGCGCCGCTTCCGGCACGTTCCCGTCCTTCTCCAGAGGCGGCATAGGCACACCGACGTACATCGCCCCGTACATCAGCAACCCATGCCCGGGGAATGTGCATACGTACGGATAAACGCCGTTCAATTTCGGCGTGATGAACCTCAGTACGTGACTCGAATCCGGCTTCAGCACCGGCGTGGAAAACAGGACCGAGTCCAGATCGGGCACCCAGTTTTTGGCATCTCCCTCCGTGCCAAGCGCCAGCGCCTCGTTGGCCACGGCCTCGCGCTGCCCGGGCTTGGTCAGGACGAGGTTGTGCGCCATGTCGTCGTTATTCACCAGCTTGAGTTCCACCTTCGAGGCAGGCTTGGCCTCGAACCGGACGACGTCGTACTGCAACCCAGCCTTGGCGTTGATCGTCACGCGGAGCGGCGTCGCCTGGCCAAGCGCGGATGAACCGGCAAAGCACAACAGGCCAAGCGCAACGCACATTCGTTGAATAAAAGTATGCTTCAAAACTGGAATCCCAATCGGTGGCAACGAAAGATAGCCAAGCCCCCGCCGATGTCGATTCAGTTTCACGCTTGGCGAAGCGGCATGAGGTTGCCGCTTTCATCAAACGCCATCGGTTCCGCTTGGCCAAGTGCCTCGAGCGAGGCGTGCCCTGTGACCTCGTCTTCCAGCGCGGACGACACCTCGAGTTGACCAAGCGAAAGAGTATCACGAATGCGAACGATCCGCGCCTTGGCCAGGTCGGGATCCGGGAGCGAAGCCAGCATCGCCCGGATGGCCTCGGCGTCAGCCTCAAAGTCCATTGGCAACTTGGCGCACTGCACCGACCGCGCGGTGATCACGTTCGTCCGCAACGCCTCGGCATCCACTTCCGCGATCAACCGGCTGGTAGTCGCCTCGGCCATGCCGATCCCGATGGCGTTGCCGTGCGTTTCCGGGGTCAGGCCCCTCACGAAAATCCGCCAGATGAACGGCTTGTCCTGCGATTGACCGGGCGTGAGGTGAAACCCATGCACGCCGCGACCGATCACGTTGGTGTCCATGCCGGTGCCGCTGATGTTTTTCCCGATTTGATCAACGATCAGCAGGTCGATCTCATCAAATGGCAGCATCGGCATCAACCGCTGAGCCTCCGCACACAACTTCGGCTCCCGGGTGGAGATGGACTCAGCTGGGACAACTTCGAGCCGCGCAGTGCTGTGCGTCGCGTTTTCAATCAACGCCACTCCGCCGAGAACCGGAGCTCTGTCAAAAATCACTCTGGCCAGATCCTCCAACGACTCCTCGTAGCCCAGTGTCAACGCGCCTGCGTGATACGCCGATGCCCCCGCGTGCTTACCAAGGCCAACAACCAACATCTTGGTCAGGCCGCTGCCCATCACCCCGTTGAAATCGGTGTGCGGCTTCACACGGTTGATCACAAATACACCGTCCGCAGCGATCGCCTCGCGGCTCCAGAGAACCTCGAGGCCTGCTGCCGACACGCCCAGCGGCGCGACCTCCATCGATGGCCGGACCGGCACGCCCATCGACTTCTCCGCCACCCCGTACCCGGCCAGCAAAGCCAGTTGCCCCTCCGGCGTAGCGCCACCGTGGCTACCCATTGCCGGGATGATAAAGGGCTTCGTACCGGTTTTTTTAAATTCGGCGATGACCAACGAGACAATCTCGGACAGGTTGGAGGTGCCGCGGCTCCCCACTCCCACAGCCACGCTCATGCCCGGCTTGAGCCGGGGTTTTATCAATTCAAAACCACTCGACACGGCAGATTCAAAATCCACCGGCGGCGTGGATTCAAACCTCTGCTGCACCGCCAGCATGGTTGGAAAATCGTGGCTCATTAACTGCCGCCATCCAACGAAAGCGCTTGGCCAAGCGCGAGCTTTTTCTTGCCCCGTCCGCTTGGCCAAGCGAAGCTGCGCGCACCTCAGGATCACTCAAAAATGAATATCAAAAAAATCGACCGACGCCATTTTCTTGCCACTGCAGCCACTGCCGGAGCCGGCCTAGCCACCGCCACCGCACGCGACTGGAGCGGCAATAAACCGATCCGCTATCCGGATCCCGACCTCATTTCGCTAGATCCACGGTTCGACAAGTACAAGCTCGGCAACACACCCCTCCAACGCCTTTACACCAACCCCAACACGCTTTGGACCGAGGGCTGCGCTTGGAACGGCGTCGGGCGCTACCTTGTTTTCAGCGACATTCCAAACAATCTGCAGATGCGCTGGATCGAGGACGACAACCGGGTGACTCTATTCCGCAAACCCAGCGGCAACAGCAACGGCAACACGTTCGACTATCAGGGCCGCCAGATTTCCTGCCAGCACGGCAACCGCCGGGTGGTTCGATACGAATACGACGGAACCGAAACCATCCTCGCGTCAAGCTTCGACGGTAAACCGTTCAACGCACCAAACGACGCAGTAGTACACAAGGGCGACGGCTCGATCTGGTTCACCGATCCCGGCTACGGCAGCATGTGGCATTACGAGGGCAACAAGGGGCCGCTCCACCTCAAGGAAGCCATCTACCGCATCGATGCCAAAACCGGCGCGATCACCAAGGTGGCCGATGACATCTTCAAACCCAACGGCCTCTGCTTCGCGCCCGACCTGAGCAAGCTCTACGTCTCCGACACCGGTGACGGAAAGAACATCAAGGCGTGGGATGTCGATGGCGAAAAGCTGAAAAAAGGACGCGAGTTCGCCTCGATGAAACTGAACGGCTTCGACAAGCCCGGCAATGCGGACGGCATTCGTGCCGATGTCGACGGTAACATCTGGGCCAGCGCCGGATGGGTTGGGGATGGCTACGACGGCGTGCATGTGTTCGCGCCGAACGGCGACCGCATCGGCCAGATTCTCCTTCCGGAAATCTGCTCCAACGTCTGCTTCGGTGGCCGCAAGCGCAACCGCCTGTTCATGACAGCCAGCCAGAGCCTCTACGCCGTTTACACCGACGCCATCGGCGCCCACATGACGTAACCGGAGGAAGGCGACCGGGACAGTTGGCCAAGCTTATGCCCGCTTGGCCAAGCGGAGAAAAATCGTGTAATCTTCACTTTTCGCTTTCCACACGGCGATTGCGGGGCATGATTCCCGCGCTTATGGAAGAGACACTTGTCTTGTTAAAACCTGACTGTCTTGAAGGCCGCAAATGCGGTGAGGTGTTCAAGCGCTTCGAGGAAGCCGGCTTCGACGTGTTCGGCGTGAAGATGATGCGCCTGTCGGACAAGATCCTGCGCGAGCATTACGCGCATCTGGCCGACAAGCCGTTTTTCCCTGAAATTCAGGGGTTCATGCAATCTTCGCCCGTGGTGGCGCTTGCCATGCGCGGCGAAAATGCCATCACGCGGGTGCGCGACATGGTCGGCCCGACCGACTCCACCGTCGCCGAGAAAGGCACCATCCGTGGTGACTTCGGGCAGGACAAAATGAAAAACGTGGTGCACGCCTCCGACTCGGTCGAAAACGGCCAGGCGGAACTCAAGCGCTTCTTCGCCGAAGGCGAACTGCACGGCTAAGGCCAGTCAGAAAAAATCGAAATCAACCCCGGGCCAACTTGTTTGGTCCGGTTTTTTTGCGCTTGGCCAAGCGCTTGGCCTGATCAACGCACCTTGGTTTCTCCCAACTCGAGAATGCGCCGAAACTCGGCCTCAGTGATCGGCATCACCGACAGGCGGGACTGCTTGATCAGCGCGATGTCTTCGAGTGACTTCTCGGCCTTGATCTGTGCCAGGCTCACCGGCTTTTTCATCGGCTTGACCGCGGCGAGATCAACCACCGACCAGTCGCCCTCTTTTGCCGTCGGGTCGGGATAATGCTCCCGGGTCACCTTGGCCACGCCGACAATCTCCTTGTCGCTCACGCTGTGGTAGAAAAAAACAAGGTCACCCTTCTTCATCGCCCGGAGGTTGTTCCGGGCCTGATAATTTCTAACCCCGTCCCAGTACGTTTCGCCCTCCTTCACAAAGTCGTCCCATGAGTAGGCTTCCGGTTCCTGTTTGACCAACCAATAGCTGCGCGCCATGCGCGGCATCCTGCGAATGGCGCCCCTCCCGAGGCAAGCGCCAAAACAGCCGAAGCCTAGCGCCCTTGCCGCACCACCCCGACCTGTGGCTAAATCGCGCGCATGGAACTGGATGAGCGACTGCAACAGATTCGCGACAGGATTTGTGCCGCCTGCGAGGCGGCCGGACGCGACCCTGCGGAGGTGATGCTGTTGCCGGTTTCAAAAAACCACACCGCCGACGCCGTTCGCGAGTTGACCTATCACGGCTGCCGGGTGTTCGGGGAAAACCGGGTGCAGGAAGCCAAGCTGAAAATCTCAGCCTGCCCGGGCAATCTCGAGTGGCATCTCATCGGCCATCTGCAGTCAAATAAATGTCGGGATGCCGTCCGTTTTTTCAGCATGATCCACAGCGTTGACCGCATGTCGATCGCCGAGGAAATCAACAAACACGCGCACAACGCGGCGAAAGACATGCCGGTGTTGCTCGAGGTAAACGTCGCCGGTGAGGCCAGCAAACATGGGTTCGCCCCGGGCGAGGTACTCGAGCACCTCAACGCCATCAACGATCTGCCGAGACTGGAAATTCACGGCCTGATGACCCTCGCGCCCTGGTCGCCCGAGCCGGAAAACGTGCGCGGCGTGTTCCAGCGCCTCCGGGAAATCAAAGAGGAGTGCGAGCAAATTCTCGGCGCGCCGCTGCCTCACCTGAGCATGGGCATGAGTGGCGACTTCGAGGTGGCCATCGAGGAGGGCGCCACCATCGTCCGAGTTGGCACCGCCATCTTTGGCCCCCGCCCCCGCCCGCAGAAAGAAAAGTGAACAGGCTGGGGCATCTCGACATCCGCTCCGGGCTCGACTAGTTTTTTTCCGATGTCGCTGGAAACCGCGCCACTCACCATCGCAGATCGCAAGTTTGACTCCCGGCTGTTTCTCGGTACCGGGAAGTTTTCATCGAACGAAGCGATGCGCGATGCCCTCGCAGCCAGCGGCACTCAAGTTGTGACCGTCGCCCTGCGACGTGCGGATCTCTCCGGCAACAACGATCCCTACGCCAACATTCTGGAATTCATCGATCCCGAGCAGTATCTCATACTGCCGAACACGAGCGGCGCGATGAACGCCGACGAAGCCGTGCGATTGGCCAAACTCGCCGCTGCCGCCGGTCTCCCCAAGTGGATCAAACTCGAGATTCATCCGGATCCGCGCTACCTGTTGCCGGATCCGGTTGAGACTTTCGATGCCGCCAAGACGCTTGTTGCCGAGGGCTTCACCGTATTGCCGTACATCAACGCCGACCCGGTACTGGCCAAGCGGCTGCAGGACATCGGCACGGCCACGGTCATGCCTCTCGGCGCCCCCATCGGATCCAATAGGGGCATCGAGACACGCGATCAAATTCGCATCATCATCGAACAGGCCACCGTCCCAGTCGTGGTCGACGCCGGCATCGGCTCGCCAAGCCACGCCGCTGAGGCGATGGAAATGGGCGCCGACGCCGTGCTCGTGAATACCGCCATCGCCATCGCCGATGACCCATCTCGCATGGGACTTGCTTTCAAAGCCGCAGTCGAAGCCGGACGCGCTGCCTACGAAATTGGCCTTGGCCGGCAATTGGGCACGGCCAGCGCAACCAGCCCACTGACCGGCTTTCTCGAAAACGAACCGGTGCATCAGGCAGATGGCTGATACAAAAAAATTAACCCGGCAACGCGCCCGGCGCATTCTTACGGCGGCCGCCAGGCACACCGTGCTGGTGACAGGCGACGCGATGCTCGACCAATTCATCTGGGGCAACGTCGATCGCATATCACCCGAGGCCCCGGTGCCGGTGGTCCAGTTCAAGCGGGAAAGTTTCATGGCGGGCGGCGCGGCAAACGTCGCCCGCAACCTCACCTCGCTTGGCTGCGGCGCCCGGATGCACAGTGTCATCGGCCGGGATGATGCCGCAAAAAAACTGCGTACACTGCTCAAGGCAGACGAGGTGGATTGCCAGCCATTGATCACTGACGCTGACCGGCAGACCAGCTGCAAGACAAGAATCATCGCCCAGCGACAGCAAGTGGTCCGGGTCGATCGCGAGACGCGCACCGACATTACCCCGCGCTTGGCCAAGCGCTTGGCCAAGTCGATCGATACCGGCTTGGCCAAGTCAAACGCCATCGTTATCGGCGACTACGGCAAGGGCGTCATCACCCAGGAATACCTCGATGAACTCAAGGCGCTTGGCCAACGGCACGGCGTCTGGCTCAGCCTCGATCCCAAGCCGGTTCACTCCCTTAATCTCCGGGGCCTGTCCCTCATCACGCCCAATCGAAAGGAAGCATTCGAATTGGCCGGCATCGATGACAACACGTACCACGCCCAGCCGTTGAAGGACCAAAACCTCATGCGCGTGGCCAAGCAACTCCTTGCGGATTTGGAATTGGAGGTTTTGCTAATTACGCTAGGTGATCTCGGGATGCTCGTCTGCCAACCGGGCAGCAAACCATTTCACATTCCCACCCTTGCCCGTGAAGTGTTCGACGTCTCCGGCGCAGGCGACACGGTTATCGGGACGTATACATTGGCGGTTGCAGCCGGGGCTGATCCCATCGAGGCGGCCATGCTCGCCAACCACGCAGCCGGTGTGGTGGTCGGAAAACTTGGCACGGCCACCGTGACGCCGAAGGAACTCCTCGCCAGTATTTGATCTGCAATGGCCGACGGCAAACCGGCAATCTTCCTGGACCGTGACGGCACACTCATCGTCGAAACCGGTTACCTTCACGAACCCGAAAAGGTCGAACTCATCCCCGGAGCCGGCGAAGCTGTTCGCCGTTTGGCTGAAAACGGATTTGATTTGTTCATCGTGACCAATCAGGCCGGGATCGGCCGCGGTTATTTCACAGAGCAACAAATGCACGCCACCAATGAACGGGTGTGTGAGGAATTCACCAAGTTCGGAGTTACGTTTCAAAAAATTTATTTCGCCCCAGAGCCGCCCGATCAACCCAGCCGCAATCGCAAGCCATCACCGCAGATGATCCTCGATGCACAGGACGAATTCGGCATCGACCTCGCTGCCAGTTACATGATCGGTGACAAGGCGTTGGACGTGGAGTGTGGCACCAACGCCGGCGTCAAACAGAGCATCCTCCTCCGCACCGGTTACGGCAGAGAACACGAGTCACAACTGGGCCAAGCGCACCAACCATTCGCCGTCACCAACACTCTTGCCGAAGCCGCAACCCTGATCCTCAGCCAAGCGGAATAGTTTTTAGGATTTTCTTCAATCGTTGGCGGGGCTTTGGCATACTGCGCCGCGATGCATGACTTTAGCTTCAAGCGGGGTAAATTATACTGCGAAAACGTCCCGGTGGCTTCACTGGTAAAACAGCACGGCTCGCCACTTTTCGTCTATTCGCATGCGACCCTCACGAGAAATTTTCAGCAACTCGACGAGGCGCTCGCCCCTCTGGATCACACGGTTTGTTTTGCGGCAAAAGCCAACTCAAACCTCGGCGTACTGCGAACCCTCGCCAACGCCGGAAGCGGATTTGACCTCGTCAGCGGCGGTGAATTGCAGCGCATCATCGCGGCTGGCGGTGACCCTGCAAAATGCATCTTTGCCGGCGTCGGAAAAACAGAGGAGGAAATCGAACTCGCACTCAAGAAGGGCATTTACGCGTTCAACGCTGAGAGCGAACCGGAGCTTATCCGTATCAACAAGGTTGCTCGTCGGTTGAAAAAGAAGGCGCCAATTGCCGTGCGGGTGAACCCGAATGTGGACGCCAAGACCCATGCCAAGATCACGACCGGCACTTACGAAAACAAATTTGGTATCGCGTTTGAGGAAGTGGAGGCCATTTACGAGCGGGCATCCAAGCTCAAGAATTTGCACATACGCGGAGTGCAGATGCATATCGGCTCACAACTCACCGAGGTCGGGCCTTTTGAAAAAGCTGTTAAAAAAGTTGTCCCCCTGGCCAAGCATCTGGCCGAAAAATACGGTATCGAGTTTTTCAGCATCGGCGGAGGGCTTGGCATTGTTTACGATCCCGCACTGGAAAGCGGCGAGGCCAAGTGGTGGCGCTCGCCCAAGCGCAAAAATCTGCTCACCCCGGCCAAGTACGCAGCCAAACTCATCCCGTTGCTCAAGCCGCTTGGCCTGAAGGTCCTTATCGAGCCGGGCCGCTTCATCGCAGGTAACTGCGGCATCCTCGTCACACGGGTGGAGTACGTGAAGCAAACCGGTGTGAAGAATTTTGTCATCGTTGATGCGGCGATGAACGATCTCGCCCGCCCCGCCCTTTACGACAGCTACCACCAAATCGTGCAGCTCAACCAGCGCCCCGGGGACCATTTGAAGAAAAATCAACTTTCCTCCGATGTCGTCGGGCCAATTTGTGAGTCCGGTGATTATTTCTGCAAAAACAGGATGCTGCCGAAGGTTGGCGAGGGCGATCATCTCGCGCTGCTGAGCGCCGGTGCTTACGGGTTCGTGATGGCGTCCAACTACAATACCCGCGCGTTTCCAGCGGAGGTTTTAGTGAAAGGCAACCGGGCGGAAGTGGTTCGCAAGCGCCAATCACTCAAGCAGCTTTGGGCAAGTGAAAGTGTACCAAAGTGGCTGAAATAAACGCTCGCCCAGGCCGACCGGTATGAACACCTCCCGGAATCCTTTCGTTCGGTTTCCCGGAGTTTTGTTTGCCACCTTCCTTTTTGTCATCGTTGGGCTGATCTGGCAGAGCACCAAGGTCAGCATCGATGCGAACCCGATGACGCTGCTCGAGTCTGACCGACGTCACCTCGAGACGTACGAGCGAATCTCCAAATTCTTGAATGACGACACGGCTCTGGTCATCAGTATCGAGAGCGACCAGATTTTCACTCCTGCCGGGTTTGATCACATTCGGAATGTGAGTCATGCACTCACCGGGCAGGACGGGCTGGTGGATGTCAAAAGCCTGACGCACTCGTACAAGCCTGTTAGAAAAGGGTTCTCGTTTTCTATGGTGCCCTTCGTGCCAGCCGGCGAACTGTCAGAAGAACAAATCGCAAGTATCCGTGACTTCTCCATCACCCATCCTCTGGTTCGAAACATCATGGTCTCACACGATGGCAAAATCACGCTCATCACGGCAACATACAAGCGGGATCTCAGCACTTCCGATCTCCGGCAGGCGTTCAAAAGCGAAACCGAGAACCTGCTCAAGCCGTTCGATACCCCGGATTTCCGGGTAAAGGTCATCGCACTGCCATTCATCGCGCAGGAACTCAGCAGCGCTTTTGTCCACGACCTCTATTATGTCCTCCCAACCACTGGACTGTGTATTCTAATCGCAGTGGCTCTGACTTTTCGCTCGCTATCGTGCCTTTTGTTAATGCTCATGAGTGAGGTGATTTTGACTTCCGCACTGCCGGGCGTCCTTCGCATGGCCGGTTTCACATTGACTCCATATAATATTTTACTGCTTCCGTTGTTGGCCTCAATCAACCTCACATTGTTAACTCACCAACTCACGGCCCTGCGGAGAACCGACCCTGACTTGGGCCTAGATGAACGTTTCTCCTCGATGTTGGACACGGTGTTTTGGCCTAGTCTTTTCGCCGCAATCACAACTGCCATCGGGTTAGGATCACTAGCGGTTTGCGAGGTGTCGCAGGTTCGAAATTTCGGCCTTGCCGGAACAGTAGGCATTGGAACTATTTTCGTCTGGTCGTTCGGCCCGGGCCTGTCGTTACTCAAGCTGGGTTGCCGTGTTTTGCCAAGTGCCGTTTTACCTAAATCAGTGCATCGCTCCCGCCCCACATCCTTTTATGGCTCGCTTGGCCAAGCGGCTGCCAATTGCCGCTGGGTGACATTTGCCTTGGCCGCGATAATTTTCATTCCGGCACTCTTTGCTGTGAATCGGCTAAATATAGACATCCGCGCTATTTTTTTTCTTTCCCCCGAAAGCCATAGCCGGCAGATGGCAGAAATGATAGATTCACGAATGGGCGGCATAAACGTCGTACAAATGGATTTCAAAACAGACAAGCCCAACGGAATCAATCAACTCGACTTCCTAAACAAACTTCAGGACGTACAGGAGTATGCGGAAGGTAAGGGAAAATTCAGCAGCACCTATTCTTATGCGTCCTTGATGGCGATGATGAATAGCATTTGGGTTGGAGACGATTCGGGCCAGTTAACCCTTCCAACCAGTACTTTAACCCTAAATATTTTCGTTCTCGCATTGAAGGCGTTCGAATACCCATTCCTTCAAGCGCTTAGTGATGAGAAGCAGCAGACTGCGAATTTGGTTTTGCGCACGACAGACATACCCAGCACAGAATTCGTCGCTCTCCTCGAATCCATTGAGGACAAAGCCACTGCGATCATGCCGGAAACCGTTTCAGTCTCGGCACAAGCCGGACTACATACCGTGCTCAAGGCCGACAGGGATATCGTCGATGCACAACTGGGCAGCCTCTGCATCACTGCGGTGACAATGTTTGCTATAATGACGCTGCTTTGGAGGTCGTTCAGGCTGGGGATCTTGGCGCTCGCAACAGGACTGGGGCCAGTAGCTGTGTTGGCGTTGGTCGGTGCGATCTTTCAGGTGCCGCTCAACTCTGTGACAGTCATGGTCGGTGCGTTGGCACTCGGGATCGGCATCGATGACGCTGTTCACCTCATAACACATTGGCTGCACACCAAGCGAAACGGTTCCACCGAAAATGAAGCTCTTGCTATGGCACTGGAGGCCAAGGGGCCAGCCATCCTTTGTACCAGCTTTATTTTGGTCAGCTTTTCGCTGTCGCTGCTTTGGATGAGTTTCCCACCAGTCACCCACTTTGGCTGGCTGTCGGCCGTCGCCTATGCCTCCGCTCTAGGGGCTGCCCTCTGGGCGTTGCCTTCCCTGCTCGGCTCAAAAAAGAAACCTTAACCAGCCTGAGCTTTCACCCACTCAACGACCTTGGCCACCATCGCCGGCAGGGCGTCATCACTGAATACATGGTCCGCCCCAGCTATCTGGAAAAACTCGGGAGCATTCGTCGCCTTGGCGATGATGTCTTTCGAATCAACGATAGGGACAACATCATCCTCGGTACCGTGCACTAACAGCCATGGCACGTTGATTTGTGCACCCAGATCGGCCAACGAGTTTAACGACGCCATGTCGTTCATGTAGGTACTTGAGAGCGGACAACTTTCCTCCTCCCACATGCAGCCTTCATCGGGCGTTTCCTCGCCGAATTCACGCTGCGCAAACTCCTGCGTGTGCACCATGCCGGCCAGCGAAATCAAGGCGTCGATGCGCGAATCGCTGCTCGTGCGCTTGACCCCAACCGCTCCGCCCATGCTGTGGCCGATATAACAAATCTTCCGCTCCCCTACAGCATCAATCACGCTTCCCAAATCCTCCGCCTCCTTCGAGATCGTGCAGTCCACGAACTGTCCCTCGGAGTCGCCGTTTCCGGTAAAAGACATTCTCAACGTCGGAACGCCAGCCGTCTCGAGTCCCTCAGCGAGGGCCAGGATAAATGGCCGATCCTTGTTGCCGGTCACGCCGTGGCCGATGATCGCGATAAAGTCGGAACGCGACTCCCCGGCGTGCACCGTGTAGTCGATTTTCTCCCCCTGTTGATTTCTGATTTCGCCGAACATGTGCCGGTTGAGATAACAGCCGACCGGCCGCTTGGCCAGTTTCAAGTGCGCTTGGCCAAGCGCCCGCTTGTCTATGCCAAGCGGCTTTGCCACACTGCGCGCCGTGAAATCCAAGGCCAAAGGACGCATGGGAATCCGTTATGTCTTGGGCATCGACTTTGGAACGCTCTCCGGTCGAGCCCTGCTCGTCAACGTCGACACCGGCGAGGAGGTCGCTTGGGCGGATCACCCGTACAAAAACGCCGTGATCGAAGGTGCTCTTCCCGGAAGCAAAAAGCGGCTCAAGCCCCATACCGCCCTGCAGGATCCGGCTGACTACATCGCAGTCCTCACCAAGGCGGTTCCCAAGGTCATGCGCTTGGCCAAGGCCAAGCCGGAACAGGTCCTCGGGATCGGGACGGATTTCACATGCTGCACCATGCTGCCCACCTTGGCAGACGGGACGCCGCTTTGTTCACAGAAAAAATGGCGCAACACTCCCCATTCTTGGGTGAAACTTTGGAAGCACCATGCTGCACAACCAGAAGCCAACTACATCAACAAGGTCGGCGCCAAGCGCAACGAGGAGTTTATCACTGCCTACGGCGGAAAATATTCCAGCGAATGGTTCTTCTCCAAACTACTGGAAACCGTGCGGGAAGCACCCAATGTGTACGATGCGGCTGATCGCTTTATCGAGGCCGGCGATTGGCTGGTTTGGCAATTGACCGGGGTCGAAAAACGCTGTCTATCTGCGGCCGGATTCAAGGCCATGCGCGTCTCGCGAGCGCGTAAAAAAGGTGAGTGGACTTACCCCGATCGTGCGTTTTTCAAGGCGCTCAATCCGAAACTGGCCGATGTCGTCGCCGAAAAAATGAGCGGCGAAATCATCGGACTAGGGAGCAACGCCGGCGGGTTGACACAAAAAATGGCAAAAAAGATAGGGCTTCTCCCCGGTACTCCTGTGGCTGCAGCAAATATCGATGCACACGCCGCTGTGCCGGCCAGCACCGTCACCGAAGCCGGAAAACTGGTCATGATCATGGGAACCAGCACCTGCCACCTGCTGGCAGCCAAACGAGAAAAGCCGGTCGAAGGCGTTTGCGGCATCGTTCAAGATGGTGTTATTCCGGGACTTTGGGGCTACGAAGCGGGTCAATCCGGCGTTGGCGATGTATTCGCCTGGTATGTCGAAAATGGGATTCCTGCAGAACTTGGCCAAGCGGCCAAGCGAGCCAAGCTCGACATTTATCAATACCTCGAACAGCAGGCAGCCAAACTAAAACCGGCTGAAAGCGGACTTCTCGCCCTCGACTGGTGGAACGGAAACCGCTCCGTGCTTGTCGACGCCGATCTGAGCGGATTGCTCGTTGGGCAAACCTTGGCCACTCGTCCACACGAAATCTATCGTGCCCTGCTAGAGGCAACAGCCTTCGGCACGCGACAAATAATCGAGGCATTCACCTCACAGGGAGTTGCGATTGATGAGTTGATCGCCTGTGGTGGTCTCGCTGCCAAGAATCCGTTGATGCTCCAGATTTATTCGGACGTCACCGGGCGTCCCATCAAGGTTGCCGCAAGTGACCAGGCCAGTGCATTGGGTGCCGCCATGTACGGTGCTGTCGCAGCCGGAGTGCATCCCGATATTACCAAGGCAGCTAAAAAAATGGCGAGAGTACGGAAAAAGGTCTATCGCCCGAGTACAGCGAACAAAAAAACCTACGACCGACTGTTCGTCGAATATACCAAGCTACATGATCAATTCGGACGTGATGCCAATAGCACCATGAAAGTTTTAAAGAGCCTCAAAAAACAAGCGCTTGGCCTGTAATTCATACTTGTGCAATCCACTCAATTCGAAGCCGTCATCTTTGACATGGACGGGGTAATCGTCGATAGCGAGCCCCTTCACGAACAATCTTTTCTCGAGGTTTGGGATGAACTGGGATACGGGGAA
>Ga0209036_1000673_pt1 | contig 14729 bp, 21 predicted proteins | sample MarorgKNORR_S2LV_3_FD_188222 | JGI IMG/M metagenome (GOLD analysis project Ga0209036, IMG submission 188222) | Marine microbial communities from the Southern Atlantic Ocean, analyzing organic carbon cycling - DCM_A/KNORR_S2/LV (SPAdes) (version 2) | ecosystem: Environmental > Aquatic > Marine >... | reverse complement strand
CGATTGTTCTCGTCCGCGGTGGTCGCGTTCGTGACCTGCCCGGTGTTCGCTACAAGATCATTCGTGGCGCCCTCGACGCAGCCGGAGTAAAGAATCGCAAGCAAGCCCGTAGCCGCTACGGCGCGAAAGCAGAGAAGTAAGTCATGCCACGTAAAGGTCCAGCCCCACGTCGCGAGCTCGTCGCCGACCCGGTGTACCGTTCACCTGTCGTCACACAGCTCATTAACAAAGTCATGTTGCACGGCAAGCGCAGCACCGCCGAGCGCATCATGTACGACGCCCTTGACCTCGTGCAGGAGAAGACGGGCGATGATCCCGTCTCCGTCCTGAAGCGCGCAGTCGATAACGTCCGCCCTCAGCTTGAGGTTCGCAGCCGTCGTGTCGGTGGCGCGACCTACCAGGTGCCCGTTGAGGTCCGTCCCCGCCGCGCCACCACGCTCGCCATCCGTTGGATGGTCGGCTTCTCTCGTGATCGTCGTGAGCGCACGATGGCCGAGCGCATGGCCAACGAAATTCTCGACGCCAGCAACGGCATTGGCGCGTCGTGCAAGCGTCGCGAAGATCTCCAGAAGATGGCGGAAGCCAACAAGGCCTTCGCCCACTACCGCTGGTAGCGCTCTGCCGGAATTCGCTGCACGAGCACTACCCTTTTCCTACGACCGGGCAATGAGCTTCAGCTGAAGCGGCCCGGTCGTGGTGTGTCCCCGCACCGAACCCATTTCCACCCGAGGAAGACCCAGATCCATGGCTGAGAAACGAACCCCCCTCGCCAAGACCCGCAACATCGGGATCATGGCGCACATTGACGCCGGTAAGACCACCACCACCGAGCGCATCCTCTACTACACCGGTCGTTCCTACAAGATCGGTGAGGTCCACGACGGCGCCGCCACGATGGACTGGATGGAGCAGGAGCAGGAGCGTGGCATCACGATCACCTCTGCCGCCACGCACTGCATCTGGGACGACCACCGCATCAACATCATCGACACCCCGGGCCACGTCGACTTCACCGTCGAGGTGGAGCGCTCGCTTCGTGTGCTCGACGGTGCTGTCGCCGTGTTCGACGGTGTGGCCGGTGTGGAGCCTCAGACCGAGACGGTCTGGCGTCAGGCCGATCGCTACAACGTGCCTCGCATGTGCTTCGTCAACAAGATGGACCGCACCGGCGCCGACTTCTACTTCTGCCTGGACACCATCAAGGACCGCCTCACGACCAGCGTAGCTGTGCTGCAGCTCCCGATCGGTGCTGAGAGCGACTACTCCGGCACCATCGACCTTGTCCGCATGAAGGCTCTCGTTTGGCCGATGGGCACCGATGAGAAGGATCTCGGCGCCACCTACGACATCGTCGACATCCCCGACGAGATGGCCGAAGATGTTGCGCTCTACCGCAGCGAGCTGCTCGACACCCTCGCTGACTTCGACGAGGACATCATGATGAAGGTCCTTGAGGACGAAGAGATCACCGAGGACGAGATCAAGTCGGCCATCCGTACCGGCACCCTCGAGCACGGCCTCGTTCCGGTTCTCAACGGCACCGCCTTCAAGAACAAGGGCGTTCAGCCGCTGCTCGACGCTGTCGTCGATTACCTGCCCTCGCCGCTCGACGTCCCCGCTATCACCGGTGAGGACAAGGCCGGCAACCCGGCCGAGCGCAAGGCCGACGACTCCGAGCCGTTTGCCTCGCTTGCGTTCAAGATCATGACCGATCCCCACGTCGGTCGTCTCACTTACTTCCGGGTCTACTCCGGCACGTTCCAGAAGGGCGACACGGTCCTCAACACCCGCACGTCCAACAAGGAGCGCGTCGGTCGCATCCTCGAGATGCACGCCAACGACCGTGTCGACAAGGACTCCGTGTCCACCGGAGACATTGCTGCGGGCATCGGTATCAAGAACACCCGTACCGGCGACACCCTGTGCGACCCGGCTCACCCGATCACCCTAGAGAACCTCGACTTCCCGGCCCCGGTGATCGAGGTCGCCGTCGAGCCGAAGTCCAAGGCCGATCAGGAGAAGATGAGCAAGGCGCTCCAAGCGCTGTCTGAAGAGGACCCCACTTTCCAGGTCACGACGAACGAGGAAACGGCGCAGACCATCATCGCCGGCATGGGCGAGCTCCACCTCGAGGTGCTCGTCGACCGCATGAAGCGCGAGTTCAAGGTTGAGGCGGCGGTCGGCAAGCCGCAGGTCGCTTACCGCGAGACCATCACCCAGGAAGTTCCCGAGTACACCTACACCCACAAGAAGCAGACCGGTGGTACCGGTCAGTTCGCGGTGATCTCGGCGACCCTCGCTCCCAACCCGGGTGGCGAGTACGAATTCGAATCCAACATCACCGGTGGTGCCATTCCGAAGGAATACATCAAGCCGGTCGATGCAGGTATCCAGGAAGCCATGAGCAACGGCGTTCTCGCCGGCTTCCCGACCGTTGACATCAAGGTCGTGCTCGAAGACGGCAAGACCCATGATGTGGACTCGTCGGAAATGGCATTCAAGATCGCTGGCAACGCTTGGTTCCGTGAGGTCGCCCGCAAGGCGAAGCCCACGCTTCTCGAGCCCGTCATGGCTGTTGAGGTCGTCACCCCCGACGATTATCTCGGCGATGTCGTCGGCGATGTGAACTCTCGTCGCGGTCAGGTGCAGGGCACCGAGCAGCGCGGCAAGAACCAGGTCGTGAACGCACTCGTGCCGCTCTCCGAGATGTTCGGATACAGTACGGATCTGCGTTCACGCACGCAGGGGCGGGCTACGTACACGATGCAATTCGATTCGTACCAGCCCACGCCTGCAAACGTCCAGGAAGAGATCGTCGCCCGCGTCCGCGGCGAGTGATCGTCTCCTAACCCCAATTCACGAAGACAAAGATAAGGAAATACGTCATGGCCAAGGAGACGTTCGAGCGGACCAAGCCCCACGTCAACGTGGGGACGATGGGCCACATCGACCACGGCAAGACCACGCTCACCGCTGCGATCACCAAGGTGCTCGCCGACAATGTTGAGGGTTCGTCGTTCACAGAGTTCGAGAACATCGACAACGCGCCCGAAGAGCGCGAACGCGGCATCACCATCAACGTGTCGCACGTGGAGTACGAGACGGACAACCGTCACTACGCCCACGTCGACATGCCCGGTCACGCTGACTACATCAAGAACATGATCACCGGTGCGGCCCAGGTCGACGGCGCCATCCTCGTGGTGTCCGCTGCTGACGGCCCAATGCCCCAGACCCGTGAGCACGTGCTGCTCGCCCGTCAGGTCGGCGTGCCGAAGATCGTTGTTGCGCTCAACAAGGTCGACATGGTCGACGACGAGGAGCTTCTCGAGCTCGTCGAGATGGAGGTGCGCGAGCTCCTCAACGAGTACGACTTCCCGGGTGACGACACCCCGGTCGTGCACGTCTCGGCGCTGAAGGCCCTTGAGGGCGACGCTGACTTCGCCGGCAAGATCATGGAGCTCATGGCGGAGGTCGACGAGTACGTCCCGACCCCCGAGCGTGAGCTCGACAAGCCCTTCCTCATGCCGATCGAGGACGTGTTCTCGATCACTGGCCGTGGCACGGTGGTGACCGGCAAGGTCGAGCAGGGCGCGATCCACACCGGCGACGAGATCGAGATCGTCGGTATCAAGGACACCAGCAAGACCACCTGCACCGGTGTTGAGATGTTCCGCAAGCTCCTCGACGAGGGTCAGGCCGGCGACAACATCGGCGCCCTCCTTCGTGGTGTCGACAAGGAGGAGGTCCAGCGTGGCCAGGTGCTCGCCGCTCCCGGCAGCATCACCCCGCACACCGAGTTCGAGGCCCAGGTGTACGTCCTCTCCAAGGAAGAGGGCGGCCGCCACAAGCCGTTCTTCACGAACTACCGCCCGCAGTTCTACTTCCGCACCACGGACATCACCGGCACCATCACCCTCCCCGAGGGCACCGAGATGTGCATGCCCGGCGATAACACCGAGATGCACGTCGAGCTGATCAACCCGATCGCCATGGACGAGGGTCTGCGTTTCGCCATCCGTGAGGGTGGCCGCACCGTGGGCGCCGGTTCGGTGACCAAGATCCTCAAGTGAGCGTGTGATGGCTGCAGGACAGAAGATCCGCATTCGGCTGAAGGCCTATGACCACGAGGTCATCGACCAGTCGACGAAGAAGATCGTCGAGACGGTAAAGCGCACGCAGGCCGAACTGTCGGGTCCGATCCCGCTGCCGACCGAGAAGCATCGCTTCACGGTCATCAAGGGTCCGTTCAAGGACAAGGATTCTCGGGAGCATTTCGAGATGCGCATCCACAAGCGCCTCCTCGACATCCTGGATCCCTCGCCCAAGACGGTGGACTCGCTGCAGCGGCTCGATCTGCCTGCTGGCGTCGATATCGAGATCAAGATCCAGCAGGCCTAGTCGCCTGTGGCGATCAGAACGAAAAGAGCCCTGGGCCTCGGCCCGGGGCTCTTGTTCGTTTTCGATGAATTGTCGGGCAAACGTCCGCCCAGCTGGGCGAGGCCGCTCTCCAGATTTGTGTCAGGATCTCCTGATCGACCTGAGCGCTGGCCTTTCGTACACTCCCAGCGGACGGTCTCTTGGGGGAGAGCAGCGATGACGAAGATCCGCGCCACAATCACCGGCTGGGGCAAATGCGTGCCGCCGGTGAAGCTGACCAACGCCGATCTCGAGCAGATGGTTGACACAAGCGATCAGTGGATCGTCGAACGCACCGGCATGCACGAGCGCCGCATCAGCCATGTCGAGGTCACCGATCTAGCCGAAGTTGCTGCGAAGCGGGCGCTGGCAGCGGCCGGCGTTGAGCCGACCGATATCGATCTTCTCGTGCTCGCCACGGTCACGCCGGAAATCACGCTTCCGAGCAACGCCTGCTTCCTGCAGGAGCGACTCGGCGCAGTCAACGCTGCTGCATTCGATCTGAATGCAGCATGCAGCGGCTTCGTGTATTCGACGGCGGTCGTCTCGTCGATGATCGAAGCGGGTATCGCCCAGCGCGCCCTCGTGATCGGGGCCGAAAAGCTGCACTTCTTGATGGACTACCACGACCGCGACCACTGCATTCTTTTCGGTGACGGCGCCGGTGCGGCGATCTACGAGGCCCGCGCCGACGGCTCCGGTGTGCTTGCCAACGATCTCGGCGCCGACGGCAAGGCTGGCCAGGCCATCATGTCGCCTGCGCTTGGCACCCGTGGCGAACTCGACCGACCCCGTGATCCCGCTATCGACAGGCTCCATTTCGAAGGCCAGACGGTCTTCAAGCACGCCGTGCGAGGCATGGAGGGATCGGTGCGACGAACCCTCGACGAGGCAGGCCTCAGCGTCGACGCTGTCGACCTGGTCGTGCCTCACCAGGCCAACTTCCGCATCATCGAAGCGACCTGTAATCGGCTCGGTGTGCCGATGGAGAAGGTTGCGCTGAACATCGCCGACCACGGCAACACCTCGGCTGCGTCGATTCCTATGGCGCTGAACGACGCCCTTGCCGACGGCCGAGTTCAGCCCGGGGCGACCGTGTTGTTCACCGCCTTCGGCGGTGGTCTCACCTGGGGCTCCAACGTCATGGTGTGGGGCGATCGGACCGAGCCGGTGGCAACGAGCGACGCCGACCTGCCACCGACCGACAAGACAGTGTTCGACCTACTCGAGACGAACCGGGCGTTCTTTGCGCCTTTCCACCAGGCCAGCTCCGGTTCCTGAACCCGGAACCGGGACCAGAGCCATCTCGTTTGCGTGGCCCTCGTCCCGGAACGTTGTGACCTCCGGCAGTTCCTTGTCAAGGGGTGGGTCGAGCGTCCCGTTGCGGTCCTGAGGTGGTGCGGAGTTGACCTCCGTTCAGGAAAGGACCTTTCAGGATGACCATTCGGGTGTTTCTTCTCGACAGCCACGAATCCGTACGCGAAGGATTGCGAGCCGTGCTCGACCGTGAGGATGACATGGAGATCGCCGGTGAGGCTGACACGGTTACCGCCGGCCTCGCTCGAATTGAGGCCACCCGGCCAGACGTCGTGCTCGCCGATCTCATGCTTTCCGACGGTGGTGGTCTCGGCGTTTGCCGCCGCATCAAGGCACGCAGGCCCGGGGTGGCCTGCCTCGTTCTCGGTGCCCACGGCAGCGACGGCACACTGTCGGCGGCCGACCGCGCCGATGCCCCAGGCTTTTTGCTCACCCGCACCACCAGCCGGGCCTTGTTGCGGTTGATTCGGTATGTCGCCACCGGCGGCTCATCGGTCGATCCGGTCTGTTCTGGTGGACTCGATGAGCGTTTCCGCACCAGTGAGTTCGATGACGACGATGTGCCGGCTCTCCGCGGCTTGAGCCCGCAGGAACGTCGACTGCTCGACCATCTGGCTGAGGGACTCACCAATCCTCAGATCGCGGATCGCATGAATCTCGCCGAGAAGACGGTGAAGAACTATGTGTCGAATCTGCTGCGCAAACTCAATGCAGGGAGCCGAACGGAAGCCGCTGTGTTCGTCACCAACCTGTGGGTCGATGGGCAACGTCGTCGCAGACTCGCCGGTGGTGTCACCAATCCCGTGTAGGCCCCCATCGCTCCGTCAGGTGATGCGCCGCCCGCGCCGGGTGGCGCTTTCTGTGAGGGCGTCCTCTTCCACCTCGAAATGCTGCCGGTAGCCGGAGATGAACGCCTGCATCGTGGCGGCGAACGGCAGGGCCAGAAGCGCACCGACGACACCGAGCAGCGCTGAGCCGACCAGCACGGAGCCGTAGGCCACGGCGACGTGGATTTCCATCGTCTGGGCGGTGACCTTCGGGGCGAAGAGATAGTTCTCGATCTGTTGGTAGGCGAGGACCACGAGGAGGACGAAGAGGCCGGTCCGGGGTGTGTCAATCAGGGTGATCAGGATCGGCAGGGCGCCGGCGATGTACGTGCCCACCACCGGGATGAACTGGCTCATGATGCCGACCCAGAGGGCCAGCGGTACCGAGAACGGCACGTTCAGCATTTCGAAGGCGATCCAGTGGGCGATCGCCGAGAGCACCGCCAACACGCCCCTGGAGAAGATGTAGCCACCAGTTTTCTCGATCGCGAGATCCCACACACTCAGCACGGCGCGCTGGCGGGCTGGAGGAAGAAACGAACAGACCGTCCGGCGGAGTTTCGGGCCTTCAGCCACGATGTAGAAGGTGAACAGCAGAACCGTGAACGTCTGGAACAAGACGTTGACGACGGTTGTGCCGAGATTCACGACATCGTCAGCGAAACGGTTGGCGAGATCCGCGGCGCCGCCACCGTCGACGAACTCCTCGGTGACGCGGGAGAGGTCGATGTCCTCGTCGACGTTGTCGCGCAGCCATGACTCGGCGTCTTCCACATAGCGGGGTGCCTCGTCGATGAAGTTGTTGATCTGGGTCGCCAACGTGGTGCCGATCGCAGCCGAGAACCCGACGATGCCGACGAAGACCAGGAGGTACATGATCCAGACGCCGAGGCCGCGGCGGACGCCCCACCGCTCGAGCTTGTTGACTGCCGGCTCGATCGCGAAGCCGAGGAACAGGCTGATCAACACGATGATCAAGAAGCCGCGGAGGTTGCGCAGCATGCCGGTCCCGACGTAGGTGACTGCCCAGCCAACCCAAAACAGGGTGATCGCCTTGATCACCCAGCGAGGCACCTTCGTGTTGCTTCCCCCGTCGGCGGTGTTGCTTCCCTCGTCCGTGATGGCCTCCTCGGGCTCGTCCGTCGGGTTGAGGTCACCATGGTCGGCCATGGACCTGCACCTTACTCGCATCGCAATTTCGCGCTGAGCGCTCGTTGGTTTGCGGTGGTTCTGCCGTTACCCTGCAGTCTTCGTGTGTCCGGACATGTCCGGACGCCCGCAATCGACGTCTGTGCAGGCCTCCGGGAACCACACGGCACAACCGATCCAACGCTCCGCCGGGCCTGCCCGTGCGGAGCGTTCGCGTGAATCCTTCTGGGATGCACTTTTCGATGCAGCGAGGGTCCGCTCTCGCTCCGAACTACAGGAAGCAACCATGGCCACAAAGGCGATCGTCGGCGAGAAAGTCGGCATGACGCAGGTCTGGGACGAAGACAACCGTGTCGTCCCGGTCACCGTGCTGCGTGTCACGCCGTGCCGTGTCGTTCAGGTCAAGACACCTGAGACCGACGGCTACAGCGCCATCCAGGTCACGCTCGGCGTGAAGGATGCGAACAAGCTCACCCAGCCCGAAGCTGGGCACTTCGCAAAGGCGGGCGTCGACGCCGGCCGCAAGCTTGTCGAGCTGCGTCTTGACGACGTCAGCGAGTACACCGTCGGCCAGGAGATCTCCGCCGACATCCTCGGGCAGGGCGAGAAGGTCGATGTCACGGCGGTCAGCCGGGGCAAGGGCTTCGCCGGTGCGATGAAGCGCCACGGATTCGGTGGCGCGCCGGCCTCGCACGGTGCCCACCGCGTGCACCGCAAGCCCGGTTCCGTTGGCCAGTGCGCGACCCCCAGCCGGGTCTTCAAGGGCAAGAAGATGCCCGGACGCATGGGCAACGACAAGGTCACTACCCTCAACCTTGAGATCGTCAAGAGCGATTCCGAGGCTGAGATCCTTCTGGTGAAGGGCTCCGTGCCCGGCGCCCGCGGCGCCACCGTCATCGTCCGCGACGCAGTGAAGGGAGCCTGATCATGGCGAGCGTCACCATCCAGACTCAGGCCGGCAAGAGCACTGGCGAAGCCGAACTCGTCGAGACCATGTTCGGTGTCGAGCCGAACATGACTGTCATGCACCAGGTCGTCACCGCCCAGCTCGCCGCCAGGCGGGCCGGCACCCACTCCACCAAGACTCGTTCCGAGGTCAGCGGTGGTGGTGCCAAGCCGTGGCGTCAGAAGGGCACCGGCCGTTCCCGTGCCGGCACCACTCGTGCTCCCGGTTGGGTCGGCGGCGGTATCGCCCACGGCCCGAAGCCGCGTGATTACAGCCAGAAGACCCCCAAGAAGATGATCAAGCTGGCGTTGGCCTCGGCCCTTTCGGACCGCGCTGCCGACGGCAACGTGATCGTCGTCGACAAGTGGGACTTCGAGACCCCCAAGACCGCCGACGCCAAGGCCGCCCTCAGCGCCATCGGCGCCGAAGGCAAGGTGCTGATCGTCTTCGGCGACGACGACACCAACGCCTGGAAGAGCTTCCGCAACCTCACCAACGTGCACTGCCTGCACCAGGGCGAGCTCAACACCTACGACGTCCTCAACAACGACGTCGTGGTGTTCACCGAGGAGACCCTGCCCACCGGCGTCAGCAACGCTGCCGCTGCGAGCACGGAGGAAGAAGAGTGAAGGACTACCGCGACGTCCTGATTCGCCCGGTCGTCTCCGAGAAGAGCTATGGCCTTCTCGAGGAGAACGTCTACACCTTCGTCGTCGCCCCCAGCGCGTCGAAGCCCGAGATCCGCGACGCCGTCGAAGCGCTCTTCGACGTGTCGGTCGTGAAGGTCAACACCCTCAACCGTCAGGGCAAGCGCAAGCGCAACCGTCGCACCGGCGGCTGGGGCCAGCGTCCCTCGCAGAAGCGTGCCCTCGTCACCCTCGCCGAGGGCGACTCGATCGATCTCTTCGAGGCCTGATCATGGCGATTCGTAAGCGCAAGCCCACCAGTCCCGGTCGTCGATTCCAGACGAGCTCGGACTTCTCCGAGATCACCACGTCGGCCCCCGAGAAGAGCCTGCTGGCTCCCAAGACCAAGACCGGTGGTCGCAACAACCACGGTCGCAAGACCAGCCGTCATCGCGGCGGCGGGCACAAGCAGCAGTACCGCATCATTGACTTCAAGCGGAGCAAGGACGGCGTGCCGGCCACGGTCGCGACCATCGAGTACGACCCGAACCGCACCTGCAACATCGCCCTCCTGCACTACCACGACGGTGAGAAGTGCTACATCCTCGCTCCTCGCGACCTCGAGGTCGGCGACAAGCTGATGTCGGGTCAGGGCGCCGAGATCCGTCCGGGCAACGCACTCCCGCTGCGCTACATCCCGGTCGGTACCACCATCCACAATGTCGAGCTCAAGGCTGGCGCCGGCGCCAAGATGGGCCGCTCCGCCGGCACCAGCATCCAGCTGGTGGCCAAGGAAGGCGGTTTCGCCACCCTGCGTCTGCCCAGCACGGAGATGCGTCGTGTGCCGATCGACTGCCGCGCCACGGTCGGCGAGGTCGGCAACGCCCAGCATGAGCTCATCAAGATCGGCAAGGCCGGCCGTAACCGTTGGAAGGGTGTCAAGCCCCAGTCCCGCGGTGTGGTCATGAACCCGGTCGACCACCCGCACGGCGGTGGTGAAGGCAAGACCTCGGGTGGTCGCCACCCGGTGTCGCCGTGGGGCAAGCCCGAGGGCCGCACCCGCCGTGCCAACCAGGAATCCGACAAGCTGATCGTGCGCCGTCGCCGGACGCGCGGTTCGCGGAGGTAATCAGTCATGCCGCGTAGCCTCAAAAAGGGACCGTTCGTCGACGATCATCTGCTGAAGAAGATCGATGCGCTGAACGAGACCGGTGAGAAGAAGGTCATCAAGACCTGGAGCCGCCGCTCCACCATCATCCCCGACATGATCGGCCACACCCTGGCGGTTCACGACGGTCGCAAGCACGTTCCGGTCTACGTCACGGAGGCGATGATCGGTCACAAGCTGGGCGAGTTCGCCCCCACCCGCACGTTCAAATTCCATGCGGGTCAGGAACGAGGAGCCCGTCGCTGATGGCCGGTACCAAGACCAACGAGCGCCCGGGCACCCGCGCCAAGGCGTCGTACGTCCGCAGCTCGGCCTACAAGGCCCGTGAGGTTCTCGACCTCATCCGAGGCAAGTCGTACGCCGAGGCCGCCGAGATCCTCCAGTTCTCCGAGCGAGGTATCTCCGAGGACATTCTCAAGGTGCTCGACTCGGCAGTCGCCAACGCCGAGCACAATGACAACCAGGTCGCCGAGGAGCTCTACGTTTCGGCCTGCTACGCCGACGAGGGTCCGACCCTCAAGCGCTGGCGCCCTCGTGCTCGTGGCCGTGCAACTCGCATTCGCAAGCGCACCTGCCACATCACGGTCATCGTGAGCCGCTACGACGACGAGGCGCTCGAAGCCCTGCGCAACCGCGAAGCCGCTGCCGGCCGCTCGGGGAGCAGTCAGGCTGCCGAGGCTCGCCGCGCTCGTGTTGCCCAGTCCAAGGCCCGACAGCAGGAAGCTGAGGAGGACGTCGACGACACCGAGACCACGGTCGAGGACGTCGCCGACGAGATCGTCGCCGCAACCGCCGCCGAGATGGAGGCCGCCGCCGAGGACGACAACGCCGAGGACAACGTCGCCGAGGCCGATACGTCGACCGAGGAAGAGGAGTAAGTCCATGGGACAGAAGGTCAACCCGTACGGCTTCCGCCTCGGGATCACCACCGATTGGAAGAGCCGTTGGTTCGCCGATCGTCAGGAGTACGCCGACAACGTCGTCGAGGATTGGAAGATCCGCGACTACCTGCTCAACGAGTTGCCGCACGCCGCGATCAGCCGTGTCGAGGTCGAGCGCACCCGTGAGCGTCTGCGTGTCGATGTGCACACCGCCCGTCCGGGCATTGTGATCGGCCGCCGTGGTGCCGAGGCCGACCGCCTCCGTGCCGGCCTCACGAAGATCTCGGGCAACCCGAAGGTCCAGCTCAACATTCAGGAGATCAAGCAGCCCGAGCTCGACGCTGCGCTGATCGCCCAGGGCATTGCCGACCAGCTCGCCGGTCGTGTGGCGTTCCGACGCGCGATGAAGCGTGCGGTGCAGAACGCTCAGAAGGCCGGCGCGCTCGGTATCCGAGTTCAGTCGTCGGGCCGACTCGGCGGTTCGGAGATGGCCCGCACCGAGTGGTACCGCGAGGGCCGGGTGCCGCTGCATACCCTGCGTGCCGATGTCGACTACGGCTTCCGCGAGGCCCGGACCACCTACGGCCGTATCGGTGTGAAGGTGTGGCTCTACAAGGGCGACATCCTCCCCTACAAGACCCAGACCGAGGACAAGGCCACCCTCGAGGCGGCGATGGCTGCCGGCGAGACGTCGGGCCAGAGCACCAAGCCCCGCAAGGTCGTGTCCAGCGCCGCCCGCAAGCGCGTCGCCACCCCCGAGACCGAGGGCGCGGACAACGAGGTCGACGAAGAGCCGGCTCCGCTCATCAAGGAAGCCGATCCCGAATTCGAACGACTGCTCGACGAGGAGGACGCCATTGAGGCCTCCACCCGTGAGCAGTCCGAGACCCCGAACTTCCGGGCCAACGACTGAGGTTTCGATCATGTTGATGCCCAAGAAGGTCAAGCACCGCAAGCACCACCGTGGACGCATGAAGGGTGGCGCCAAGGGCGCCACCGAGGTCAGCTACGGCGATTACGGCATCCAGGCCCTCGAGCCCGGGTGGATCACCGCCCGCCAGATCGAGGCCGCCCGTATCGCCATGACCCGTCACATCAAGCGTGGCGGCAAGGTGTGGATCAATGTCTTCCCCGACAAGCCGGTCACCCAGAAGCCGGCCGAAACCCGCATGGGTTCGGGTAAGGGCAACCCCGAGAAGTGGGTCGCCGTCGTCCGCCCCGGCCGTGTGATGTTCGAGCTGTCGTACCACGACGAAGAGATCGCCCGCGCAGCGATCAACCGTGCCATCCAGAAGCTGCCCGTGAAGGCTCGCTTCGTGACGCGTGAGGAGGGGTTCTGATGGCGAAGGCCAAGATCCTCGCCGATCTCGGCGACACCGATCTGCTCGAGACCCTTGCGGACCGCAAGGAAGAGCTGTTCAACCTGCGCTTCCAGTTTGCGACTGGACAGCTCGAGAACTCGGCCCGCATGAAGCAGGTCAAGAAGGAAATCGCCCGGGTTCACACCGAACTCCGGGCCCGTGAGATCGCCGCGGCCGACGCGGCGGCGGAGGAGGCCGGCTGATGGCTGAGACCGATACCCGCGAGAACGCCCGCAAGGTCCGAGAGGGCATCGTCGTCTCGGACAAGATGGACAAGACCGCCGTGGTCGAGACCATCGACCGTGTGCGTCACCGCCGCTACGCCAAGACCGTGCAGCGCAACAAGAAGCTCCACGTCCACGACGAAGAGAACACGCTGAACATCGGCGACCGCGTGCGTGTCCAGGAGACTCGCCCGCTGTCGAAGAACAAGCGCTGGCGTCTCGTCGAGATCCTGGAGCGTGCGAAGTGATCCAGCAGGAATCACGCCTGCGCGTCGCCGACAACTCGGGCGCCAAGGAGGTCTTGTGCATCAAGGTCCTCGGTGGCTCGAAGCGTCGTTACGCCTCGATTGGTGACGTCTTCGTCGCCACGGTCAAGGACGCGATCCCGGGCGCTCAGGTCAAGAAGGGCGATGTCGTCAAGTGCGTCGTCGTTCGTGTCAAGAAAGAAAAGCGTCGTCCGGATGGCAGCTACATCCGTTTCGACGAGAACGCTGCGGTGCTGATCAACGATCAGAAGCAGCCGCGCGGCACCCGCATCTTCGGTCCGGTGGGCCGAGAGCTTCGTGAGAAGCAGTTCATGCGGATCGTGTCGCTGGCCCCGGAGGTTCTGTGATGAAGATCATCAAGGGCGACCGCGTGGTCGTGCTCGCCGGCAAGGACAGGGGCGCTGAGGGCGTCGTCCAGAAGGCCATGCCCGAGACGGGCAAGGTCGTCGTCGAGGGCGTCAATGTCGCCAAGAAGCACCAGGCCCCGACCCGGGCCGATCAGCAGGGCGGCATCATCGACAAGGCGATGCCCATCGACGCCTCCAACGTCGCCGTGATCAGCCCGAAGGACGGCAAGGCCACCCGTGTCGGGTACAAGGTCCTCGACGACGGGTCGAAGATCCGTGTCTGCAAGCGCACCGGTGAGGAGATCAAGTGACCACCACGATCACCCCGCGACTGCGGACCAGGTACGACGACGAGATCCGGGCCCAGCTCAAGGACACTCTGGAACTCGACAACATCATGTTGGTGCCCAAGATCGAGAAGATCGTGCTCAACATGGGCGTCGGTGACGCCGTTGGTCAGGCCAAGCTCCTCGAGGGCGCCCTGTCCGACATGGAGACCATTGCCGGCCAAAAGCCGGTGATCACCCGGGCCAAGAAGAGCCTTGCCAGCTTCAAGCTGCGTGAGGGTCAGGCCATCGGCTGCAAGGTCACCCTCCGAGGTGACCGGATGTACGAATTCCTCGATCGCCTCATCTCGCTGGCGATCCCGCGAATCCGTGACTTCCGCGGCCTTCCGCCGAAGTCGTTCGACGGCAACGGCAACTACACGTTCGGCGTGACCGAACAGCTCATGTTCCCCGAGATGGACTACGACAAGGTCGACACCACCCGGGGTATGGACATCACGATCGTCACAACGGCGAAGACGAACGAGGAGGGCAAAGCCCTTCTTGATGCGTTCAACTTCCCGTTCCGACGCGAGGGGCAGTGACCCATGGCGAAAAAAGCACTCATCCAGAAGCAGCAGAAGACGCCCAAGTTCAAGGTGCGTCAGTACACGCGTTGCCGCCGGTGCGGTCGTCCGCACTCGGTGTACCGCAAGTTCGGCCTCTGCCGGATCTGTCTGCGTGAGATGGCGCATGCCGGCGAGCTGCCGGGCGTCAAGAAGGCCAGTTGGTGAGGGGAGGAGCAGAACAATGACGATGACCGATCCGATTTCCGACATGCTCACCCGCATCCGCAACGCCAACGTGGCGATGCACGACGAGGTCTCCATGCCGTCGTCGAAGCAGAAGGTGGCCCTCGCCGAGGTCCTCAA
>Ga0209036_1000670_pt1 | contig 14761 bp, 14 predicted proteins | sample MarorgKNORR_S2LV_3_FD_188222 | JGI IMG/M metagenome (GOLD analysis project Ga0209036, IMG submission 188222) | Marine microbial communities from the Southern Atlantic Ocean, analyzing organic carbon cycling - DCM_A/KNORR_S2/LV (SPAdes) (version 2) | ecosystem: Environmental > Aquatic > Marine >... | reverse complement strand
CAAAAGCAAAAACATACGGTGGAAAGTTTACAGGGGAAATTGGTTTATCTAATTACAATATTTCTGATTTAAGCGCTTTCCCATTTAAATCACCGTACAAGCTAACTATAAATACTACATCAAAATGGAATTGGCTTATAATAGGAGCTCGAGTTTTTCAAGAGGGTGAACAAACAGGATTAATATTAGTACCTGAAAAAGGGTATAACGAAATTGAACTTCCCGCTTTTTCAAATTATGATTTGCATATAACGATTGATGTAGATTTCACTATTGCAAAAGGGCAAATCTCATATTCAGGTCGTAACCTCAAAAAAAATACAATCTCTCTTGATGGTTTGCTATTAAGAGATACCAGAAAATATTTAACTATTAGTTTAGAGCTATGAATAGAAAAATTATAATTGTTTCAGCTATCTTTTTATTTCTTTTTTCCTGCGAAGAAAACCCCTTTTCTTCAAAAAGCAGTATCCCTCATCGAAAAATAAACGGAATTATTAATCTAGAAGGTGTCGAGCTATATCCTGAAGGAAATCATAGTGGTATTTTTATTTGGTCAAATCAATTAGGGATTAGTGCATTAAGCGGCGCAGATGGATCATTTGAGTTGGAGCTTCCAGCTGCCAGTTCGCCAAATGGGGGAGGGATTGTTGATGGAGATTACATTTTATATTTTTATATGTCTAATTATGAAATTTCAACAGTTGAGATAACCTTTGCTGGCGGCGAAATATTAAATGATGATAGAGTAATTAAAATTGATGGAGAATTAAGAAAAAAAGTGAGCCTTAAAAGAATGGTTCAGGTTAATACAGAAGTAAGACCCAACACTTTTCCAAAAAATTTTCAAGAAGATATTAAAATAACAATTAATGCTACTCCTGATAGGAGTGATATTTTTTTCTATTTGAAAGGTCTGGAGCTACCTCGTCAGCCAACAATTTACTCTGGACTATTGATTAAAGACATATCTTCAGGCGATTTAGTTTTATCTTTCAATCCCGATACTGCAGCTACAATAAAGAGAGTTATTGATAAACCGTACAGAGAATTTCTTGTAAATTTTAAAGTTATTGACGATTCTCTTAATTCTATTCTTCCTGCAGGAACATATGAGGCTATTCCATATGTAATTATTGAAAGCAATGATAATGTCCCAGAACATCTTTTAGATGCGCTTGATTCAGGTTATGATGAGTTCTCAGAGAAATATTTTAATTATCCAATCTATCGAACTGGAGGAAAATTTATCATAACCGAATAAAGTTTCTCTTGAAGGAACATGTTTTTTTTCTTGTCGTTAATTTGTTAGGTTTAGTTCAGTTCATTAAAGGATAAATACATGCTTTCTTCAATAATAAATACGCTCACAGCGCCCAAAGAAACCTTTCAAAAAATTTGTGAACATTATAGCCCTAAGGAAGCCTTAGCTCCGCTATCGATAATCATGATCTTAGCAGTAATATCATCCATGGTACTTTCTGATCAAATCGCAGACCTTCAATGGGATCAGATTCAGCAAAGTTTAAATAATAATTCCAATATAACGGAGGAGCAGAAACAAGAGATACTCGGATCTCAATACGATCGTATCTACTCAAACTCTGGGCCTACTGCTGTTTTTATTTATATTAGTTCTGCAATTTCCTGGCCAGTCAGAGTCTTATTTTGGTCATTATTTTCCATGTTGTTCTCTAACGTATTTTTAGGTTCAAAAAATAAGTTAGGAGCAGTTTTTACAGTTGCTTCTTTTTCTTATCTCCCATCTGTTATTGAATATTTGGTTAAAACACCCATCCAGTATTCTACTGACAATATGATGATTTTTACTGGATTAGGAGCTCTAGGGATTGGGGAGCAGGGTAGTTTTATTAATAATTTTTTAAGCGGGTTAGATATATTTGCCTTATGGCGCGTGTACTTAACTGCAGTGGGGTTTACATTTCTTTATAACTCTAAAATCAATAATACACTCAAGACTCTAGGCATTTTATGGATTAGTAGTTTAATTATCTTTTCTGCCATAGGAGCATTCTTTGCTGGACTTGGTGGCGCTTAATTAATAAAATGAAAGCACTAGTATTTTTAGCAATTTCAATCTGCTATTCTCAAAACTACACTCTTGAAAAAGCAGTTGAAATAGCATTGCAAAACAAAGAGGCTCTTAAAGCGTCCGCTCTTGATCTGAGGTCTTCTAAGCAGGATATAAAAAGTTCTTATAGTGGAATTCTCCCATCTTTGCGTGCGTCAACCTCCATGACAGAATCCCGATTCCCTGAGCAAACAGTAGGGTTCAATCAGTCATCAGGCGAAATATTGTCAGATGTAAGTAGTATTACCTCAGCATCTTCAAACATATCTATTAATCAAAATATATATGACGGTGGTGTTTGGTGGAATAATATTCGCCTTGCAAAAAATAACTACAAGATATCAGACCAGTTCAATAGACAAATTAAAACAAACATTATTCGAAATGTTCATTTTGCTTATTTTAACTATTTAAAAGCAATGCAGCTGCTTGGCGTGGCAAGATCTAATTTGATGAGCTCACAGCAACAGCTAGCATTAGTAGAGCATAAGTTTGATTTGGGGTCAGCTAAGAAAACCGATTTACTGAAAGCTAAAGTTCGATTTGGACAGGCCAGGGTAGATTTAATAAGTAATGACGCTTCTTTGAAAAGCGCATATCGTAATCTTAAAAATGCTATGGGTTTAATAAATACTAATGATGAATTCAGCATAAGCGATGTAGAGAGGCCTCTTGAAATAATTCCTGAATTTGAAACAGGATTTGAATTGATTCAAAAATTTAATCCTAGTATAAAGGCAAAGCAGTACCAAATTGTTGCCGCTAAGATTGGAACGAAAATCGCTAAAGGATCGCGAATGCCTAATATTAGTATATCTGCAAGCGCATTTGGAACCGCTGAGAGTATAAGTGATGCAGTTTCAAATAGCTATGGGGATAATCAGAGAACAAATACCTCTCTTTCTATATCGCTTCCACTGTATAGCGGAAATACAATATCAACCCGAATTCAAAAGGCCAAGCTCACTGTAAACAAACAGGAGTCTGAATATTTAACGCAGCTTGAGGATATATCTGTTCAATTAAAAGATCTCATTGATCAATTGCAAAACTTCAGTGAAATAATACCGATTAATGAAACAGTCTTAGAATCTGCCGAAGAAGACTTAAAGCTTTCTCAAGTACGATATTCTCAAGGGTCTACAACCATTTTAGAAGTGTTAAACGCACAGGTTTCTGTGGTGCAAGCAAAATCATCTCTAGTGCGTTCTAAATATGATGCATTTATTCAACAAGCCAATTTAAAAGCCTTACTTGGAACATTAGATGTTGAACAAGAAAATAATTAGGAGTTAATGTGCCCGACAAAAATAGATCAAAAAAAAGAAAATGGATTATAATTGCTATCGCGATTGTATTTGTAATTGCAACAATAATTTTAAGCCTAAATCAAGATGATAAAGATGCAGTAAGCGTCGAAACGGAAGTAGTTAAATACAATACCGTGATTCAAAAGGTTAATGCCAGTGGGACCATTCAACCTGAAACTGAAGTTAAAATAAGTTCTTCCACCTCATCGGCTTGGATTGAATCGATAACAGTTAAAGAAGGTGATTATGTTAACAAAGGTCAGCTACTCATATCGTTAGACAGGAAACAGCTTCTTTCAAATTATAATGCAGCCATGTCATCCGTGCGTTCTGCTAAAGCACGGTTAAAGCAAGAAGTTGCTAGCAAAAAAAGAATTGAAACTATGTATGATCAAAACCTAGCATCTGATCAAGAGCTTGAGGCAATTCAAGCATCTTATGAAATAGCCAATAGTCAACTTGAACAAGCAAGGGCAAATCTTGAATCTCGAAAGGATGAACTTGACAGAGCCAAAATAACTTCACCACAAAATGGAATTGTTACTCAGATAAATAAAGAAATTGGTGAAATGGCCTTAGGCGGAATGTTTCAAGCAGAAGTTTTAATGGTGATTGCAGATTTGTCAAAAATGGAAGTCATTATTGATGTGAATGAAAATGATGTCGTATCTATATTAAAAGGGGATACAGCAGAAATAGAAATAGATGCCTTTTTAGATACACTTTTCTACGGAGTTGTCAATGAAGTTGCATTGGTACCACAGGTCACCGGTATGGGCTCTCAACAGCAAGTAACCAACTTTCAAGTTAAAGTAAGAATGATCAATGTTCCTGATAATATACGCCCAGGTATGAGCGCAACTGTTGACATTGTTACCGATAAAAAGGAAAACGTTTTAACCATACCGATACAAAGCTTGACCGCGAGAAAAAAAGGGATTGAATTAATTGAAATGGGAGATAAACCTAAAGATGTTTTTGATAAAAAAGGCGCTAAAGCTGAAATGGAGGAATTGGTTTTTATCATCCAAGATTCAGAGGGTTTAGTTGATCGCGGTGAATCTTCACCAAAAAACAAATTTGAGAAACCCTTCAAAAAAGCAAAAAAAGGCACAAAATATGTTCACGTAAGACCCGTTATAGTTGGGATATCAAGTGAGACAGATTATGAAGTTTTGAATGGTCTTGAGCTGGGAGACAAGATAGTTACTGGTAGCTACAAATCTATAAGCAGGGAATTAAAACACAACGCTCTTGTGAAATTAAAATCAGAAAAGAAAAATAAGTCCGACTGAGTGTCAAACTTAATTTCATTGAATCAGATCAAACGCCATTATGATGTTGGTGGAGAGCTAGTAAAAGCGCTTGATGGCGTTGATGTATCAATAAAACCCAACGAATATATTTCAATTATGGGCCCATCGGGGTCCGGTAAATCTACATTAATGAATATTATTGGATGTCTTGATACCCCAACAGATGGGACTTATCAATTCGAAGGAGAGCTCGTTCATGAAATGGACGATGACCAGCTTGCTTCAATTCGTAATAGAAAAATCGGCTTCGTATTTCAGACATTTAACCTGCTTCCAAGATCAACCGCTTTACGCAATGTTGAGGTTCCGCTTATTTATTCAAATACCCCTAAGGCTGAGAGGCTTGAAATAGCACGATCTTCGCTGATTTCAGTAGGATTGGGAGATAGGCTTGATCATAAACCTAATGAATTATCAGGTGGACAGAGACAAAGAGTTGCAATAGCGAGAGCTTTAGTAAATACGCCATCTATAATTTTAGCAGATGAACCAACTGGAAATTTAGATTCCAAAAGTGGGATTGAGATTATGAAAATTTTGTATGATTTATACACTAAGGGTAATACGATCATACTGGTTACTCATGAAAAGGAAATTGCCAAGCACGCAAATCGTATCATTACCATCTTTGACGGCAAGATTAAGGAAGACCGCGCAAATGAAAATATGATAAAGGCCTTATAGTGTTTTCTCTCTTTTTCGAAAGCGTTAGAATCGCAGTTGATTCAATCCTATCAAACAAAATTCGATCTTTTTTAACGGGTCTTAGTATTATTATCGGCATTCTCACAGTAACTCTTATGGGTACCCTAATTTCAGGTTTAGATAGAGGGTTTGAAAAGAGTATGGATTTTTTAGGAAAAGACGTGCTATCAATAAGTCGATGGGAATGGTTTGGCGGTCAAGATTGGTGGGAAGTTCGCAATAGGCCAAGAATTAGATTAGAATATGTTGATAAGATTAAGGATAGATCAAAATATGCAGAGGCCGTTGCTCCAGTAATGCAGAGAGGTGCAAGTTTATCCAGAGGAGATTTAGGAGCACGCTCTCAGATTTTTGGAACAACCACTGAATATTTAAAAACAACAAACTATGGTGTTGAGACTGGAAGATTTTTTACAAATGGAGAAGATAGGTCTGGTGCTAGAGTAGCTCTATTAGGGTATGATGTAGCAGAGAATCTATTCCCCAATGAAGACCCTATAGGAAAAAACTTTAAAATAGATGGCATAAGGTTTCGTGTGCTGGGAGTGATGGAAAAACAGGGAAAGTTTTTAGGCTTATTCAGTTTTGATACGCAGGTTATTATACCTTCTGGCGCAACTCAGAGATTGTTTTCACGAAGAGGTTTCTTAAGAATTAGTGTAAAAATACCGGATGATAAAATTGAAGAGTCAAAAGACGAAATTTATGGTATTATGCGACAAATTAGAGGACTGAAGCCCACTGAAAAGGATGATTTTGCTGTTAACCAAACGGTAGCCTTTGAAAACATATATAATTCTATAAAGTTTGCTATTGGAGGAGTGGGTATCTTTATAACGATCCTATCTCTTGTTGTCGGAGGAATAGGAATCATGAATATCATGTTCGTTTCTGTTAAAGAGAGGACCAAGGAAATTGGTGTTCGAAAGGCAATTGGCGCGACAAAGAATATGATCTTGACTCAATTTTTAATGGAAGCTACCATGATTTGCGTAATTGGAGGGTTAATTGGGCTATCCTTTGCATATATTTTAAGTTTAGTAATAAATCAATTTTTCCCTTCAACAATGCCAATTTGGCTTGCAATAACTTCAATATCATTAAGCATTTTTGTTGGAATTACTGCTGGTCTGATACCATCCTATAAAGCAGCAGGGCTTGACCCGATTGATGCACTGAGGTATGAATAAAAGTGATTTTAAGCAGTCAGATAAAAAGTATTTTACGTGAGAGTATCCGCATGACCTTTGATGCTATTCGTGCAAACAAACTAAGATCGACCCTTACTCTTTTAGGAATATCGGTTGGTATTTTTTCAGTCATTAGCGTTATGACTGCAATTAAAACACTTGAAAGCTCTATTGAGTCTGGATTAAATGTGTTTGGAACCAACACTTTTTTGATAACCAAAGATCCTGCTATTCAGTTTGGAAGAAATGAAAAGTACCGCAATAGAAAAAATATTGATCTAGATCAATATTTTCAATTAAAAGAGCGCGCTAAGCTACCAATACTTGTCAGTGGTGGAGATGAAACACAGAACGTACGAGTTGTAACATACAAAGATAAAAAAACAAAACAAGCTCCTAGAGTTTCTGGCGGAGATTATGGCACTTTGAGAACTGTCAATACGTATATTGCAGATGGTAGAAACTTGACTGAGGAAGACGTGCACCTATCACGCAGTGTTTGTATCATTGGAGCTGATGTTGTTGACGTTCTATTTCCATTTGAGGATCCACTAGGAAAGGTAATTCAGCTTAATGGGATCAACTTTACCGTTGTTGGAGTCACTGAAAGGCAAGGCCAATCTTTTGGTCAAAGCCAAGATAATTATGTCTTTATGCCGGTGACCACCTTTTTACAACGCTTTAGAGGCAAGTCATATTCTTTGGGCATTACCGTTGAATCCGAATCCTCTGAATTGTACAGTGAAACATTGGATGAAGTGATTGGTGCGCTAAGAGCAATACGAAAGGTACCACCTGGAGAAGAGAACGATTTTGAGATCACTACCAATGACGAATTAATGGAGACCTTTGGATCGTTTACTGGATCCATTAAGATTTTTGCATTTTCTATAAGCGTTATAGCATTAATTGTCGCTGGAATAGGAATTATGAATATAATGCTCGTATCCGTGACTGAAAGAATTAAAGAGATTGGTATACGAAAAGCTATAGGGGCAACTAAAAGACATATATTGTTTCAATTTCTAACCGAATCTGTTTTTTTATGTCAAATAGGCGGAATAATTGGAGTGATTTTTGGTATAGCAGCTGGAAATGTTATTTCATTAGTAGCAAAAGTTCCTGCAGTAATACCAATTGATTGGGCTATTTATGGAGTTATTAGTTGTTCTATTATTGGTATAGGTTTTGGAAGTTATCCTGCATGGAGAGCTGCAAATTTAGATCCTGTTGAATCTATGCGTTTTGAATAAAAACTTATTTCAAACATTCTTGTAGCAACCCAACAGTTCTTATAAATTTAAACACTTCTTTAAGTGTCAAATATAATGATTAACGCATTGAACAGCATTGAACCAGTTAAATTATTAGCTTGCTATTCAAATCGCTACCCCTTAATCAACAAAGCACAAACACAATGAAATGTATTGCAGTCATACCAGCTCGTTTGCACTCAAAGCGATTTCCTAAAAAGATTTTGTTTCCAATTGATGAAAAGCCTATGGTGGTGCATGTATATGAGAATGCAAAAACATCAGAATTAATTGACGATGTTATTATAGCTGTTGATGACGCAGAAACAGTTAATGAATTAAAGAAATGGAAAGTAAAGACTGTGATGACGGACATAAGTCATTCCTCAGGGACGGACAGAGTAAGCGAAGTATCAAAGGATACTGATGCAGATGTCATTGTGAACCTTCAAGCAGATGAGCCTTTTTTAGATCCCAATTTAATAGATAGGTTGATCAATGAATTTGAAGACCCTCTTGTAGAAATGGCAACCGTTGCAGGTAAAGAGCTAAGTGCTGATAGCATTAATGATATAAACACTGTTAAGGTTTTATTAGATGCTGAAAGATTTGCATTAGCATTTAGACGAAAACCACTGGAAATTGAATCTGGGGGATATTATCACCATGCAGGCATTTACGCGTACCGTAAGGATATTTTAGATAAATTCACCAATCTGGATATATCAATAAATGAAAAAAAATATAAACTAGAACAGTTAAGAGCTATCGATAACGGAATTTCTATAAAAGTTGTTTTGACTGATAGAGTAAATAAGGGTATAGACACATTGGAAGATATAAGCGAGTTGAAAAAGTAGATATGGCAAAAGCAAAACCAGTAAAATATATTTTTGTTTTGGGTGGTGTTATATCCGGGCTTGGTAAGGGTATTGCCGCTGCTTCAATAGGCTACCTATTAAAAAGTGCCGGATTAAAAGTTACCATTTTAAAATTAGATCCATATTTGAATGTTGATCCTGGAACTATGAACCCATATCAGCATGGCGAAGTTTTTGTTTTGGATGACGGTTCTGAGACCGATTTAGACCTTGGCCACTATGAGAGGTTTATTGATGTAGATATGGGAAAGATAAATAACACAACCACCGGTCAAGTTTATAGCACAGTTTTAGAAAAAGAGAGGCGTGGCGATTATTTAGGCGCTACAATTCAAGTAATTCCGCATATTACAGATGAAATTATTTCCAGAATCAAGGCGATAAATAAACCAAAGAAATTTGATGTTGTTATTTGTGAGGTTGGTGGAACAGTCGGCGATATTGAGAGTTTGCCATTTATGGAGGCGATTCGACAACTCTCTCTTGAAGTGGGATACCACAACCATACGATGATGCATGTAACGCTCGTACCATACATTCAAGCAAGTGAAGAATTAAAGACCAAGCCCACACAGCACTCAGTCATGAAGTTGCGCGAGATAGGTTTATCCCCAGATATGATCTTATGTAGAACTGATCACAAACTTACAAAAGATGTGAGGAATAAGATTGGTTTGTTTGGAAATTTAAACCCAGACCATGTAATTGAAGGCTCAGAGGTAAAAAGTATTTATGAAGTTCCACTTACCTTGTATAATCAAAATGTATCAGAAATAATAATGGATCGTCTTCAGTTACCAGGCAGAGCTGATGTATCCTACCTGAAAACCTTTATTAAAAAATATAAAGACCCTAAGTATAATGTAAATATTGCGATGTGTGGTAAATACACTGAACTTCCAGACGCATACAAGAGCGTACTTGAATCGTTTATTCATTCTGGCGTTGAAAATAATGCACGAGTCAATATTCATTGGGTTGCTACAGAAGAAATAAAAAATGATTCAGATGCTGAAAAGGCTTTTAGTAGTATGGATGGGATTCTGCTTTTGCCAGGTTTTGGATCTAGAGGATCAGAAGGAAAAATAATTTCATGCAAGTACGCGAGGGAGAATAATGTTCCTTTTCTTGGAATTTGTTTAGGGCTACAATGTGCGGTTATCGAATTTGCTCGAAATGTTTGCGGCCTTAATGGTGCAAATAGCACCGAGTTTAATAAAAAAACACCATACCCCGTAATTGACCTCATGGAATCACAAAAAGCAATTAAGGCAAAAGGTGGAACCATGAGGCTTGGAGCATATTCGTGCAAAATAAAAAAAGGCACCAAGGCGTATTCTGCATATCGAAGAGCAAGCATTTCTGAGCGCCATCGTCATCGATGGGAAGTCAATAATAGGTTTCGCGATAGATTAACAAAAAAAGGATTGGTGATATCTGGAGAAAACTCCGATCTAAATCTTGTTGAGATTATTGAACTTAAGGATCACCCTTGGTATGTAGCTGGTCAATTTCACCCGGAACTTAAAAGTAGGGTAAGTAAAGCTCACCCGCTTTTTAGAGAGTTCGTTAATGCATCCGTAAAACATTTAAATAAAAAGAAAAATTAAAATATGAATACTATTTCAATTGGTAATGTAAAATATGAAAATGGGTCTTTTCCTTTGATTGCAGGGCCTTGCGTTATTGAGTCCAGAGATCACAGTCTTAAAATGGCTGAACAGATTCAAAAAGTTACAAATGCATTAAGCATTCCATTAATTTTTAAGAGTTCTTTTGATAAGGCGAATAGGTCATCTATTGGATCATTTCGTGGTCCAGATAAATTAGACGAAGGTTTATCAATTCTTGCTGATGTAAAAAGAGAATTGGGAATACCTGTGCTTACAGATGTCCATTTACCTGACCAGTGTAGCTCAGTTGCTGAGGTTTGTGATGTTCTTCAAATTCCTGCTTTTTTATGTAGACAAACTGATCTCTTATTAGCAGCTGGGACAACAGGAAAGACAGTCAATATTAAAAAAGGTCAATTTTTAGCTCCGGGTAAAATGAAGCATGCCGCCGAAAAAATTGAATCTACTGGAAATAAAAATATTATTTTAACTGAAAGAGGAACTTCTTTCGGATATAGTCTTGTATCTGATATGACATCCATACCTGTTATGAGTCAAACCGGCTACCCTGTCATTTTTGATGCAACTCATTCTGCTCAATTGCCAGGTGATAAGAATATAACAGGAGGACAGCGGGAAATGATACCAACTCTAGCTAAAGCAGCAGTTGCTGCTGGATGTAATGGCGTATTTATGGAGGTTCACGATAATCCAAAAAATGCAAAATCAGATGCCTCAACTCAATGGCCTATTGACAAACTTGAAAATATTCTCCAGACTTTACTGAAAGTTTATGAGGCAGTTAACTAATGAGTTATAATATTAATTCAATAAAAATGATCATTTCTGATATTGACGGAGTATGGACAGATGGGTGTGTTTATATAGGAAATGAAAATTATGAGATGAAAAAATTTAACGTAAATGATGGTGCTGGGGTTGCCCTCTTAAGAGTTTCTGGAATAAAACTTGCTCTCATATCAGGCCGAAAGTCTGTTGCTACTGAACTTCGTGCAGCAGAACTTAAAATTGAAGATTTATACAATGGAACTCTCAATAAAATAATTCCCTATGAAGAATTGAAATTAAAGTACAATCTTAAGGATTCTGAAATTGCATATGTTGGAGATGATCTGATCGATATACCTGTAATGGAGAAGGTGGCGGTACCAATTGCAACTCAAAACGCTGTTGATCTATGTAAAAAAGCCTCAGTTCACGTTACAGATAAACAAGGGGGCGAAGGAGCTTTTCGTGAAGCAGTAGAATGGATTTTAAATGAGCAGGGAAGGTTAGAACAAGTAATTTTGAAACTAAAAAATAAAGTTTTTGAGCAAAAGTGAACCGTTTAACAATTTTATGTCTTTTTATTTTTGCTTGCAACAATACCGAATTGAATAAGATTGGCGAAACGCGCGATGGATTACCTGATGCTGAAAGTTGGAATGCAACAATAACACTAACAAACAAAGGTTCAAAGAGAGCTGTTATTAAATCTGGTCACTTGCAAAAATACCAACAACGTCAATATATATTACTTGATCAAAAAGTGGACGCTGACTTTTTTAATGAAGAAGAGATATATACAAGTAATTTAAAATCTGAAATAGCGGAAATTGATGAGTCTAAAGATTTTTTGATAGCTATGGGAAATGTTGTTGTAGTGTCGGATAGCGGTGTGTCCTTATTTACTGATACACTTTCTTGGGATAATGTTGAAGAAAAAGTTTTTACGGATGATAGAGTTGTTTTTATTACTGAACAAAATGACACATTATATGGCATAGGATTTAAATCGGATATTGAGCTAAATAATTGGGAAATAATGCAACCCACTGGTGTTTTTCATGATGGATCAGATGAGCAATAACCACAAAAAATTGAGCGCTGAAAAGCTTTGCAAAAAGTACGGAGATTTCTGGGCTGTAAGAGAAGTTGATCTTGAGGTAAATAAGGGAGAAATAGTTGGGCTACTTGGTCCAAATGGTGCTGGTAAAACAACCACCTTTTATATGATAACTGGAATGATCAAACCTACTGAAGGGTCAATCTATTTAGATGGAATGGATATAACTAGGAAAGCAATGTATCAGCGAAGCAGGTTTGGTATTGGGTATTTACCTCAAGATGAGTCAATTTTTAGAAAGTTAACTGTTGAAGACAATCTTCGACTTGTTCTTGAGATGAGTAGTTTTACAAAAGAAGAGCAAAAAAATAAAATAGATCGATTATTGAGTGATTTATCTATCGAGCATATTAGAAAAAGTAATGGTGGAAACTTGTCTGGGGGAGAAAGAAGAAGGGTTGAAATAGCAAGAACTTTAGCAATGGATCCTGATTTTATCCTTCTCGATGAGCCATTTGCTGGAGTTGATCCAATTGCAGTTGAAGATATTCAATCTATAGTTAGTTCGCTCAAGCAAAAAAATATTGGAGTACTAATCACTGATCATAATGTTAGAGAAACGCTATCTATCACTGATAGATCATATCTGCTGTTTGACGGTAAAATACTTAAATCAGGTACTTCAGAATTTCTTGCAAATGATGAAGAAGCAAGAAGATTGTACCTTGGAGAAAGTTTCTCGTTGTAATGCCTGCCATCAAACAAAAACAATCATTAAATCAATCTCTTTCTCCGCAACAAATTCTTCAAACGTTAATTCTTCAGCTTAATACAAATTCTCTTGAGGACAAGGTATTTGAGGAGCTCGAAAGCAATCCATTGCTTGAACATTCAGATGGTTCTGACGAAGAAGAAACTTTTGATTCAAAAGACGACATAGACTATGAAGATGATCCAGACGAATACGAACCTCACAATATTTATAGCAATGAATCCAATAAGGATGATATTCCAATCGTTGAGCAATTAGATTTTCTTCAAGATCTCTCAAAGCAGTTAAATGAATTTAATTTATCAAAAGGCGATGAAAGTATAGCAGAAGAAATCATATGGAATCTTGATGAGAATGGATATTTCACATTAGATGCAATTCTGATAGCAGATAGATTAAATGTTTCTAGTGAAAAGGTTGAGGAAATATTATTCTTAGTTCAAAAGCTAAACCCCCCAGGGATAGGAGCGCGCAACTTAAAAGAGTGCTTAATATTACAAATTCCTGAAAAAAAATATGAAAATCATAGAATGGTTTTAGCTGAGCATTTTGAAGATTTTGTAAATCATAAATATGAGAAAATTGTTGATGCACTTGGAATTCATAATGAAGAACTACATAAAATTATTAATGATATTAAAAGGCTAAACCCTTATCCAGGAGAAGGAAAATTAAAAGGACATAATGATTCAGTTATTCCTGATTTAATAATTACTCTGGAAAACAATAAGTGGAAAATTTCTGTTAATGATTCATGGGTATCAAATATTTCATTAAACACAAAATACTTAGAAGCAATAAAAAATAAAAAATCATCAAAAGAAACTAAGAAATATCTTAGTCAAAAATTTGATTCTGCGACGTGGCTGATTCAAGCAATCGAACAAAGACAGTCTACCCTTACAAGAGTGATGGAAGAAATAATAAATAATCAGTCCGAATTTTTTAATGGAGATACTTCATTGATAAGACCGATGAAATTGAAAGATATTGCTAATAAATTGAATATGGATATTTCAACAATTAGTCGCTCAACAAGAAATAAATATGTAGATACTCCATATGGTATTTTTGAGTTAAAATCTTTTTTCTCAGGTAAGCTTAATTCTGTAAATGGTGAAGAAGTAAGTATTAAGCTTGTAAAAAATTTATTGAAACAATTAATTAGGGATGAGGTAAAACAAGAACCATTAACGGATACAGATCTTGCTATCAAACTTAAAGAAAAAGGATATCCTATAGCACGAAGAACCGTTGCAAAATATAGAGAAGAATTAAAATTACCTGTCGCTCGGTTACGGCGTCAGATAACTAATTAGAAAGGTAAATAATGGCTTATAAACGAATAATTATTGGTGATCAAGAAATAAAGATACCTAAGCTATCACTTGGTGTTTTTCCATTGGTTGGCATAGCTTTAGTATTGTGGATGCTGACAGGTATATATGTTGTAGGACCTGACGAGGTTGGAGTTGTGCAAACATTTGGAAAATATTCTCGAGCAGCTCAATCTGGCTTGAATTATCACTTTCCATTTCCCATTGAAAAAGTTAGCACTCCTAAAGTTACCGAGGTCAAGCGCATTGAAATAGGATTTAGGACTGTTGGAAAAAATCAATATCAAACAATTGCCAGGGAAAGCTTAATGCTCACAGGTGATGAAAATATTGTTGATGCTGAAATGATTGTGCAATACAAGATCAAAGACCCTGTTGCATATACCTTCAATTTTATTGAGCCAGAATTAACAGTTAGACAAGCTTCGGAAGCCTCATTAAGGACT
>Ga0209036_1000668_pt1 | contig 14821 bp, 11 predicted proteins | sample MarorgKNORR_S2LV_3_FD_188222 | JGI IMG/M metagenome (GOLD analysis project Ga0209036, IMG submission 188222) | Marine microbial communities from the Southern Atlantic Ocean, analyzing organic carbon cycling - DCM_A/KNORR_S2/LV (SPAdes) (version 2) | ecosystem: Environmental > Aquatic > Marine >... | reverse complement strand
ACCACCGACACAAGGATTTTCAGTCCTTTGCTCTACCGACTGAGCTATCTGGGCTTAAAGAGTGTTGCGATTGTATACAATTAATTGATTCTAAAAAAGCAAGTTTTACTCTACTGGTTTAAATCCAGTCGGTTTCGCATAATCCTCACCTGAAAGAAAAAGGTCCATCTGCTCATTAAGCCATTTTCTAGATTCTCTATCGGCAAGATTAATTTGACCTTCATTAATAAGCATTTTCTGATGCTCTAACCATTCTTCCCAAGCTTGCTTGGATACATTATCGAATATATCTTGACCTTTATCGCCCGGATAGGGAGGAGTATCCATTCCTTCTAGATCTTTTTTATATTTTTTACAAAAACAGATGATGCGATAAAAAACAATATGGAAAAGATAATATTAGGTAGATAGGTCATTAAATAAACAAATCAATAATTATGCAAAAATATAGAAAAATTTATTATGCACGCATAATAAACAATTTAATTGTTGGATTGATAAGGTTTGTTTTTCTTGCCGAAGATTGAAAAATGAATATATCGATATGGATTAAGTCTAATATCTTCAAGAAGCAAATCTATCGATTTTGAAGCATTATTTAAGTTTTGAAATAATGAATCATTTTTAATTATTTGACCCATTGTACCATTTCCATTATTAATTTCATTTAAAATTTGTGTGAGGTTTTCAGATGAGGTTTTGAAATTTGTGAAAGTTTTACCTATTTCTGCATCATTTAGTTCAGCCGAGATTTCAGAAAAATCTCTTGTGAATGATTTTATATTATTTAAACTAGCATCAATGCCTGATTGATTAGCTTGTATTATATTTTTTATTGTGGAAGAAGTTGCTTTTAAATCAGTAATTGTTTCGTTAAAATTAGCAACACTTGCCTTCAAGTTGTTTTTTGTTGAATCATCAAAAACTTTATTTATATTGTTTAGAACGGAATCAGCACTAACTACCATTGATTCAATTTTAACCTGAAGATTCGTTATTTTTTTATTTACTAAATCAGTTAGACCTGGTGCAATTGCGGAATTAAGAGTATCATTATCGATGGCAAAACTATCATTATCATATGCAGGAATGATCGCAAGTGCCTTCCCACCAATAAGACCAGTTTCATAAATTTGAGCTAAACTGTTTTTCGAGAATTTAATGTCATTTTCTATTCTGAATTTTACAAGTAGATTATTGTTCTTAGTGAACGAAATTTTTTGAATACTTCCTACGGGGAATCCATTAATAGTAACAGGGGTTCCGTTGACTACGCCTTCCACGTCAGAGTAAACAGCGTAAAATGTTCTGTCCCCTACAAAAATATCATTTGATTTCAGATAACTATAACCGAAAATAAATAACGCTATTGAAAATATAGCTAAAAAACCAGTTTTGATTTCATTTGAAATCTTCAAAAGACTAAATTTAATTAATCAAAGTTATAAATAATTTGAAAAAAAACAGTTAATTTCTGTTTGATAAGAAAAATTCATTCATTGAAATTTGTTTTCCATTTTTAAAAGCGACCAACAAGGCGTCTTTAAAACCAGCTTTTTTGGCTTTTTCTAAAAATTCATTCGCCTTCTTCAAACTTTTGGTGTTTTCAAAAAAATATTTATAATTTTTACCAAATTTGGAATAGGTTAACTGTTTCAATCCTTTAAAATTATAAGGTTTTAGATCCAAAAATCTTGTTCCACTAGCTATTTGAACTTTTAGATAAATATTTTCTATGTTTTCATCAATCTTGAAATCAGTTGATAATTCTGTAAAAGAGTTTGTAACTTTATTTTTGTAGTCAATTATTGCGTTAGCAATTGTTAAAGCCATCTCAGCTTGTCCTTTTTTTGAATTTAAATACTTCCCCTCCTCTTTATTTGTTAAAAACCCAGTTTCTACAAGAACACTTGGCATGTAAGTGTATTTTAAAACAATAAAGCCAGCTTGTTTTACGGTCCTATTTCTTCTTTTTAAGTTTTTAGTAAAAGACTCCTGTATTGTGTTAGCAGCTATTATACTTTGATCAAGATATTCTTCTTGCATTAAAACCAAACTTATAACTGACTCTGGGTTACTAGGATCAAAACCATCGTATTTCTGACTATAATCCTCCTCTAAAAATATTACTGAATTTTCTTTTTTCGCAATTTGGAAATTTCTTTCATTAGCATGTAAGCCCAAAACAAAAGTTCCTGCACCATATGCATTTGAATTGTGGGCATCACAATGTATTGAAATAAACAAATCTGCATTGGCATCATTAGCAATTTGAGCACGATCAAACAAATTTACAAACTCATCTTTTTTTCTTGTGTAAATAACTTTAATGTCTTTATTTTTTTTTAATTTTTCTCCAACACCCAATGCAATATTTAAAGCTATATGTTTTTCGTAGTATCCATTTCCTCGATTACCAGGATCTTTACCTCCATGACCAGCATCCAAGACAACTGTAAAAAATTCATTTGACGATTGTGAGAAAGATAAATTGAAGAAAAAGAAAAATAAAATAAGAATAATTTTTCTTAAAAGAAGGTTAAGATTGAATCTCATGCAAATATTTCTTTAAAATAAATGTAATTTTATCACGTACTAATAATTATGTTAGAGATACATAAAAATCTAATTATTAAATTAATTTTTATTTGCTTAATATTATTTGATTTTCAAATAAATTATTCACAAGATATTAAGGACAAAGACTCTTTAAAAACAAATGACACCATATCAAAAAAACCTCTGTTACTAGGAAAAATCACTAGAAATGCAAAAGGATATATAAAAATAAATAAATCTGAAGGTAAGTTATACTTGTACGATCAAGCTCAATTAAACTATCTCGATACTGAACTCAAATCAGGATTAATAGTACTAAATTACAATACAAATGAAGTTTCAGCTGGAAGAATTAAGGATTCGTTAGGAAATTTGATCCAACCTCCAATTTTCACTCAAGGGGGAGATGAGGTTAGACCTGATTCAATAAGGTTCAATTTCGATACGAAAAAAGCAATTATATGGAACTCTAAAAGTGAGCAAAATGGAATGAATGTAGTCGCAGAAGCTACTAAAAAAGAAAATGACTCAGTTTACTTTATTAAAGATGCAAAAGTCACAACCTCAAAAAAAACAAATGACCCTGAATATTACATAAGAGTCAGGAAAGGAAAGTTCATACCTAATAATCGTATTATTGCTGGTCTTAGTAATTTATATATTGAAAATGTACCTACACCAATTTTTCTGCCTTTTGCTTATTTTCCTTTAACGCAAAACAGGGAAACTGGTTTCATTTTTCCTACAATAGGACAAAATAATCAAAGGGGTTATTTTGTTCAAAATGGTGGGTATTATTTTGCATTCAATGATTATTTTGATTTTACTCTGCTAGGAGATTATTACACAAACGGAAGCTATGGGTTCAGAAACGAAACCAATTACAGAAAAAGATACAGATATAATGGAAATTTAAGTATTAGATTTGAGAATTTAATTAATGGGGAAAAAGGGTTACCTGGATATTCGAAAAGTAATATTTACAACATTAGATGGGCACACAATCAGGATTCAAAATCTAATCCAAACAGCCGGTTTTCAGCTTCTGTAAATTTAGGTAGTAGTACTTATTTTAGAGAGTCTGTTAATCAACTTAATACTGCTAATTTTTTGAATAATTCGTTGAACTCATCGGTTTCTTACTCCAAAACATTTCAAGGATATCCGTCAGTTAACATGTCATTAACTGCATCACACTCTCAAAATACAAGAACAAAAAAGGTTAACCTAACACTCCCTACTTTTAATGCAAGTGTCGAAAGAATTTATCCATTTGTAAAAAGAAATGGTCAAAAAAAAGGAATTTTTAAAAATATTAATTTTCAATATTCAGTTAGAGGAGAAAACAGAATTGAAACAACTGATTCTTTGTTTTTAAAAAAAGAAATGTTTGATGATGCTTTATATGGTTTAAAACATTCAATTCCTATAACAACGAATTTTAAGGTTCTCAAACATCTTAGTGTAAGTATGGGTGGTAATTTCGAAGAAGTTTGGACTGGACAGACAATAAAAAGAAATAATTATGATGTAATTAATAATTCCAAGGGAATAAAAGATACTATTAAAGGGTTCGATAGATTCAACATTTATAACTTTAATGCAAATGTAGGAACAACTTTGTATGGTGTATTTAATTTCAAGGAAGGAAAAAAGTTTGAATCTATAAGACATGTAATACGACCATCTGTTAGCTATAATATATCACCTAGTTTTGAAAAATATTATGATGAATACATAATTGATGCCGATGGTAATACCAGAGATTACACAAGATTTGAAGGAGGGTTTTTTGGGGTTCCAGGAAATACTATGTCTAGTAATGTGGGTATATCTATTAATAATGTTTTAGAGGCAAAAATAAAAGATAGAGACAGTACTGCAACAGAACCCAAAAAAATTAAATTATTAAATAATCTTAATTTCAGTTCGACATATAACATTGCTGCTGATTCACTTAAATGGAGTCCCGTGAGAATGTCATCGGGAATGACTTTCCTCGATGATAAATTAAACATCAATGTTGGAGCTACTTTTGACCCCTACGCAATAGATGATAATGGAGTTCGAATAAACAAATTTTACAGTGGGCTATTCAGAATGACAAGTGCAAATATAAATATGGGTTTTACAATAGCTAGTAAAAATTCTAAGGACGTAAACAAGCAAAGCGACAATAGTAGAAGTGGTGGAAGAAGAGACGATCTTTTTGGTAGAGCAGAAGATTTTGCTGATAGTTCATTTGATTTACCAGACGAACAAGAGCAGGGAAATGATATTGAGGATGAGAATGATGGTGACAAGAATAGCAATGAAAAGTTTTATAATAATCAAATTCCATGGGATCTGAGATTAGCACACTCTTTGACTTATAATAACAATTACGGTCAAAAAGAGATTTCAAATAATTCATTAATGTTTTCTGGAAATATTTCTCTATCTAGAAAGTGGAAAATTGGGGGTTCATCGGGATATGATTTCAAAAATAAAGGCATCACATACACACAATTGAGATTTGAGAGAGATTTGGATAGTTGGAAAATGAATTTTAATTGGGTGCCTTTTAGTACCAGGGCCTCATGGTATTTTTTTATAGGAATTAAGTCTGACTTATTAAGTGATTTAAAGTATGATAAAAGAAGACTACCTGATAGAAATTTATAACATTAAAAGTTTTTTTATATAATTTTATATTGTTTAGAAAAAAATTGCAAAGAATAATACTATGAAAACAATTTTATCAACCTCAAAAGCTCCACAGCCAGTTGGACCATATAATCAAGCAGTATTGAAAGCTGGGTTTTTATTCGTATCTGGTCAAATTGCAATAGACGTGGACTCAAAAATGTTATACTCTGGAGATATTGAAAAAGAAACTAAAATCGTCATGAAAAATGTTGAAAACATTTTAAAAAGAGCAGGTTTATCATTTGAGAATGTAGTCAAGTCAACCATTTACACTGTTGATATGGGAAAATTTGTAGAAATTAATAAAGTTTATGGAAGTTTTTTTAATAAGAAAACGGCTCCAGCAAGAGAGACCGTTGAGGTTACGGGTTTACCTCTAGGAGCCAATGTTGAAATTTCTGTTATAGCGATGAAATAATTTAGACAACTTTTTTCTGATGGTACGCAACCAAACCTTCAATTGGTTTTCGTAATACTCTACCGCAATTTAAATGATGTTTTTTTAAGGAGGCCAGCAAGTTTTCTTTCAAATAATATCCAATAGAACCAACAAAATGGAGTGGAACTTCAGAGTGATTTTCGAACTGTTTAATCTGATTATTTATAAATAAATCAAAACCCTTAGAAATGAGTTCATTTGAGTATTCTAATTCTTTGTTTTCGATAAGAAACTTTGCAAATTTAGCTAAGTAAGTATTAGGATTGGGTTTTTTGTATAGATGATCTTTTATAAAACCTGGATCAAGATTAAATTTTCTTATGAATTTAGATTTTAATTTTTCAGGCATCTTATTAAAATAGAAATCTCTTAACAATTGTCTACCAAAATAATTTCCACTAGCATCGTCCATTAGTATGTAGCCTAAAGATGTAATCTTTTGATCGATATTTTTACCATCAAAATAGCTGCAATTCGATCCAGTTCCTAGGATCGAAACAATAGCATTTTCATCAGGTTTACAGCACGCATAAACAGCAGCATAAGTATCTTCCTTGATAATAAAATTTGAATTTTTAAAAATAGATTGAAAAACTTTTTGCATTAACTTTTTTGGAGGTTCGGTTCCACAACCGGCACCGTAAAAAAATAAATCTGTAATCTCTTTTCGAGATTGGTATAATTCATAATTATTTATTATTCTTTCCTCAAGAATGTGTTCAGTCAAAACTTGAGGATTCAATCCAAGAGTTTGAGTTTCAAACAGGATTTCTCCATCATCGTTAATTGAAATCCAATCTGTTTTAGTTGATCCACTATCAACAATTAGTTTCATAATTTGTTTGAATGAATAGCCAAATCTATTAATTTGTGAGAATAACCTGCTTCATTATCATACCAGGAAATAATTTTAAAGAAGGTGTCATTAAGTTGAATCCCTGCATTTGCATCAATAATAGATGTTCTATGGTCCCCAATAAAATCTTGAGATACAACTAATTCTTCTGTGTAACCTAAAATATTTTTTAAGTTGTTTTCAGAAGCGTCTTTTAAAACTTTCATCACATCACTGTAGGATGTTTTAGAGTCTAATTTTACAGTCAAATCTACAACCGAAACGTTGGCAGTTGGCACTCTAAATGCCATTCCAGTTATTTTTCCTTCAAGAGATGGAATAACTTTTGTAACTGCTTTCGCAGCGCCAGTTGAAGCAGGCATAATGTTAATTAAGGAACTCCGACCTCCTCTAAAATCTTTTTTAGATGGACCGTCAACAGTAAATTGAGTTGCTGTTGTTGCGTGAACAGTCGTCATTAATGCTTCAGCAACTCCAAACTTGTCATTTAGAACCTTAACTAATGGAGCTAGACAATTGGTTGTACAAGAGGCATTGGAGATAATCATTTCGTCTTTTGTGAGTTCATTATGATTAACTCCCATCACATACATTGGTGCATCTGGGGAGGGTGCAGAAATAACAACTTTTTTAGCACCACCTTCAATATGTAAATTCGCTTTTTCTAGGCTTGTAAAAATCCCAGTACATTCTAAAGCTATTTCGACTCCACGGTTTTCCCAATTTATCAAAGACGGATCTCTCTCTGCAGAAATGGATATTTCATTGTTGTTAACAACTAAATTTCCGTTAGAAACCTTAATTTCAGCTTTACAAACCCCATGTACAGAGTCATATTTTAGCAGATAAGCTAGGTGATTAACATCTAAAAGATCATTAATTGCAACAACTTGTACATCATTTCTATTTAGGGCTGCCCTTAAAACCATTCTTCCAATTCTACCAAATCCATTTATACCAATTTTTAACATACTATTTTATTTTAGAAGTCAAACCTATTAAAAAAAACAATGAAAATTCTTCTTTTATTATTATTTTATTTTAAATATTCATGATTTTTGAAATCCTAATCAACTCAGGGTTGATTTTTGATGTTCCTTTGATTGCAGAAATAAGAGGGGTTAGTTCAATTTTACCGTTGATAATACCAACCATTTTGGATGATTTTCCTTCAAGAAGACTTTCAACTGCAATAACACCCATTTTTGTTCCCAAAACTCTATCAAAACATGACGGAGAGCCTCCCCTTTGCATATGCCCTAAAACTGAAACTCTGATCTCGTAATCAGGGAACTTTTCCTCAACCTTTTTTGAAAGTTCAAAGACATTTTTTCCTGTTTTATCACCTTCAGCGACAACAACAATATTTGATGTTTTTCCTAATTTTTTACTTCTTTTTAAGGATGTAATAAGATCATTTAAACCAATCTCAGATTCGGGAATCAAAATATCCTGTGCACCAATTGCAATTCCTGAGTTTAAAGCTATATGTCCTGCATCTCTTCCCATAACTTCAACAAAAAATAATCGATCATGCGATATTGCAGTATCTCTTATTTTGTCAATAGCTTCCATAACGGTGTTAATGGCTGTATCATAACCTAAAGTGTGAGATGTCCCAAATAAATCATTATCAATTGTTCCAGGGATACCAACTACAGGAATTTCAAATTCTTTTTCAAAAATCATACCTCCTGTGAATGATCCATCTCCACCAATTACAACGATAGCATCAATATTATTTTTTATAACATTTTTGTATGCTTTTTCTCTACCAGCCTTAGTTCTAAACTCTTTAGATCGTGCAGAATACAACATTGTGCCTCCGCGATTAATTATTCCTCTGACACTTCTTGTTCCTAAATCTTTAATTTCATTATTTATAAGTCCTTCAAAACCTCTGTAAATACCCGCACATTTAATTTGATTAAAAGCACAGGTTCTGACTACTGCTCTAAGAGCAGTATTCATTCCTGGTGAATCACCACCTGAAGTTAGAACTGCTATCTTTTTTATATTCATAATTGTAAAGCTAAAATTACAAAAGATTTTCTGATGTCAATTTATTTCTTAATTTTTGATTTTTTAAACAAATCTTTAAAAGAATCAAATTCTATTTCATATGATATTCCCAGCCCTTGTGTATATCCAATATCATTAGCAAAATATTGGTATTGATTTTCTTTATTAAAAACCCTGGCTTTCATTGTTCCACTTGGGTTCAATAAAAAGTCAATCTGAACATTTCCAATAACTACATTATCTTCAACTCCGCTAACAGGAACACCTATTTTACCGTTAATTAATATTTTGTCACTAATCTCTGTCTTTAAAGACAACCCCAACCTGTCTCTGTTTAAAAGAGATGAAGCAGCATTCTTATCCCCTTTCATATAATTAATACCAATATTCATTTTATCCTCAGAATTAGTAAAAATATCGTCAATGATACCAGATGCTTTTTGAAATAGATTATTGGTAATTGCTTGTGAGGAAACTGATGATAAAGATATTTCATCGATGAATGTTCCTTGGTATAGTAGAGATATTGCTTGTTTTTGAGTTTTTTCATCATCAACCAGATAATAATCAAGTTCTGATTTTATCGGTCCTCTAGTATTAGGGAAATTGATTTTAAAATCTGGGGTGTTTATCTCAGAAAGATTTCCTGATAAACTTACATCAATATTTGTAGGAATCTTCCTATTAAAACTTGTGTTTTGTAAAATGATAGCTGGATTTGCTCCTCCAGGAACTTCATAATTTGCATTTATATTTAATTCTGCTAAATACGGATCCCCATTCCATACTATCGTTGAACCTTTTTTTAAATTAAATTCACGATCAACTATTCCAAGAGATTTGTAAAAATAAGAACCTGACTCCACCTCATAATTTCCAAAAACATTAAAATTACCAGTTGTGTTGATTAAAAAGTCTAAATTACCAAAACCATTTACTTCAAGTTTAGATTCAGAGACTGGATCTAATATTACATCTATCCGTGCATTTTTGTTGAATTCTAGATCCAAATTAACCTTTAAACCATCATTACTTTTTGAATTAATCCTCTTATTTTTTGTATTAAAAGTCAGATATGAAAGATCTCCTGTATTTTTTGAGTCTGAAAGCGGAATAGTTATGTAGGTTCCATTATTTGTTGACCCAATTATTTCAATCGATAGTCTTTCTCCTGGCCCATTTATATTTGCAAATCCGTCAAGAAATGCGTTTCCGTAATACAGATTTTGATTTTCAGAATTAGTTTCAAGAATTTGTAAATTATTAGTTGAAATATTTAAATCCAAAAACCATTCTTTAAATTTATTGTGTGTAATTAATCCATTTAATTTTCCAGTTGATTTTGATTTAGAATGTAAAAGTTCAAAATCTTTGATTTTGAAAGATTGATTAGAAAGTTGAAATGATGGGTTGTTTGAAAGCTTGTAATCTACATTTAAGTATGGTATTTTAAACTCAACGTTGTTATTACTAATAATTCCATCGAAAACAGGTTCATTTGTGTTTCCAGATATTTTGACTGAAGAGTCGAATTTTCCTCTAAAGTCAGTAATTACATTATCTCCAATTTTAGAAAAAGGCATAATAGAAAAACCATACATGTTCAACTGTAAGTCCAAAGGGAAAAAATCTTTTTCAATTCCAAAATTTCCATTGAGAGATAAAATTTTATTTTTATTTTTTTCAATACCAAAATCCATAACAAAACTTTTTAAATCCTTACTTGCGTCAATTTTCAATGTAGCATCTCCTAAATTGTTAGAATTAGCACTTAAATCTTTTAGTGTTAAGTTTGATTTACCCTCATATAAATCTCCTTTTTTAATTAACTCAATTTTACCATTAACTAATCCTTCAAAGAAGATTTTATTTTTAGAATTAGTTATGTTTTTCAGACTTAGATTTACAAAGTTTATTGAATATTCTGAACTGTTTTCGTTTTCTAAAAAATTGACAGCTAAAAACTGGTCATTACTTTTAAAATTTGCATCTAAAAAACTATAATCCCTTTTATCCCAAGAAAATACTAGTTGAGGAAGCTTATTAGTTGGATTTTTTTTATCTATTTCCCATTTCTGATCATTTATGGTTAACTCCATATTTTCAAAAGTGATTAAAGATTTATTGCTTGAATCAATAGTATGATTAAAGTTTATCCTGTTTATTTTTTTCTTTGCCATATAGCTTGATTCAACAAAAAGGTTATCATCAAAAAAATTAGTCTTAATATTAAAGTTAGTCCCATTTACAATTGGAGATTTAATGTCCTTTATTTGTATAAAACCTTCCTCATTATTTAAATCTAAATCAATATCACTAATTAAAATATCTTTAAATTTTAAAAAGGAAGATTCTAGCTGAATTTCATACTTTCCATCTTCATTAAACTTTCCTCTAAAAAATGTATTTTCATCAATTGACAAGTTGTTGTTTATTAATTTCATTAGTTTGGGCTTAAAGTTCAAACTAAATGAAATATTTTGATAATTACTTTTTCCCTTAAAGTTTGAATAATGAGATCCAATACTATTTAAAATGTCATCTTTTAGATTGAAAACATCATACTCACCAATAAGGATACCACTTATCATATCACTTGAAGATATGTTAACAATTCTATCACCATCATTATTCCTTAACTGAGCATCAAGTTGATCAAATGTGACAGATCTATCTGCTTGAGTGTAAATTATATTTTGAAGTTTTAAGTCACCAATCAAATTATCAGTATTGTTTCCTCTAAGTTTAACATCAAAATTTCCTTGAATTATACCATTATCTTCAAAACCTAGATCTTTCAAAAAAGCATTTTTAATTTTAGAGTTAAAATCAAAGTCTATCAAATCTCCTGTAAAGTCTACCAATCCGTTAAATTCTAAATTTAAATTTTTGTCATCAACAATTAAATTTCCATCAAAAACTTGATCTTTTACTTGCCCAAAAATTTCAATATTTGAAAGTTTTGTTTCGTTTAACATTAGATCTGTAATTGATCCCTTTATTACAGAATTCAAATATTCTGTAGTAAAACCTTTTCCATTTATATCAAAATCAAAATTTGTATTTCTAATTGATTTGAAATTCAAAAATCGAGAAATATCAACATTAAATCCTTGGACGAACCCTGAGTAGGAAGAATTGTCAATATTTGAAAAGTCCAAGACATTAAGAGACGATTTAATAATACCTTTATCAACCCCTAAAACAAAATCAGATTTAATTTCAGATTTGTTAAATGAAATTTCACCATTAAAATTAAAATTGCCTAAATTTTTAACTGACGACGGTATTACAGAACCAAAAACATTTGGAAAAATAGAATTAATACTAGAAGAAGATGAGTTTATTTCTATTTGTTTTAGTTCAAAAGAAAGGTTAGGGTTATTTCCAATAATATTAGATAGATTACCATTGAAACTTAGAAGCTCAATACCTGAGCTCAAATTAAATTTGTTTATTATTAAATCATTTACTGGTCCCTCGAGTGAAAGTTCAAAGTTCCAAATATCAAAATTTGAAATTAAGTTCTTTTTATTAATTGAATTTAGATTAGCTGGTAAAATTTTCGAATCATATATTTCAATTTTAACATTAGTGGAGTCTAGATCTAGAATACTGTTAAAATTGTTGTTTGAGAGCTTGCTAATGTCTATGGATAAATCACCATTAATTTCTGAATCAAAATAAATGAGTTTTGTGTTTTTTAATTCGATTTGGTCATCAGATAAAACAAATTCTGTTTTTAATTCTTGAACATCAAAACCCAAATTATTTTTAAAGTTGAGTTTATCAATCATAAAAGATAAATCTTTGTTACTATTTACAATATCAATAAGTTTGAAGTTAAGGTTATAAATCTCATAGTTTTCATTTGGAAGATTTTGGTCAGTGTAAGAAAAGTGAGAACTAGAAAATGTGATATCATCAATTTGCTGTAATGATGATGTTGGATTATTCGAATTTGTATCATCATTACTTTTAATTTTACTTAAAAAAAACTCAAGATTTGTTTTCTCTTCATCTTTATATCGAATAAGGTTTAGCTTTAAACCATTAAATTTAATTGATTGAAAGTCAATTTTTTGATTGAAAACATTTTTTAAACTTTGTGGACTTAAATTGAAACTTTCGAGATATACAAGTGTGTCATTTTTGTGATCATAAATAACAAAATCATTCAAATCGAAGTTTCCTGAAAAATTTAATTCAGCTGAACTTATTTGTAAATCGGTACCAAATTGATTATTAATTCTATTTGCAATTTTTTTTGCGAGAAAAGTCTGTACATTGGAATTATTTACAGTCAAAAAAAAGCCAATAACAATTGTAATTAATACTAAAATTAAAAACTTATATTTCTTTAAATAATTTTTGATATTTGCAATTTAATATTAATTAATCAATTTTTATGCCTGTTTATATTTTAGGAATTGAATCTTCATGCGATGACACATCTGCATCTGTAATTTGTGATGGAAAAGTTTTGTCAAACGTCATAGCCAACCAAGAAGTTCATAAAAACTATGGTGGTGTTGTTCCAGAACTAGCTTCCAGGGCACATCAACAAAATATAATTCCTGTTGTTGAACAAGCAATTTCTATAGCAAATATCGACAAAAAAGCATTAAATGCTGTTGCCTATACCAGGGGACCAGGATTGTTGGGTTCGTTACTAGTGGGAGCTTCGTTTTCAAAGTCAATTTCAATTGGATTGAAAATACCTCTGATTGAAGTAAATCACATGCAGGCTCACCTGCTAGCACATTTTATTGAAGATTGCAATGACGTAAAACCTGAATTTCCATTTATCGGAGTCACAATTTCCGGAGGACACACTCAAATCGTTTTGGTAAAAGATTATTTTGATATGAAAATTATTGGAGAAACTTTAGATGATGCAATCGGAGAAACCTTTGATAAATGTGGTAAAATGATAGGTCTATCCTATCCAGCTGGACCAGAAATAGATAAAATATCAAATCTTGGAGATTCAAAAAAATTTTTATTTACAAAACCAAATGTCAAGGGTTTGAATTTTAGTTTTAGCGGGTTAAAAACTGGTTTTATGAGATTTATTGAAAAAGAAAAATCTAAAGAATCAAATTTTGTTCAAAAAGAATTAAAGAATTTATGTGCTTCGATTCAAAATATTATCACTGAGATATTAGTTGAAAAAGTACTCAAAGCAGTTGATCAAACAGGGATAAATAGAGTTGTTTTTGGTGGAGGTGTCTCTTGTAATTCAAACATTCAAAAAGTATTTCAATCTCAAAAACATTTAAAAAGCTTTTTTCCAAAATTTGAATACACTACAGACAATGGAGCAATGATTGCTATGGCGGGTTATTTAAAATACCTTAAAAAGGATTTTTCTAATCTTGAAAAGGGTGTTAAATCAAGATTTAAATTTTAAGATGCAATTATTTTTTATTCCAGAACTCACAATTAAATCTAAACAAGCTGTTTTAGAAAATACAGAAAGTTTTCACTTACATAAAGTTTTAAGAAAAAATATTGGTGATAAAATTACCATCACCAATGGAAATAAAATGTTTTTTGAATGTGTGATTTTAGAAATATCTAAAGATAAATGTGTAGCAAAAGTTATAAAACACACCATACAAAAACCTTTACCATATAATCTACATATTGGGATTTCCATTTTAAAATCAAGAGATAGGTTTGAGTGGTTTATTGAAAAATCCTGTGAGATTGGAATCAGCGAGATAACCCCAATAATCTGTGATCGAACTGAAAAACGATCTTTAAATTTTAAAAGAATTAATAAAATACTTATTTCAGCAATGAAACAGTCACTCAAATCTAGTCTGCCTAAATTAAATCCAGTCTTAAAACTAAAAGACTTTGTAAAAAACAGAACTGAAGATAAACTACTAATTGCTCACTGTGAAAATTCAAAAAAAAACAATCTAATCGATGAGATAAAACCTGGATTAAATAACTTAATTTTAATTGGACCTGAGGGAGATTTTTCAAAAAGTGAAATAGCTTTGTGTAACTCAATGAATTTCAAAGATATTTCATTAGGAAATTCAAGATTAAGGTCTGAAACTGCTGCCGTTGTAGCTTGTCATTCTTTTTCTATCGCTAATATGTGATATATTTGTATATGTTTAAAAATGAAATAACAAAAGGTATTATAGAATCTTTTTTAATTATTTCCCTAATAATCATCACATGTTTGTTGCTTTTTGAGATTAAAGTTTTATTAGGTTATGTTTTGATTGCTTCAATAA
>Ga0209036_1000666_pt1 | contig 14870 bp, 15 predicted proteins | sample MarorgKNORR_S2LV_3_FD_188222 | JGI IMG/M metagenome (GOLD analysis project Ga0209036, IMG submission 188222) | Marine microbial communities from the Southern Atlantic Ocean, analyzing organic carbon cycling - DCM_A/KNORR_S2/LV (SPAdes) (version 2) | ecosystem: Environmental > Aquatic > Marine >... | reverse complement strand
CACACACATCAATCAAATTTTTGTCTTTATAAAATTTATGTATTGAATTAATTACCTCAAAATTACCAATATCTTGTACAAAACATTCCCTATTTATTTTTTTTTCCAAAATTAATACTCTTTTACTATAAAGAGCATCTCTATTATCTATTAAACTTATTTGATAATTTTTAGGTTTTATAAATAATGTTTCATAAATATAGCCTCTTATAGATTTACTTGAAAATATTTTATCAAGTACTTTTTTAAAATTAGGATAAATATTTTTTTCATATTTTATCTTGTTTGTGTTTCTTAAAATATTTCTTAAAACAGCATTTACTAATTTTTCTTTTTTAAAATCTTTACTAATCTCTACAGTATCATTAACTACTGCGTAATGCGGCTTACTTGAGAAATATAATAATGTCAGACTAATTTTTAAAAGAGTTGCAATATTTTTTGGTGTTTCATCATTAATATATTTTAAAAGTATCTTATTGTGATTTTCATAATTTCTATAATATTCTTGTAGTACTAAAAATAAAAAATTTCTTTTTATCTCTGGGTAAGTATTAACAACATGATCAATACTACTTCCTTGTTCAATTCTTTTGATTGAGTTATATAAATTTGTGGTATCGGATAAATTAGATATCTTTAGACCCGTCTATTAAAGATTGAACAACATTTGGGTCAGCTAATGTTGATGTATCACCTAACTGATCTTGCTCATCTGATGCTATCTTTCTTAAAATTCTTCTCATAATTTTACCTGATCTTGTTTTCGGAAGTCCCGGTGAGAATTGTAATTTATCTGGTGTTGCGATTGGACCTATTTTCTTTCTAATCCACAGGACAAGTTCTTTTTTCAAATCTTCACTTACTTGAACCCCAGTATTTGTTGTTACATAAGCATAGATGCCCTGGCCCTTAATATCGTGTGGATAGCCTACTACCGCAGCCTCAGAAACTAATTCATGCGCAACAAATGCACTTTCAATTTCAGCCGTCCCTAGCAAATGTCCGGACACATTTATACAATCATCTACCCTTCCAGTAATCCAATAAAAACCATCTTTATCTCTTCGACATCCATCTCCTGTAAAATATTTTCCTTTGAACTGACTAAAATAAGTATCAATGAAACGCTGATGATCTCCATAAACTGTTCTCATTTGACCTGGCCAACTATCTAAAATACAAAGTTTACCTTCACACTCACCCTCTAAGACATTTCCATTATCATCGACTATTGCAGCATCAATTCCAAAGTATGGTTGAGTTGCGCTTCCAGGTTTAAGTTTCGAAACACCTGGTATAGGTGAAATTAGGTGCCCACCAGTTTCTGTTTGCCACCAAGTATCAATAACAGGGCATTTATCTTTACCAACAATTGACGAATACCAATTCCAAGCTTCTGGATTAATTGGCTCCCCAACTGTTCCTAAAATTCTCAAAGAACTTAAATCGCATTTTTCAATATAAGAATTCCCCTCTTTCATCAAAGACCTCAATACGGTAGGCGCAGTATAAAAAATATTGACTTTATATTTTTCGCAAACTTCCCAAAATCTTGAAAAATCTGGATAGTTAGGAACACCTTCAAAAAGTAATGTTGTGCCACCATTTGCTAGAGGGCCGTAAACAGAATAAGAATGTCCTGTTATCCATCCCGCGTCTGCAGTGCACCAGTAAACATCTCCAGGGTGATAATCAAAAGAATATTTATGTGTAAACGAGGCATATACTAAATACCCACCTGTAGTGTGAAGAACTCCTTTAGGTTTACCAGTTGAGCCAGATGTATATAAAATGAAAAGAGGATCCTCAGCGTTCATAGAGACACACTCACATTGATCATCTACTTCTTTAATTAATTCATCGTAATAAAAATTATTAACCCGATGTAAGTCGTCTTGAGTATTAGTGTACCGAACTACTAAAGTTTTTATAGAGTCATCACAGTCCTCTAATGCTGTGTTAATATATTTTTTTAATGGAATTATTTTACCACCACGAATTCCCTCATCTGCAGTAATGACAAACTGAGATTTGCAATCTTTAATACGTCCCGCAATTGACTCTGGAGCGAAGCCCCCAAATATAACAGAATGTATTGCCCCTATTCTTGCACAAGCCAACATAGCAAAAGCAACCTCAGGGATCATAGTTAAATAAATTGTGACAACATCGCCTTTTTTGACACCAAGTTTTTTTAAAACATTGGCGAATTTACTTATTTCTGACTTTAACTCTTTGTAAGTATACGTTTTATTTTGACTAGTCTCATCACCCTCCCAAATAATTGCTATTTCTTCGGGTTGTGTTTCAGCATATCTGTCTACGCAGTTATAACAAACATTCAATTCTCCGTCCTCAAACCACTTGATAGACACATCCCCATCGTAATTAGTATTTTTAATTTTAGTGAAATCTTTAAACCAAGAGAGTTGTGATTTCGCAATCTTAGACCAGAATTGCTCTTTATCTTTAAATGACTCAGCATACATTTCCTCGTACTGATCTTTAGATAAAAGGGGATTAGATAATTTAAATTCTCTCATTTTTTTCACTCATCTTCACCAATTTATTCCATTGTCTCAAAGTAACGGGCATCACACTTAACCGAGCTTGTTTTACGAGAGGAAAGTCTTGAAAAAAAGGATCTGCTTTTATTTCAGATAGATAAACTTCTTTTAGACCTCTTACATAGGTTACATCAACCATTCCAAATATTCCTTTTTTATCTGTGTGGTCTGGATAATATTCCTTTGTAACCTTAACAATTCCCTTAATCGCCTTTTCTGTAACGGAGTGATAAAACAAACATTCATCACCTTTTTTCATCTTTTTCATATTACTAGCTGCTTGATAGTTTCTTACGCCATCCCAGTGTTCTGTTTTTTTCTTTTTTTGTTGCTCCCATGACCAAGAACTAGGTTCTGATTTAAGGAGCCAATAATTTTTAGAAGTGTTCATGTATCAATATGTTGGGTGTCGGTCTGACATTGTAATTATTTAATTTAATTTTTCTAGCCTTCATAATTTCGATAGCATTCCAACCTATCATTGCAGCATTATCAGTACATAAGGATAAAGGCACCTGATGGAAATTGAGCTCTTTACTTGCAATAAATTTTCGAAGTTGTGTATTCAAATATTTATTTGCTGCCACCCCACCACAAATAGAAAAATCATTAATTGAGATATTATCTTTTTTCAATTGTGCAAGGCTATTTAAAATTTTAATTTCAAATACTTTAGATATGGTGTGTTGAAATGAAGCTGAGAAATCTTTCAAAAAAATTTTTGTTTTTTTATTTTTTCTTATGACATCTAACGCTGATGTTTTTAAACCTGAAAAAGAAAAATCACAATTAGTTTTTTTTGTTAAAGGCATCGGGAGTTTAAATTTTTTATTATTACCTCTGAAGGCTAACTTTTCTATTTCTGGACCACCAGGGTAACCCAATCCTAAGCCTTTAGCCACTTTGTCGAAACACTCACCTGCAGAGTCATCAATAGTCGATCCGAGAGTTATAAACTCATTTGAACTTTTAACTAACACTAGTGCAGTGTTCCCTCCAGAGACAAGCAAACATAAATATGGAAATTTAATATCAGATACGAGTCGAGGGGATAATAAATGAGCTTGTAGGTGATTGATCGGAATAAGTTTAATGTTCTTAGATATTGACAAACCTTTTGCAAAAGACGATCCAACAATTAATCCCCCAATCAACCCCGGTCCAAATGTTGCAGCAATTGCTGAAATATTTGAGAAATTAATTTTTTTGATAGATCGACCTAACAAATCTAAGATTTCTAAATGTTGTCTTGCTGCCATTTCTGGTATGACGCCACCATGATCTTTATGAAATTTTCTATGATTAATAGTTTCAAGAAACTCAATGTTTTTATCACCATTTACAATGGATATCGAAGTATCATCACAAGAACTTTCTATTGCCAAAACTTTCATTATTATAAAAAAATATAGATTCTTATTGAATGTCTGAAAATCAAAAAAATGACAGTAAAAAAAGCTTTCTTCAACGAAATCTTTTTTTAATTATTATCTTTTTAATCATAATTACTATAGGCGTAGGCTACTTGTATCGAAATAACCTACTGTTATTGGATATACCTCAGTTTAGTGAGTCAAAGCAAGAAACTCAAACACCAGTTATTGAAAAAGATACACTTTCGGTTAATGACTTAAATAATAAAGAGCTCGAAGATAAAGTTGATCGCCTCGAGTCTTTAATACTAGAACTAGCACAAAATGTTCAAAATATACCACAGCCAACAATAGTTCAGCCTGAGCCAGAACCTCAACAAATTACTCTATCCAATGATGAAGCATATGAATTAATTTTATCAATAAATCAAATTATTATTAATATTGATCAACAACAAATTCGAAATAAACATATCCAAAAACTTCAAAATCAATATTTATTTTTTAAAAATGAAAAATTTGAGGAACTACTCACAATCCCCGATTATACATATTCAATTCAGCAACTACAAATTAATGAAAATAAATATGTACAAAAAGAGTTTATGAAAAGAAATAATTTTCAGTGGTTTAAAAAAATTATCGAGAACATTTTTGAAATTCAAATTACAAAAAATTCATCAGAACCTTTACCATCATTTATAAATGCGATGAATAATCGACAATATGCAAAGGCAATAATTGAATACGAGAAATTAAATTCTAACCAAAAAATATTTTTTAAATCGTCTTACCAGCTCGCACAAATCTATAATGATAATCAAAATTTTTTAGAGAATATGATTTAATGATAAGGCTACTGATAATTTTAATAATTTTTGTCACTGGTTACGGTGCTCTTTTTTACTTGTTTAATAATGCTGGTAACTTGTCTCTTGTTTTAGGTATATGGCAATTAGGTATACCCATTGTTCAATTTCTTTTTGTCTTGATCACATTTATAATTCTTTTAATTTTATTTTCTTATGCCTTTACTAAACTTTTTATTTATCCGCGTGCTGCATATATGCGCTACAAATCTTCCAATGAACAAAAGGGCTTAGAGCATTTAAGAGACGCATTAGTTGCAATCACCGAGGGCAATACAGATAAAGCAGCGCAAAGTCAGAAAAAATTTAAAAAATATTTAGGCAGAGACCCCTTGAATAAAATCCTGCAAACACAAATTAAAAAAACAAAAGAGCTAAAAATAGTTAACGTAGAAAAAGGTTCTGATTAACTTAAAAAAATAATACCTGCCCCAAAGCAAGTCAAAGAAGCTCCAATCACCGCTAGATGACCTGCATAATTTTTAGTTACAATCCATAATATTGGAATAATCATTATAGGCATCGTGCTTGATAATGTTGAAATAATTCCAGGGTCACCATTTTTGAGTGCAATAATCAACATTGTCATACCAACACCCATTCCCATAAAACCTAGAAAAATACTGTACAAAGTTTTTTTGACATCTTTCATTTTTTCTAAAAGATTATTATTTTTTAAAAACCCTAAGCTAAAAAACATTAATACTGCCGCAGTTACAACTCTTACATAAGATACAATAATAGGATCTGTTGCTTCAAGAGCAGGCTTCATAAGAATGATTCCGATAGCTTGGCAAAGAGCTAGCCCCGCACCTGCAAATAACCCTACATATTTATTTCCCTGAATATTTTCCAAGTCATCATCAGGAATTGTTCGGTTAAATTGAATTGCAACTATTATCCCGAAAAAAATTAAACAACACCCAATCAGCTCGATCATTGAGGGTAGCGTTTGTAAAAAAATTTCTGCTAAGATAATTGTAAAAGGAATTTGTAAGGAAAACAATAAAGCTTGTCTTCTAGGACCTAGCCTTTTAAGGCAAATAAATAAAAATGTATCTCCGATTATAATGCCAACAACAGAAGATAAGAAAATTGCTATAAATATTGATTTATCAAAATATATAGGATCCCAATTAAAAATAACGTAGGGTAAGAATAGGACTATGATACCTAATAGTCTTAATAGGTTATAATTATAGCTCCCAAAATATCTAACAATTCTAGTTGCTGATAAAGCCACCATAGACCATGTAGCTGCAGCACCAATAGCTAGAATATATCCAATCACGCGAGGATCTTAATGAGAAATGAAATAATTGATATGTAAAACTAGTAAAAAAAAAGGGGCCCATAACGACCCCTTAAAATTAAATTGAAGCTTTAATTATCTTCTTTGACCAAACAACTGCATCAACATTATGAACAGATTTATAAAGTCTAAGTATAATGTCAGTGCACCCATGATGGCAGCTTTTCCTGCAAAAGCAGTTCCAGCAACCTGGTAATAAGTTGATTTAATTCTTTGTGTATCGTATGCAGTTAATCCTACAAACACCAATACACCCACACATGAAATTACAAATTGCATCGCTGAGCTTTGTAAAAAGATATTCACAATACTTGCAATGATAATTCCTATTAGTCCCATGATTAGAAATGAACCAAACTTAGTTAAATCACGCTTCGTTGTATATCCGTAGATACTCATTGCAGCAAAAGTACAGCTAGTTATTAAAAATACTCTAACTATGCTCACGCCTGTAAAAACTATGAATATATAAGACAGTGATATTCCCATTACTGCAGCAAAAGCCCAAAATGTCATTTGAGCGGCAGACAGGGACATCTTTTGTAATCTTGCACCTAAAAAGAAAATAAATCCAAGTGGAGCGAGCATTACAACCCATTGAAGCGCAGTGCCATAAATAGCCCCCATTAAAGTAGGAGACTGAGAAAATCCCCATGCCACTAAACCACTAATCGCTAAACCAGATGTCATATAATTATAGACTTTCATCATATAATCTCTAAGTCCCTGATCTATTGCTGTAGATTGTGACTGCGAATAGGTATTTTGTTTTAATTCGACCATTGTTTCTCCTTAATGAAATTAATATGGCTATTATCTTGATATTTTTCAAGTAAAACCGTATGAATATTTTATGAAATTCAAGCCTCTCGGAAACACAGACCTTCAAGTAAGCCTTATTTGTTTGGGAACAATGACGTGGGGCGAACAAAACACCGAAAATGACGCATTTGAGCAAATGGATTACTCCTTGGAACAAGGGGTAAACTTCTTTGACACAGCAGAATATTACTCTGTCAAAGGCAAAGAAAATACCTATGGCGCTACTGAAAAAATTATTGGTAACTGGTTTAAACAAAAAAATAATAGAGAAAAAATAATTTTAGCATCGAAGGTCGCTGGCCCTGATGTGAGATGGATTAGAGGTGGTGGTCTTCAATTTCATGAGAAACATTTTACCGAAGCACTGGAGGGCAGTTTAAAAAGACTTCAAACAGATTACATTGACCTCTATCAACTACACTGGCCTGAAAGAAAAACAAATTTTTTTGGAAGATTAGGATATAAAAATTATAAGCAAGAAAAAGATTGGACACCCTTTGAAGAAATTTTAGAGACAGCAAAAAAATTTGTTGATCAAGGAAAAATCAGATATTTAGGATTATCTAATGAGACACCCTATGGTCTCTCCAACTATATTAATTTGTCCAATTATAAAAATTTACCAAGGGTAATGTCTGTGCAAAACCCTTACAGTTTATTAAATCGTACCTATGAGGTGGGCATGTCTGAGATATCCATAAGAGATCAGGTAGGTTTGTTAGCATACTCTCCTTTAGCTTGCGGAGTGTTGACGGGCAAATATCGAAACTCCAAAAAACCTGAAGGAGCAAGATTAACGATTTGGGATGATTGGACCAGGTACACCAATGAAAGATCAATTAATGCAACAGATCAATATTGTAAAATTGCAGAAAACCACGGATTAACTCCCACAGAGCTATCATTAGCATTTGTGAACCAACAGGACTTCGTAACAAGCAATATCATTGGTGCAACAAAAATGGACCAGTTAAAAGAGAATATAAAATCAGCAGATATAGAGCTCTCCAAACAAATACTAGATGAGATTGATGAGGTGCATGAAGACAACCCATCCCCTGCACCTTAAAAAATGACTGAATGGCCAAAAGATAATCAAGGAAGACTAACAAAAACTTTTGCTTTTAAGAATTACCGAAAAAGCTTTGCATTTACCAGTCAAGTCGCAATGCTATCTGAAAAAAAAAATCACCACCCCCAAATAATTTTAGATTACGGCAGTGTCACCATCGCTCTTATTTCTCATGACGTTCAGAAAGTCACCCAAAGAGATCTAGATTTAGCAGAGCAAATCGATAAACTTTATCAAGAATGATTTACCTGATAGGTATTCCTGGTTTAATTCCTTTTTATCTTTGCTTTTATAATATTGATTTAATCTTCCTTGATTTTGATAAAGATATGTTTGTTTATTATTCTGCAGTAATCATGTCGTTTCTAGGCGCCGTGTATTGGGGTGTTTATCTGCAATCAAAAAATAATATTGCAATTTTATTTAGTGTCTGCCCTGCAGTTTATGCATTTTTAGTGTTAGCCTTTGATTTAAAATTTGATGAAACAATTGGGTTTTTTATAATCGGCTACTTCATCGTTTTATGTTTTGATTTCTTTTTTTATTTTAAAGAAAAAATAATCCAAACGGACTATTTTATTTTAAGATTAATGTTAACTGCGGGTATCGCCCCAGCGCACATCTTGTATATAATGTAAAATAAAATTAATTTGCTATTATGTTAAGCAACTTACCAAATTTACCAGAGAATTTGATTTTACCGTGAGTGTAAGCTAAACCAATACATCCGGTTTGTGCATGACCAACAGGTGTGTGATCGTGATCATCGCTTCTAACCTGAACAGAGCCTTGCTTATAACTTCCGTACTCATCACTGTAAGATCCATGCAATACTAAAAAACTTTCGTTTCCCTCGTGAGTGTGTTGAGGAATCTTTGCTCCAGGCATCACGTGGATAAGCTCTAACTTCTCATTATTTTCTTTTGGAAGAAGTGATGCAACTTTAACATCTTTAAAAGATTTCCATTTGACTTCATTATTTTTTAAATGACTTCTAAGAGTAATGGGTAATTGGCTAAGTAATGGATCGTACTCATCACTTATTTTAGAAGGGGACTTAACATTCTTTGTCTGATCTAAAACCCTATCCCATAAATTATTAGAAACGGGGGTCTCTTCTGTTCTATTTAAAAAATAACCTCCAACCTCGTTCATGGCAGAGTTGAGTAATTTATTTTCAGGGTCAATTTCAGCTAAGCATTGCTTAAACAAAAGACTCGCTGGAGAATTTACAGGTGTACTAAGTATTTCGTATGTCATCAGTTAACCATACTTTCGTTGTCAGATATTAGATTAGCCATACTGCCATCTTGTTCCAATTTGCCGCGGATCTTCTCTAAAGCTAGTCGAATCCTTGATTTTACTGTCCCTAAAGGGATTTTCGTGATTTCTGCGATCTCTCCGTGTGATTTTTCTTCAAAAAAATTCATTTTTAATAGATCCAATTGATCCTTTGGAAGGTCATCTAAATATTTTGCAACCATTTCAAATTTTTGATCGTGTTCTATATTTTCATCAGCTTTTGACTCTACAGGAGGCAATATGGCGGTATCAATATCCTCTAAAATGGCTTTTCTTGTTTTTCTTAAAATATCAATTTTTTTATTTCGAGCGATTGTATAAATCCACGTACTGGGGGACGCCACAGAGGAGTCATAATAATCAGCTTTAGTCCAGATTATGGTCATGGTTTCTTGAATTATCTCTTCTGCGATGGCTTCATCTGCACCAGATTTCATTAAAAAAGATTTTAGTCTTGGACCAAAATAATCGAAAATTTTCTTAAAACTCCCAATATCTTGTCTTTCAGCTATATTTTTTAATGCATCCACAAAGGGATTTTTCACTTTCGCCATAATCTCTCCACTTATTATCTTTGCATTTATTATTTTAAAAAACAATCTTAATTGGTATATTCTCTGACATCAAATCAGCATGTTTAAACAAAAGTTATTATATTTAGTCTTAGGCTTGAGCCTATTAATAAGTAATGCGTTGGCTAATCACTCCATAGATTTCGATCATGGCAAATGGTCCTTTAAAAAAATTAACAACAAAACATGCTCTATTTTTCAAGTTCCAACATCTGAAAAGGGTGATTACACAAACAGAGGCGCTGTTCTCTTTTATGTTTTTAAAGAAGGGGCCGCCGAATACGTTAGAGTAGATGCGGGTTATCCCTATGACTCTCAAAAATATGTAAAGGTAACTATCGACTCAAACAACTACCAATTTTTTGGAGAAGATGACTCCGCTTGGTCAATGGCAGACGATACTGTTATTATCAAAGCGCTAAAAGCAGGAAAAAAAATGACAGTTGTCGGGTATTCAAAAAGAGGAACGGAAACAACAGATACATATACGCTTATAGGTTTTACTAGCGCATATAATTCTCTTCAACAAGACTGCTAAGAAAATGAAAAATAAAATTGTTTTAGCCTACTCAGGCGGATTGGATACAAGCGTTATATTAAAATGGTTACAAACAGAGTACAACGCGGACGTCATTGCCTATGCTGCAGACTTGGGTCAAGGAGCAGAATTAACAGAAGCCAAAGCTAAAGCAAAAAAACTTGGCGCAAAAAAAATATACATAGAAAATTTAAAAGAAGAATTTGTTCGCGATTATGTCTTTCCTATGTTTCGTTGTAATACAATATACGAGGGGGAATATCTTTTAGGAACGTCTATCGCTCGACCACTGATTGCGAAAAGACAAATTGAAATCGCAAAAAAAGAAAAAGCCAATGCCGTCTCGCACGGCGCCACAGGAAAAGGAAACGACCAGGTTCGCTTTGAGTTTTCTTATTATGCCTTGGAGCCTAAAATAAAAGTGATTGCGCCTTGGAGAGAATGGGACCTGTCATCAAGAACAAAACTCTTAGAATTCGCAGCTAAAAATAAAATTCCTATTATGAAACATAATAAAAAAGAGTCGCCTTATAGTGTGGATGCCAATGTATTACACAGGTCAGCAGAGGGAAAAATCCTTGAAGATCCATGGAAAAGACCACCGGAAAATGTGTTTGGTATCTCTAAAAGTCCTCAGTCAGCTCCGAATAAAGAGACAGTAATCACAATTCAATTTAAAAATGGTGATCCCATTGCTATTAATGGAAAAAAACTCTCACCCTTTAATCTATTAGAAAAGCTTAATAAATTAGGCGCTGCTAATGGAATTGGAAGAGTAGATATCGTGGAGAACAGGTATGTTGGAATTAAATCCCGCGGTGTTTATGAAACACCGGGGGGAACAATTCTTTTAAAAGCCCACCGTGCTATGGAAAGCATCACTCTAGATAGAGAGGAAGTTTTTACAAAAGACGAACTCATGCCCAAGTATGCGCGATTAGTTTACAACGGGTATTGGTTTGCACCAGAAAGAGTGATGATGCAAAAAGCAATTGATGCCACTCAGAAAAGAGTCAACGGGCAAGTAAAGCTCGCACTATACAAAGGTAATGTGATTATTATTGGAAGACAGTCACCCAACAGTTTATACGACGAAGATCTTGCAACCTTTGAGTCCTCAAATTATGATCAACGCGACGCAGAAGGTTTTATTAAACTCAATGCCCTAAGACTTAAAAAAAATAAACTTAAATTTTAATTTTTACTAAAAAATTATCCGTGCGTTAAAAAATAATCAGAGATACCTAATTCCATGATATCAGCGATGACACCAACTATTTCATCTTTATGTGTGGGACCAACCAATATTCTATACATGACAGGATCAGATATAAGAGTAGGGATTACTTCAACATCAGTTCCAATTTTATTGGATACATCACTTGCAACTGCTTGAGAGATATTTTCTTTTTTAAATGCACCAATTTGAATGTATGCAGATTGTGTAGGGCTATAAGAAGTCAGGGAGTCAATTTGATTAGATAGGCTATCTTCAAGTGCTGATAATAAGACTGTTTTATTAGGCTTTGGCTTTGATTTTACTTCAAAGCTTGAGTCAAACACTTCACCAATAACGTCCATTACTTCTTCTTGTTCTTTGGAGTTAATTGCCGCTATTAAATTATCCAGTTGCTCTTCATTGATAGTCTCGTCTAATTGAATAATTTCTTTGACTTTTTCATCTAGAGCCTTGTTTAAAGCATTTAACTGATCTTCGTTAATAATCTCTTCCTTAATTTTAATAATTTCATCCTCTTCATTTTCCAGAGGTGTATTGCTTGTCGGTTGTTGGTTAGTGTCCCAAGAAAGAGTAAATGTATCACTTACAGCAACTACATCATTGCTAGCTTCAATAATTAAATCTAATGACCCATTTGTTGAGGGAGGGTTACCGATAAAAGAATGCTGTGATGGTAAAAATACAAGCCAACCAGGTAGAGCATCGCCATTGGCTAATTTTACATTGAAGCGAGTTTTCCCACTTCCATCTAAATAGAAAGTATTTTCATCAAATCGAAATTCATAATCCACAAATTTATTACTGGAAAAATTAATATTCTCTCCTGTAACTTTGTTAATTTGGATAAGCTCTGGGTTTTGATCATTTAGCGGCGTAGTTACAAAAGCCAAGTATGTTTTAGTCCAACGATTAAGATTTTCTTCAAGTGCTGTTGCCAATCCCTCATCAGTAATTTGTGATAAATCATCTGGCACAAAGTTCATACCTACTGATGAATAGAGTGTCCCTAGGCTGTATTGTAATTCAGCATAAGCAATGTCATTTCTTAAGCGTGAGACCAGCAAGCTAGCCTCTTCTCTTATAATTTCCAATTCTCCAAATCGAGATATTTTTTGAGCGTTTGCAATTAAATCATTAATTCTTTGGGCGACATTTAAATAGTGCTTTGCATTACTATATTCCCTTAAGCTTTGAGCATAATTAATATTTGCTATATGCACTTGAGATAACACTGCCATGGAAAGAGCTAATCGCTGCTCTTTAATAATTTGTTTATTTATTTTATTTACATCATTGATGTTCCCCGCTTGAAAAATATTAAGTAGATTAGCCCCAAAAACAGCGCCATATTCTGAATTATCTTTATTTAAAAGATATTTATTAGAGTCATAAGTCCAAGTGGCATTAAATTGTAATGAAGGTAACAGAGATAGCATAGAGGCACGCGCTTCCTTTGCTGTGACTTCTTCTTGATATCGTATTTCCAGTAATTCTGGTCTGGAGAATAATGCAGCCTCCTCTTGATCTTCTAAAGTCATGTCCAACTCACTTAAAGGTTTTTCAGTTTTCACTAAGACGTACTCTTGGTCTGGCATTAAGCCCATCAAAGTTGCTAGTTGTGTTCTTGAGTCCATGAGTGCTCGTCTTTGAGTGTTAAGAATTTGTGCTACGTCGAGTAATTCTTTTTGGTAGAGTAATGCATCCATTGGAGAGCTAATTAAAAGCTCTTCGATATATTCATAATCTTCTAAAGCTTGGTTCACCCGCTCCATTAACGGATTAATTTCTGCTAACAGCTCATCAGCTGAAAGTGTTTTCCAATAAGCGTAAATAACTTCTTTGGTCAAATTATGAATAGCTTTTCTCTCTAGCTCTTTAGAAATTAAATAACGGTTAGCTTGTTGTCCTGCACGAACATAAGACAGTCCAAAATCCAAAGCGTTCCAAGTAAAACCGATATCAGTTGTTCTCGATGGTGTCTGCTGAGAGACCGTATAAGAAGGACTATCCCCTAAAGCATTTGCAGCTTTATTTTCTTCACCAGTGATATCATTTCCAGAACTATCTTGTTCTGTGACCATACTGACACTGGTAGAGGCAGGATGTTTTTCTAAAACTTTATATCCTGCGTTTGCAGATAGCTTAGGAAGCATATCAAACTTTACGACATCAATTTGCCCTTGGTTGAGAGCTGAGTCCATGATGTCAATTCTCAATTCACGGTTATTTTTAATCGCAATTGCTATGGCATCATATAAATCAATTTTTAATGGGGCGTTCGCGGAGGTTTCCTTCAGGTATTCATAATCTTCTTGCGAGGAAGCTCGAACATCTTCCTTTACTAAAGGATCAGGTGTTCGACTTGAACATGCAGCTAGAAATAAGACTAGCCCAAAAAATATAAGTACTCTTTTTATTACCATTTAGGGTCCCGCAAAACAGCGCTTAAAATCTCATATCTATAAAAGACAAACAACTCAATAAGGGCCCAAAATGGGCCACTAAAATAATAAAAGCCCCTATTCTATTGTATTATTTGGCCCGTTAGAGTTACTAGGAGAAAGAGGAAACCAATTCGTGGACGAAGATAAAAAAAATTATCCACAGCTGCATATTCAATTGCTGGAACCAAGAATTATGTTCGATGGTGCTGCAATATATGCTGCCAGTGAAGCCATTGATTTACTCAATGAGCAAAACACATTTTCTAGTAATGAGAGCTCTCTATCTTCTGACTTAAATCCTGTTATTGAAAATTTAAATTCTAGAAAAGAAATTGTTTTTATTGATAGCGGTGTCGACGACTATCAAACGATCGTCAATGCCATTGACTCTTCCAAATCAATTTACTTGATTGATGCTAATGAAAACGGATTTTTGAAGATGCAAGGCATACTTCAAGACCAAAGCGAGATTGATGCTGTGCATATAATAGGACACGCCAGTGCAGGACAAGTAGTGCTTGGTAACTCTATTTTAAATGCTGATACCATTAATGCTTTTAGCAGTACCTTACAGTCCATCGGTAATTCGTTAACTCAAGAGGGTGATCTTTTATTTTATGGTTGTAACTTAGCACAAGGCGAACAAGGAAAATTATTACTTCAACAAATTGGAAATATCACGCAAGCAGATATCGCCGCTTCTGATGACATTACAGGTCAAGGAGGCGATTGGGAGCTTGAACACAATCATGGGAT
>Ga0209036_1000664_pt1 | contig 14882 bp, 16 predicted proteins | sample MarorgKNORR_S2LV_3_FD_188222 | JGI IMG/M metagenome (GOLD analysis project Ga0209036, IMG submission 188222) | Marine microbial communities from the Southern Atlantic Ocean, analyzing organic carbon cycling - DCM_A/KNORR_S2/LV (SPAdes) (version 2) | ecosystem: Environmental > Aquatic > Marine >... | reverse complement strand
ATCCCTAAAGTTAACATCATTTAGATTATTTTCAGCAAGTATTTGCTTTATTTCTTTTATATATACAGGATTGATTTCTAGATATATTTGTCCATTTTTATTAAGGTTAACCCTTGAGAAATCAAATATTTTCTTATAATACAAAAGTGGATTATTAGATGGAGCAAATAGAGCAATTTGTGGTTCAAATTTTACATTTTGACCTATAGTTAATGTTTCATTTTTTGTGAGATATGGAGGATTTGAAACAACAATATCAAACTTCTCAGAGAAATTCTTTTTTATCCTGATATCATGTTCTAAAAAAGTCACTTCTGATGAAATTCTTTTTTTATTTATCTCACAGACATCTAATGCTTTTTTTGAAATATCTATGCCTACAGTTTCAAAGTATTTATTATGATAAGATAGAGATATAGCTATACACCCTGAACCTGTTGCAATGTCTATTACTCTTTTTTTTTCTTTTATTTCAAGATTGTCTTGTAATATCCAATTTGTTAGTTCTTCTGTTTCTGGTCTTGGTATTAAAACATCTTCATTAACATAGAATTCATTATCTAAAAAGAATTTTTTATTAATTATATAATCTATTGGATAGTGATTTTTTAACTTATCTAAACTATCTAAAATTTTATTTATTTGAGATTCCTTTAATTTATAGCCGGGATTAAGATTTATAAAGGTAGACTCTAGATTAAAATTTTCTTTTAGAAGAATATTAAGCAGATAATCTGACTCTTTAAAACTAAAATTATTTAAATTCTCTCTATAAAGATTCCTTAATTCGATAAGATTCATCTATAATGGTTTTATCATCCAAATTGGACAAGCAGAATGTCCTGTATCACCCATGGGATAATTAATATATTCAAAACCATACTTTAAATATAACATCTGAGCATCTAACATATTTGGCATTGTTTCTATATAGCATAAATTAAATTTATTTTCTTTTGCAAAATTTAAACACTTTTGAATCATTAAAGAACCTATTCCCCTACCTCTTATAGATGAGTCAAAATACATTTTCTGAAGCTCACATATCTCATATGCCTCATTTTTTAATTGAGATATTCCTGCGCCACCTTTAATTGTGGCATCTTCTTCAATAACTAAATATTTAGATCTTGGAGAATTATATGTTTCATAGATACAATCAATTTCAGGATCTTCAAATGCAGTTCCTTTTTTTGGAACACCCATCTCAATAAGTATTTTTCTTAATAAAGCTGCCAATTCAAAATTGTCAGTTTTTTTTACTTCTCTAATCTTCACTATCAAAATAAATTTAATCTAAATTTACAATAGATTTAATAAATATTTAGATTAAATGAGTCACGACAATTTTTTCATGCAAAGATGCTTGGATCTTGCAATAAAAGGTATTGGTAAAACATATCCCAATCCACTTGTAGGATGTGTTATTGTTTTGAATAATAAAATTATTAGTGAAGGATGGCATAAATCATACGGAGGCATTCATGCTGAAGCTGATGCAATTAATAAAGTAAAAGATAAGAGTATATTAAAAGATTGTTCATTATATGTAAATCTCGAGCCTTGTAATCATCATGGAAAGACTCCTCCCTGTACAGATTTAATTTTAAAATATGGAATACAAAAAGTAATAATTGGGATTAGAGACCCAAATAAAAATGTAACTGGAAGCGGTATTGAATATTTAAAAAGAAATGGTTGTAATGTTAAGGTTAATATTTTAAAAGATGAATGTAATTTTATAAACAGAAGATTTATAACGTTCTGTAAATACAAAAGACCATATATAACACTAAAGTGGGCCGAGAGCAATGATGGTTTTATAGGCCCAGTTAAAGATAAATTAAATTCAGGAAGGATTAAATGGTTATCTAATGAAAAGTCAAGAGCACTATCTCATAAATGGAGAACAGAAGAACAATCTATTCTAGTTGGAGTGCAAACAGTAATTGATGATAATCCTCGGCTAACCTCTAGATTACATAAAGGCGAGAACCCTATTAGGATAATAATTGATCCTAAATTGAGGATACCTCTAAAATCAAAAGTATTGAACAACGAATCTAAATCTATAGTTCTCTCAAGTTCAAAAAATAAAATTGATGGGGTAAACATTATTACAAATGATTTTGATAATAAAGAGTCTATAATTAATACAATTTATAATCTAGGGATCCAGTCAGTTATTGTTGAAGGAGGAAGTAAGACTCTACAATTTTTCATAGATAATAACTATTGGGATTGCATAAGAGTTTTTAAGACGAGTAAAGAATTAAAAAAAGGTACTCCTCGACCAAATTTTAAGATAAGAGATACTGATTATAAAATGATAGAAGATGACAAGCTATACGAACTCTTTAAGAATTAAAAAATTTTTCTTTAATTTCTAATGGACACTTTCTGGGTTTTTTTGTTTTTGGATCGTAGAATGCGAGCTTAGTAGCTCCCTTACATATCTCAACTTTTTTATTATTTATAATATGATAACTAAATTCAATCTTCGACATTGGCTCTTTTTCACATTCTATTTCAACTTTAAATTCATCTCCAAAAAAAAGAGGATTCATATATGAAATTGAGCATTCAACAACAGGCAACCAAATATTTTTTTTTTCTAATTCAACATATCTTATATCTAAAAAATCAAACCACTCTATCCTTGCCATTTCAAAATATTTTAAATAATTACTATGATGAACGAAACCCATTTGATCTGTTTCATAGTATCTAACCTTATTCATTTTTGTTATATACCTCATAAACTTCTTAATTTATTGAAAGATTTTATAAAAATTCCTACAAGTCTATCTCACCTTATTTTATGAAAAAAAAAATTAATAATCAATAGTCTAATTGATTTTTTTTTCTTTTTTTTTCTTTTTTTTTAATTCATATTTGTTCAAACAATCTAAAACCCATAGAATTCAGTTTATAAATGTCATTAAAACAAGTTAACAAAAAATGAGTCAAAGTCCTTCATCAGTTTGGAATAACTGTTTATCATTTATTGAAGATAATATTCAGCCACAAGCATACAATACTTGGTTTAAACCTATAATACCCGTAAAAGTATCCGATAAAGTATTAAGCATTCAAGTTCCAAGTAAGTTTTTCTATGAGTGGTTAGAAGAACATTATATAAAGATATTAAAACTTGCATTGACAAAAGAACTAGGAAAAGATGCTAGGCTTGTATACATTATAAAAATGGAGAATACATTTGGTAATAAAGCACCTTTTACTGAAAAAATACCTAGCTCAAATAACACTAGTGTAAAATCTCAAAATATTGAAACTCCATTTACAAGCTTTACCAGTGAATTAAAAAATCCTTTTGTAATACCTGGTATCAGGAACCTTCAGATAGAGTCACAGCTTAATCCAAATTATACCTTTGATAATTTTCTTGAAGGGGACTCAAACAGGCTAGCTAGATCAGCTGGATTAGCGGTTGCTAGTAAGCCAGGTGGAACTTCATTCAATCCTTTATTGATATATGGAGGAGTTGGTCTTGGAAAGACTCATCTTGTTCATGCAATTGGGGTGAGTATTAAAAAGAAATATCCTGACAAAACTGTTTTATATATTTCTGCAGAAAAATTTACACAACAATATATTGATTCAGTTAAAAAAAATAATAGAAATGATTTTATACACTTTTACCAAGTTATCGACATATTAATTGTTGATGATGTTCAGTTTTTATCTGGAAAGTCTGGAACTCAAGATGTGTTCTTCCATATATTTAATCATCTTCACCAAAATGGAAAGCAGGTAATCTTGACATCAGATAAAGCCCCTATCGATATGCAAGATATTGAACAAAGGCTTCTTTCTAGATTTAAGTGGGGACTTTCTGCTGAACTTCAAACTCCTAATTTTGAAACTAGGATTTCAATTCTTAAAAATAAATTATTTAGGGATGGAGTTGAGATTGATGATGAGGTGACTGAATATGTTGCAAAAAATATAAATTCAAATATTAGGGAATTAGAAGGTGCTATTATCTCCCTTATAGCTCAATCCTCATTTAACAAGGTAGAGATTACTCTTAGTTTAGCTAAAGATGTTATAAATAAATTTGTTAAGAATAATAGAAGAGAAGTTTCAATAGACTACATACAAAAAGTTGTATCGGATTATTTCCAAATGGATGTAGAAACTCTCCAGTCAAAAACTAGAAAAAGACATATTGTTCAAGCAAGACAAATTGCAATGTATTTTGCAAAAAAATTCACAAAAGCATCTCTTGCCAGTATAGGAACTCAGATTGGAAGAAGAGACCATGCAACAGTTCTTCATGCTTGTAAAACAGTTGACAATTTAAGTTTTACTGATAAGCAATTTAGAAAATATGTTGAAGATTTAAATCAAAGACTTACTGTCTAAAATTCTACCTATATATTTTTTTACTATTTAACCATCTGGTATACACTCTTCTATTCTTATTGTGTTGTCTAAGAGTTGAGGCAAATAGATGATATCCAGGGTTATGTGGATCAGCAACAAAAAATATATAATCATGACTCCTAGAATCTAAAACTGCATCAATAGATGAGATATCAGGCATCGATATTGGGCCAGGTGGTAATCCTTTAATCTTATATGTATTATACGGGGATTCAAGTTTTAAGTCTCTATACAGAACCCTCCTTATTATTGTATCAAAATTATTATAATAACTTTTAATTGAATAGATTACTGTTGGATCAGCCTGGAGTCTCATTTTCTTCCTAAGCCGATTAAGATATACACCTGCTATAATTGGTCTTTCATCTAATTTAATACTCTCTTTCTGAACTATTGATGCTAAAACTATTACTTCTTTTTTAGACAAATCAATTGATTTTGCTTTTTTAGTCCTGTCTTCATTCCAAAAATAATTATACTCTTCAAGCATTCTATTTCTAAACTTATTTGGCTCCACATTCCAGAAGAACTCATAAGAGTTTGGAATATAAATTGACATAGAATTCGTCTCATTGAAACCATTATCTTCTAAAAAACTTTTTTCAAGAAAAGCATTTAATAAAGAAACACTGTCTGCTAATATCTGTTTAGAAACTCTTCCAGCCAGATTATGGATTCTTTCTTGATTATTGAAAGTTACCGTTAAGGGAGTATTGTTGAATTTTAATGAATTAATAATTTCTTTATTCCCAGCACCCTTTAGTATATTAAATCTTCCTGATTTAATATTTTCAATATAATCCATTCTTTTAGCAGCCTTTAAAAAAGTCTTCGGTGATTTAATCTTTTTATTAATTGTATCCAAAATACTAACTATACTATCAGATGAGTTTATATATATAAATGTTGAATCTCCTTCAAAATTTGTGTTATCTCTATGCATTAGATTATAATATCCAAATAGTAATATTATAGATGCGATTGTAATAGAAATTAATATTGCCTTTTTCATTCACCTAAAATTTTTTGATAAAGTAGCTCGTCAAAATACCTATTGTTATAAAATACCCAATCTTTTTTATTTCCAACTTTTATATAACCATGTTTTTCAAAGAGTTTAACACTCTCATTATTTTCTGATGAAATATTGGCATAAAGCTGATGAATAGGGATATGTTTTGCAACATAGTCTTCTATCAAATTTAATGATTTTGAACCCAAGCCTTTAGCCCTGTATTTTTCAAAAATAATTATTCCTACTCCTGCTCTTCTATTTACCATGTCGTATTTAAATAAGTCAATAAAGCCAAATGCTAAATTATCTTTATTACTTAAAACTAGTCGAAGCTGCCCATGTTCAACAATATCAAGATGTGAATTCTCAATAAATTTTTTCAGACTATGTTTAGAGAATGGAGAAGATGTGTTTGAATATTTCCATAAGGACTTGTCATTCTCAATATCATATAATAAATCTAAATCATCTGGCTCAAGAGCTCTAAGTGTATATTGATTTATATTGTTCATGTTAAACAATCGTTAAAAAAAAATCATTCAATGGCATAATATATTATTTTTACAAATAAAAAGATGAAATCTACATTAAAAATTATAATTGTTTCATTAACATGTTCAATCATTTCAATTATATTCTACTCAATATTTTCAAATAGTATATCAACAAAAGAAAATGAAAATGATCAAGCATTTATTGATTATTCAGAAAGCTTTATAAATACTTCTGGTATTAATAGTATTCAATATTCTAGTAATGTTGGTTCCCCTGATTTAACTTTTGCAGCAAAAAAATCAATTAATGCTGTTGTTCACGTTAAAAATACATCTATAGTTAACGAAAGTGACTCTTGGGCTTTGCAATTTTTTTATGGAGATGAGTCAAGAAAAAGAGTTGGTACAGGATCTGGAGTTATTATATCTCCTGATGGATATATAATTACAAATCATCATGTTATAGAGAATTCAAGTGAAGTAATAGTTACAACAAATGATAATAAAGAATATGAAGCAATAATAGTTGGTTCAGATGAGGTTACGGATGTAGCAGTTTTAAAGATAGATTCTAATGAAAAATTTGAATATATTTTATTTGGTGACTCTGAGAATAGTCAAATTGGGGAGTGGGTTCTTGCAGTTGGTAATCCATACAATCTAAATTCTACAGTTACAGCAGGAATTATTAGTTCCAAATCAAGAGATCTAAATGAATATGATCAGATAAATCAATCATTTATCCAAACTGATGCTGCAGTTAATGTTGGTAATAGTGGTGGTGCACTTGTTAATATAAATGGTGAATTAATTGGTATAAATACAGCTATTCAATCCATGACAGGGGGATTTGTTGGATATTCTTTTGCAATCCCAAGTGATATAGTAAGAAAAATATTTGAAGATATTCTTGAGTATGGAGATGTCCAAAAAGGATTATTAGGTGTTAGGGGAATAGCTTTAAAGTCCTCATATTCCAGGCAACTTAATTTAACAGATACTGAGGGCTTCTATATTGATATTATAGAGCCAGGATTTGGAGCAGATCTTGCAGGACTAAAAAGGGGTGATATAATTAAAGAGATTGATGGAATCAAGATTAATAAATTTTCAGACTTATCGGGGCATCTCTCAACCAAAAGACCTGGTGATAAAGTAAATGTTATTTACTCTAGAGAAAATCAATTAAATAGAACAACTGTAACTCTTAAAAAAGTTGATAATTAATGAGGATTGATATTTTAACACTATTTCCTGAAATTTTTGATAGCCTTAATTCTTTTTCAATCATTGAAAAAGCCATCAAATCAAAAAAGGTAAATATAGTAACTCATAATCTCCGAGACTATGCTGATAACTCTAGACATGTTGATGATAGTCCTTATGGTGGTGGGGCTGGAATGATTATAAAAATTGAACCTATTGATAACTGTATAGAAAAGCTAAAAGAAAAAAATGATTACGATGATATAATTTATCTTACCCCTGATGGTGAGATTCTTAATCAAAAAATTTCAAACAATTTATCTTTAAAGAAAAATCTTATCCTTTTATGTGGCCACTATAAAGGTATTGATCATAGGGTGAGAGATCATCTAATAACAAAAGAAATTTCAATTGGAAATTATGTTTTATCAGGAGGTGAACTTCCAGCAGCTATTTTATGTGATTCCATTATTAGACTTATCCCAGGTGTTATAGGAGACGAATCATCAGCATTATCAGATAGTTTTCAAGATAATATTGTTTCTGCCCCAATATATACTAGACCAGCAAACTACAAAGGGTTAAAAGTGCCTGACATTCTTATTTCAGGTAATCAGAAAGAAATAGAAAAATGGAAAGACCAGAAGTCTGTTGAAAGGACAAAATTACTTCGCCCAAAACTCTTTGATAATCTTTAAAAAAGGTTTACTTTTGCAACTGAATTTATTGGAATTCACCAAACATTTAAAAAACTATTTTGATGGAGTCTATAGTTACCAAAGTAAACGAAAAATTAATTGAAAAAAATGACTTTCCTTCATTTTCATCTGGGGATACTATTACAGTATACTATGAAATTAGAGAGGGAGATAAAGTTCGTACTCAATTTTTTAAAGGTGTTGTTATTCAAATAAAAGGTAGAGGACAATCAAAAACATTTACAATAAGAAAAATGTCTGGTACTATTGGTGTCGAAAGAATTTTCCCTCTAAACATGCCTGGTTTAAAAAAGATTGAAATTAATAAAGGCGGTAAAGTCAGACAATCCAGAATATATTATTTTAGAGAATTGACAGGTAAAAAAGCTAGAATTAAAGAAAGATAATTTACTATTATGTCAAAAATTAAAGTAGCCAACCCCATTGTTGAAATTGATGGTGATGAAATGGCAAGAATCATTTGGAAATATATTAAAAATGATTTAATCCTTGACTATGTTGATCTGGATATCAAATACTTTGATCTTAGTATAAAATCAAGAGATAAAACAGACGATCAGATTACAGTTGATGCAGCAAATGCAATTAAAAAATATAATGTAGGTATCAAGTGTGCTACAATTACTCCCGATGAGGATAGGGTTAAAGAATTCTCTTTAAAAAGAATGTATAAATCCCCCAATGGAACAATAAGAAACATCGTAGGAGGAACTGTTTTTAGAGAACCAATTATTGTAAAAACCATTCCTAGATATGTTCAAGGTTGGACAAGACCAATTTGTATTGGAAGACATGCTTTTGGTGATCAATACAGAGCAACTGATATTGTGACTAAGGGCAAGGGTAAATTAACAATGACATATACACCAGAAGATGGAGGAAAACCAGAATCATGGGAAGTATATAATTTTAAAGAGGATGGTGTAGCTATGTCGATGTATAATATAGATTCTTCTATCTATGGTTTTGCAAGATCATGTATGAATAGAGCGTTAGATAAAAAGTGGCCTCTTTATTTATCAACAAAGAATACAATTCTTAAAGCTTATGACGGAAGGTTTAAAGATATATTTCAAGAGGTATATGATAATGAATTTAAAGATAAATTTGAGAAAGAAAATATTTCCTATGAACATAGGCTAATAGATGATATGGTTGCAGCAGCAATTAAATGGAAAGGTGGTTTTGTTTGGGCTTGTAAAAATTATGATGGAGATGTACAATCTGATATAGTAGCACAAGGATTTGGTTCCCTAGGCCTAATGACATCAACATTAGTTACTCCTGACGGGCAAACTATGGAGTCTGAAGCTGCTCATGGTACAGTAACAAGACATTTTAGACGTCATGAAAAAGGGGAAGAGACATCTACTAATCCAATCGCTTCTACTTTTGCATGGACAAGAGGTCTTATGCATAGAGGTAAGTTAGACAATAATCAAGAACTTATTGATTTCTGCAAACTACTAGAAAGTGTTTGTATTGAAACAATTGAAGAAGGAAAAATGACAAAAGACCTTGCATTATTAGTTTTTAGAGATGATATGGTAAGTTCAAATTACCTTACAACTGAACAATTCTTTGAAGAATTGAAAAGTAATCTAGAAAGAAAAATAAAAGGAGCCTAATATGGATTTTATCAAGATTACAGAGCAAGATTCTAACCATAATGATTTAGAGAAAAAATCTGTAAAAGATTTAGTTGACTGTATGCATAAGGAGGATAATAATGCATTAGATGCTGTAAAAAAGGTCCTTCCAGAAATAACTAAGCTTATTGAAGAAATTGCTGTAAAAATGAACAAAGGTGGGAGATTATTCTACATTGGAGCTGGAACTAGTGGTCGATTAGGAGTCTTAGATGCATCAGAATGCCCTCCAACATTCGGTACTCCTCCAGAAAAAGTTGTTGGACTTATAGCTGGTGGTATTCCCGCTTTATATAGTTCTATTGAAATAGCTGAAGATAGTTATAGTCAGGCTTGGGATGATTTAAAGTCTAATAATATTACTTCTAATGACTTTGTTATTGGTATTGCTGCTTCTGGAACAACACCATATGTTGTTGGTGGACTTAAGGATTGTAAAGAAAATAATATACCAACTGCATGTATAACATGCAACCAAGGAACTCCTTTATCTGAACATAGTGATCATAAGATTGAAGTAATTGTTGGTCCTGAATTTGTAACTGGAAGCTCGAGACTAAAAGCAGGTACAGCCCAAAAATTAATTCTAAATATGGTGTCAACTATATCAATGATTCTTCTTGGTCATGTAAGAGACAATAAGATGGTTGACATGCAACTAACAAACTCAAAATTGAATAAAAGAGCTAGAGAGATTGTAATGAAAGAACTTAATGTTGATATGAAGAAAGCCGATGAACTAATTATTAAACATAAAAATGTTCGTTCAGCAATTGATAATTTTAATAATGAATAATTATTTAAAAAAGGGATTTAAACAAGTAATCATCGGCATTAGTCTTTGCTTTATAGGCCCTGTAGTAATCTCACAATCTTTCAAGAATCAAGATCATCCTTTTTTTATAATAGTTCTTGTAATTGGTTGTATTATATCTTTCCTTGCAGTTTATTATGGCTACAGAGGTATTTCAAATATCCTTAATGGAACTCTAGGACCAAAAAATAAATTAAACTAATTTTGTAGATAACACTAATAATTATATGATAAAAGTTAGTTTTCCAGATGGTAATATAAAAGAGTTCGAGAAAGGAACAAAGGTTATTGATATTGCTAAAAGTATTAGTGAAGGTCTAGCAAGAAAAGTAATATCAGCATCTTATAATTCAGAAGTTGTTGAGCTAAGCACAGGATTAAAGGATGATGGAGATATTAAACTTTTTACATGGGATGATGATGAAGGTAAAAAGGCTTTTTGGCATTCATCTGCTCATATTTTAGCTCAGACAATAAAAGATATTTATCCTAAATCAAAATTAACCATTGGCCCAGCAATTGAAAGTGGTTTCTATTATGATGTTGATTTTGGAGGAAATAATCCATCAGAGAATGATTTTAAAAAAATTGAAGAAAAATTTCTAGAATTTGCTAGAGAAGATAATGAGTTTAAAATGCGCCATTTAAGTAAATCAGATGCATTAGAATTCTATAAAAAAGAAAAGAATCAGTATAAGATTGAGTTAATTGAAGATTTAGAGGATGGCACAATAACATTTTGCGATCATTCTAATTTTTCTGATTTATGTAAAGGTGGTCATATACCCTCTACTGGGATAGTAAAATCTGTAAAACTTTTAAATATAGCTGGAGCATATTGGAGAGGTGATGAAAAAAACAATCAGTTAACTCGTATATATGGTATCTCTTTTCCAAAACAAAAAATGTTGACTGAATACCTTGAGTTAGTTGAAAAAGCAAAAGAAAGAGACCATCGAAAGATTGGAAAAGAACTTGAATTATTCTCATTTTCAAGTAGAGTTGGAAATGGTCTTCCCCTTTGGTTACCAAATGGGACTGAGCTTAGAGATAGGCTTCAAAGATTTCTTGAAGATGCCCAAAGAAAAGCTGGGTACAAAAAAGTAATGACTTCTCATATTGGTTCAAAAGAACTATATGAAACATCTGGGCATTATGAAAAGTATGGTGCAGATAGTTTTCAACCTATACTTACTCCTAATGATAATGAGACCTTTATTTTAAGACCTATGAATTGCCCTCATCATTGTGAAATATATAACTCTAAACCTCAAAGCTATAGGGATTTACCACTCAGACTTGCTGAGTTCGGCACTGTTTATAGATATGAACAAAGTGGAGAGTTACATGGTTTAAGTAGAGTTAGAGGGTTCACAGTAGATGATGCTCATATATTTTGTACTCCTGAGCAAGTTGACTCAGAGTTTAAAAACACTATTGACCTTGTTCTTTATGTATTTAGGTCTTTAGGTTTTGAAAACTTTTCTGCTCAAGTTTCCTTAAGAGATGATAGCAAACCAGAAAAATATATTGGATCTAAGAAAAATTGGGAAATTTCAGAAAATGCAATAATAGATGCTGCAAAGGAGAAAGGTCTTAGCTATAAAATAGAATATGGAGAAGCAGCATTTTATGGACCAAAACTTGATTTTATGGTAAAAGATGCTCTAGGAAGGAGCTGGCAACTAGGGACAATTCAAGTTGATTATAATCTTCCTGAAAGATTTGAACTTTCCTATAAAGGGCCTAAAAACGAGGATTTAAGACCAGTTATGATTCATAGAGCCCCATTTGGAAGCATGGAAAGGTTTGTAGCTATACTTCTTGAACATACAGGAGGATTATTCCCATTATGGTTATCTACTACTCAAATTGAAATATTAGTTGTAAGTGAAAACTATAAAAATTATGGTCAAAAAGTTTTAAATATCTTAGAAAATCACGAAATTCGCGCCCACCTAGATGATAGAAATGAAACTGTAGGTAAAAAAATTAGGGAATCAGAAATAAATAAGATTCCTTATATGATAATATTAGGAGAGAATGAAGAAAAGAATGAGACGGTTTCAATTAGAAAACATAAGGAAGGAGATTTAGGTGAAATGAAAATTGGTAAATTTTTGGATATTTTCAAAAAAGAAATTTCTGATAGTATACCAGAATTTAATATTAACTAAAACAGATTGTTATAGCTATAAGAAGAAAAAAAAATAGGAGAGGCGGAAGAAGAGTATTTAGAGAGGATCCTCACAAAATAAACTCCAAAATAACAGCCCAGGAAATAAGGCTTGTTGGTGATAATGTAGATGTAGGTGTTTATTCTGTTAACGATGCTCTCAGAATGGCAAGAGGACAAGAATTAGATCTTGTTGAAATTTCACCAAAAGCATCTCCTCCTGTATGTAAAATTTTAGATTATAAGAAATTTTTATATGAGCAGAAGAAAAGGGACAAAGCACTTAAGTCGAAAGCAACTAAGATAGTAGTTAAGGAGATTAGATTTGGACCTCAAACAGATGAACATGATTATCAATTTAAAAAGAAACATGCAGAAAAATTTTTAAATGAAGGTGCAAAATTAAAAGCATTTGTTTTCTTTAAAGGAAGATCGATAATATTTAAAGAACAAGGACAGATTCTTCTTTTAAGATTAGCTCAAGAGCTTGAGGAAATAGGAACTGTGGAGCAAATGCCAGAATTAGAAGGAAAGAGAATGATAATGTTTATAACACCAAAAAAGAAATAGGAATAATGCCAAAAATGAAAACAAAATCCAGTGCAAAGAAAAGATTTAAAGTAACTGGATCAGGAAAGATTAAAAGGAAGCATGCTTTCAAAAATCATATTTTGACAAAAAAATCAAAGAAGAGAAAACTAAGACTAACTCATTTTGGACTTGTTCATGATAACGATAAAGAAAACATTAAAAGACAATTAAGATTAAAGTAAAATGCCTAGATCAGTTAATTCGGTAGCATCAAGAGCTAAGAGAAAAAAAATATTAAAACAAGCTAAAGGGTACTTTGGCAGAAGGAAAAATGTTTGGACAGTTGCAAAAAATGCAGTTGAAAAAGGGTTAGTTTATGCATACAGGGACCGAAGAAATAAAAAACGAAGCTTTAGAGCATTATGGATAGTTAGAATAAATGCAGCTTGTAAAGAACATGGCCTTTCTTATAGTGAATTTATGGATAAGGCAAAGAAAAAGAATATTACCCTTAATAGAAAAGTTCTTGCTGATCTTGCGATGAATAACCAGAATGCATTTGAAGCAATAGTAAAAGCTGTTAAATGACAACTCTATTAATCATAACTATTCTTTCATTTATTACTGGTATAGATCTCACTAAGACTATTATAAAGTTTACTAAACGATTCAATCGGGATAAAAAAGATAATAGATCGAATTAGTTTTAAATAGTTATTATTCCATTATCATGTTTTTAACTAAAGATAATTTCAGTCTAAATGATAATTAAATTACCTTTGTGTCCAATTGGAATAGTGACTAAGTAATTATACCTACTAAAAATGAATTATTTTAACAAAATATTTTTTCTAATTTCCCTTTTACTTTTTACTAATACTTATAGCCAAAATAGACAAGGAGGTGACAGAGATGCTATGATGGCTCAATACCAAAACATGAACTTTAATGTTTCAGGAAAAGTAATAGATGTAGATACGGGGGAGGCTCTAGAATATGCTACTATAACTCTATCTAACCAATTAAACAAAGATGAAGTAACTGGAGGTATTTCTGATGAAAACGGAAACTTTTCAATTGAAGTGAAACCAGGGATGTATGATATTAAAATAGATTATATATCATTTGAACCTTTCTTAAAAGAAAAAGTTGTTGTTAGAAGCGATCTATCTCTTGGTGAAATTAAATTAAGTATTGATGTTAATTTATTAGAAGAGGTTGAGGTAAGAGCTGAAAGAACTGAAGTTGAAATAAGGTTAGATAAAAAGATATATAATATTGGTCAAGATATTACAGTTCGAGGCGGAAGTGTTAGTGATGTTTTAGCTAACATCCCATCTCTAGATGTTGATATTGATGGAAATATATCATTAAGAGGTAATAGTAATGTTAGAATATTAATAAATGGAAAGCCATCAGGTCTTGTAGGATTATCCGGTCCTGAAGGTCTTAGATCTATTCCATCTGAATCAATTCAGCAGGTTGAGGTTGTTACCTCTCCATCTGCAAGATATGAAGCTGAAGGTACTGCAGGTATTTTAAATATTATTCTAAAAAAACAAGATCTATTAGGGTTTAATGGTAATATAAATTTTAATGTAGGTATTCCTGAGCAATTTGGTACAAACGGGAGTTTTAATCTAAGAAATAATAAGGTAAACTTTTTTAATACTACTTCTATAAGAAACTCTAGTGGTAATGGATATGGATTTTCTGAAACAAGATACTCTAGTCTGATAATTGATGAGAGAAACGATTGGGAATCAGATGACTATAATTTCTTTACAACATTTGGAATTGAATATTATTTTGATGATAAGACATCTATAATACTTAGCACTGTATATAAAGAAGGTGATGATGATAGT
>Ga0209036_1000663_pt1 | contig 14884 bp, 13 predicted proteins | sample MarorgKNORR_S2LV_3_FD_188222 | JGI IMG/M metagenome (GOLD analysis project Ga0209036, IMG submission 188222) | Marine microbial communities from the Southern Atlantic Ocean, analyzing organic carbon cycling - DCM_A/KNORR_S2/LV (SPAdes) (version 2) | ecosystem: Environmental > Aquatic > Marine >... | reverse complement strand
CCATTCGCCCCTCGAGCATCAGCCCGGAGTAAAAAATGACCTTGGCGCGCTGCAGTTTCACCACGTCGCCCGAAGCCGGTTTGTACAGGTGCGGGTCCACGCCCGCTCCCATCATGCCGACCACGCTCACCCGGTCGCCGCCGACCTCTTTCACCATGTCAGTCACCATGGTTGTGGTGGCGACGACATTCATCTTGGCTGCGGTCGACTGTGTCAGGCCTGCCGCAGCCACCAATCCGAGTGTTAATGTTACAATGCGTTTCATAAAAAGTGTTTTTATTGGGAAAACTCCCAGAAATTGGCCAAGCGGCCAAAAGTTAGCCATGCCTATATTTCAGTCGGCCAGCGAGGTCAATCAAAAAGTTAGCCATGCCTAACTTTTTCATCGGCCGCTCTGCGCTTGGCCAAGCGCTTGGTTTGGGCGCTTTGGTGTTTGACTGTGTGGCGGGGGTTGTTTACCCATCGCCGCCGTGACTTTTTTGAACCCTCGATTCTTTTCCATCGGTTTATTTGCGCTTGGCTTGGCATTTCTGGCGGACGTGGCGACTGCCGGCGACTGGCATCGCTGGCGCGGTCCCAATGGCAACGGCATTTCAGACGAGACCGGCTGGCTGGCAAAGTGGTCCGACGACGGCCCCAAGCGGCTGTGGAAGGCCAAGGTCGGCACCGGGTTTTCCTCGATCACAGTCTCTGATGGGCGCGCCTACACGATGGGCAATTCCGGCCGGGGCCGCGGCAAGGAGCAGGACACAGTCTTTTGTTTTGATGCCGCCACCGGCAAGGAACTCTGGTCTTACAGCTACGGGGCGAAGCTCGATCCCAAGTACTACGACGGAGGCACCAGTGCCACGCCGACAATCGACGGCGCGAACGTCTACACGCTAAGCAAGGATGGCCTACTGATCTGCTTCGCGGCGATCGACGGCAAGGTGAAGTGGCAGAAGGATGTGGCCAAGGCCGTCAAGGCCAAGCGCCCGACTTGGGGCTACGCCAGCTCGCCGGTGATCATCAACGACGCGCTGCTGGTCAACGTCGGCACCTACGGCACCTGCCTAGACAAAAACACCGGCGACATTATCTGGCAGACCGGCGGCGCCGCTTCAGGTTACTCCTCCATGGTGCCATACGTGCGCGATGGCCAGCGCGAGGTGGTGCTGTTCGCGGCGGAGGAAGTTGTGGCGCTTGATCCCAAAACGGGCAAGAAGCGTTGGGGTTACCCGTGGGAGACAAAGTACGGCGTTAACTCAGCCGACCCGATCATGCTGGGCGACATGGTGTTCATCTCCTCCGGTTACAACCGAGGCTGCGCATTGTTGAAAGTTTCCGGAGGCAAGGCCACCAAGATTTGGGAAAACAAAAACATGTGCAACCACTTCAACGCCTGCGTGTTGATCGATGGTCACCTCTACGGCTTCAGTGGCAACACCGGCCGAGGCACACTGCGCTGTCTCGAGATGGCCACCGGCAAGATGAAGTGGGAGGAGAAAAGCTTCGGCGGTTTTGGTGCGCTCCAGGCGATCGGCCAAAAGCTGCTCATCATCAGCAACCAGGGCGAACTGGTCGTGGCGGAGACCAACCCGGACGAGTTCACCGAGATTTCCCGCGCACAGGTAACCGGCCCCAAGTGCTGGACCACGCCGGTGCTCTCCAACGGCCGCGTGTACTGTCGAAACTCCCGCGGCGACCTCATCTGCCTCGATTTGAGCGCGAAATAACGGGCCCCTACTCGACCGTTTCCCAGCGGCCGGAACGGGCCGAGCGGGAGGCTGCATCGGTGAAAAGCTGTACGCGCCAGCCATCCTTCAGGTCTGGATGGCTACTGGCTTCTCCTGCGTGAGCTTGGCGCAGGCTGGGGAAGACGTATTTTTCGAACCGATTCCCAAATCCGTTGTCCGGTTTGTTGTCGATAATCTCCACCGGCTCGTCCGGCTTGGCCAGGGTCAGGTTGCCGCTCACGCGGTCGATTCCCAGCGAAGCCTTGGTGCCGTGAAACTCCAGCTCGGGCGCGATGCCCTTCCGGAAAAACGGTGCATGTGACAGAACCAGCGTCCCGACCGCGCCGTCTTCAAATTCCCACGCCACGCTCGCGTAGTCGAACGCCGTGCCCTTGCGCCTGCTTGCATCGGCTTGGCCGCCCGCCTGGCCAAGCTCGATCGCCTCGGCCAGGTTGATCGCACCGAGGTCGGCCTTGGCCGGAGTGATGGTGTCGGCGTGGGCCTGAACCTTCACGGCCTCCCTGCCGAGCATCCAGCGCAGGGTGTCGTAGGCGTGCGAGCCAACGTCCGCGATGCTGCCGGCGGCGGAGAGCGAATCGTCGTCGCGCCAGGTGAGCGGCATGTCCATTGGACGCGGATTGTGCCAGCGATACACGACGCCGCGGATCTCACCGAGCACGCCGGAGTCGAGCACTTCGCGAGCGTGCACGAACGGGTCGCAAAAGCGGGTCCAGAACGGCACGTAGTGGAGCAGACCGGCGTCGCGGTAGGCGGCCCACATTTCGTAGGCCTCGTTGGCGTTGATGCCGACCGGTTTTTCGCAGAGCAAATGTTTCCCGGCCTCGGCGCAGGCCATCACGGCCTCGTGATGCAGGGCATCCGGCGTGGCGACGATCACGAAGTTGACGTCGGGATGCTGCACGACTTCGCGCCAGTCGTCGGTCAGGAGCGTCGCGCCGTCTTCCTCGCCGGCACGCTCGAGCAGTTCGCGGCGACGGGCGCACAGGGCGACGATGTTGGCGCCGCTGCTCTCACGGATCTCGGCCCGGTACGGTGCCCCGATGAAGCCGGTTGCACCGATCACGCCGACGTTGAATTGAAGCTCTCCCGAGTGGGTTTCGTTTTCCGGGCTCACGCGGCGGTAATAGCCCCGGGGCGGGGGCGGTTCAATCACAAATTCCCCCGGCGCAGTGCCTCGATCACGGCGGCGTTGTCCGACTCCCCAAGGCCAAGCGCCTCGGCGCGCTTGAGCAGGGTTTGGTGCGCGTCGCTCAACGGGGTGGCCGCCCCAATCTCTTCAGCCAGTTGCCGGATGAGCCGGACGTCCTTGAGGTGTTGGCTGAGCCGTGCCTGTGGAGGATTAAAATCGCGCTTGGCCATTTTTTCGCCCTTGGCCTCCAGAGCGGCAGAGGTGGCGGGAGTTTCACGGAGGATGGCCAAGGCGTTACTCGCATCAAAACCAAGCGCCTCAGCGAAGGCCAAACCCTCGGCCAGTGCAGCGCGGTTCAGGCCAAGGATAAGGTTGTGCACCAGCTTGAACCGTGAGGCAGTGCCCACTGGGCCGACGTGAAATCGTATGGTGGCCAAAGTTTCGAGCAGTGCCTCGCAGCGGTTGATTGTTTCGGCTGCGCCGCCGAGGAACAGGACGGCTTCGCCGTGCCTGGCCAATTTGCTGGAGCCGGCGACGTTGGCTTCGAGGTACGCTGCGCCGAGATCGGCCAGCGCTTGTCCAAGTGCCTCCATTTCACCCGGCTCGCCGGTGGTGGTGTCGAGAATGAGATGCTGCGCGGTCACCGCCTGGCCAAGCGCGCGGACAACTTCGGCGGCAACGGCACTGCTCGGGAGCGAAAGCAGGAGGGTGTCACATCGGCCGGCCAATTCCACCGCGCTGCCGCACATGGTCAGGCCGCCTAGTTCAGCCACAGCAGGGTCATGCCCCAACACTTCCCATCCCTGCCCGGCCAGCCGTTGGCCAAGCGCCCCGCCCAGCAGCCCCACGCCGATGATGCCTACCCGTTTGGACATGCCACCCATCGTTTCGGCTAATCCTTGATTTTGCCTTCAACTCCCTTCGGCATCAGCAAAATCCCAATGGCTCCGAAGAGATAGATCAAGCTGGTGATGCGGCCGATCTGTCGGAAGTCGTTGTCAAAATAGGCGATCAACCCGGCCGTAATAAAAACAGTGATGGCAGTGATGATGCGGCCGAAGTTGAAGCAGACGCCGGCTCCGACGGAGCGCACGCGGGTGACGAATAACTCCGGGAGAAAAAGCGGCAACCAGCCGAAAAAGATACCGCTAAAAAACCCAAGCACCGCCGTCCAGACGAGGAACATGCCCGGCTCGGTTGGGCTGGAAAACCAAAACATGCACTGGGCACTTGCAAGGCAGATCAGGCTGTTGAGCAGGTAACTGCGCCGGCGACCTACCAGGCTGGCGACCCAGCCACCGAGAAAGCTGCCGACAATTCCCGGCAGGGAACGCCACATAATAACCTGCGCCTTGAGCCCGTCGGAGCCGGCGTCCTCCGCCCACTTCACGGCCCAATTGGAACTGCCCCACGAGCCGAACAACGGCACGGTCGCAAGCAGTATCCCAATCAACGTCACGGGCAGCAGGGCCGATTGAAAAATCTCAGCTGTGCCTGCTGATGGGTTTTTCTCGTCGGCTGATCCCCCGGTTTTCTGGGCCAGCCAGCGCGGCGACTCCGGCACGATAAACGGGATTAAAATGCCAAGCACGATCGGTGCTCCGCCCAGGAGCATCACCCAGCGCCAGTCGTCGATGGAGACTTCGCGAACATATTTTCCGATGCTCGCGACGACGAAGATGCCGATATTGGCTGCCGTGCCGATCACCCCGGCGAGCAGCGGCCGAGAGACGCCGGACCACACTTCACTCATCAAGGCCACTCCGTTGGGCCACATGCCGCCCATGCCCATGCAAACGAGAAAGCGCATGACCAACAGTTGCCACGGCGCCTGTACGTAGTACGCGAGCAGTGACATACCGGAGTAACAACAGATCGCCGCGGTCATCCCCTTCACACGTCCGAAACGATCCCCGATTCTCCCAAACACCAGCCCGCCCGCAGCACCGCCGAACAACAGCGCGCAGACGTAGTAACCAAACCAGGAACTGCTGTCGGTTTTTAGCCGTTTATCGGCGGAGGCCCTGGCCAACGCCTCCGCATCGCCGCTTCCGTCCTTTTCGATCTGTGCCGCCGCCGCTTCCCGATCCACCTGAACTACTTCGTACTGACCGGTGTTTCGCAAAAGGTCCTTCGCCGCTGAGCCCATGGCCAATGAGTTGATGCCCAAATGCCAACCGGCGAAGAACCAGCCGAGGAATGCGGAGATGACGATCAGGTATCGCCCAGCCTTTGTGAGCGTGTTGATGGGGCTTGAGGATTGTGTCGACACGATTAGTCTTTGCTTGGTGGCGCGGATAATGCGCCCGTGTTTGCAGCGGTGCAACAAATTGGTTTGGCCCGCTGAACGTGGCGTGAGACATTGCCCACCCCACTTATTTTGACTCAACCATCATGATTCGCCTCGCTCTAATCAGTTCAGCCGAAACGGCGGAGGCTTACGGCAGTATCAGCACAAGGCTGCATCGCGCGGCTTGGGCGGCGTATGCGCCGGTGGATTCCGGCGGCTCCGGCAAGGCACTTGGCCAAGTGACGGAAGCAACCTCGGCTTCGGCGCTTATCGCTGGCCAAGCGGACGCATTTGACGCCGTCGTAATCGATGCCGATCAAGCGGCTGCCCAGCGCTTGGTCAAGGAGGCTTCGGCAAGCGGAAAACCGGTTCTTGCCGGGGCGACCGGAGGCAGTCTCGCCGCGCTTGGCCAAGCGGACACGCTGCTGATGCCGGCCCATCCGTGGCGCTTTTTGCCCTCAGTCCAATCGGTCAAGCGCAGCCTCGACGACAACAAACTTGGCCAAGCGGGACTATTGCGCATCCACCGCTGGCTGCCGCCCGGTGAGGGTGTCGGGGTGCTGGCTGATCGCATCCTGCCGGACGCGGATCTCGCCTGCTGGCTGTTCGGCAGTGCGCCGGAGACGGTGTGGTCGCTGCAGTCTGCGGCCAATCCGGAGTACATCCAGTTTCACCTTGGGTTTGCGAACGACGGCATGGCGATGATTGATGTCGCTGCGTCGTTGCCGAGTGGTGGCGATTACTTTTCGCTGACGATGATCGGCGGCACCGGCGCGGCCTACGCGGATGATCATCACAACATGAATCTGCTCTTCAGCGGAGGCCAGCCGAATGCAATTCGCGCGAGTCTGGGGCGTGCCGACTTGGTCGGGCAACTGCAGGAATTTGTCGATGCCATCAGCGAACAACGCGCGCCAAGCGTGACGGTGGCAGACACAACGAGAGCGGCCAGTGTCGTGGATCAAGTTTTGGAGTCTGCAAAAAGCAGGCAGGTGATCGGCGGAAAGGAGGTTAGCTGAGTGGAGGAGACGAAGACATTTCGGGCCGGGGTGTTGAGCGTGGTGAAGCATTGTTATCTACCGCGTGCCGTGGCGGCGCATCCACGGTTCGAGTTGGTTGTGGTGACCGATGATGCCGACCAGCCGGATTGGGTACATGTGCGCAATCAGAATTTCGCCGATGAGTTTGGGATCCCGTATGTGCGCGATGTGGCCAAGGCGATTGCTGAGTATGATCTCGACATGGCGGCGGTCAGTCCTGAGGCCGAGCGGCATTGTGATCTTGCTGTGCGCGCGGCCGATGCCGGGTTGCACGTAATCGCCGATAAGCCGATGTCCACCCGCCTGTCCGAGTGCGATCGGCTTGTCGAGGCGGTTCGACGCAACAACGTGAAATTCCTACTCTGGAACCGGAACTACCTGCCCGCAGTGATTCAGGCAAAAGAGGCGATTGGCTCCGGGGCAATCGGAGAGTTGCAGGCGATACACGTTGATTTTTATTTTTCGAAAGATGCCGGCCCACCCAAGGGCTCGCGCGCGGAGGTTGATTCGCCGATCGACTGGCTCCAGCGACAGATGGAGGCTCACGCCGATGGCTCGGACGGTGGCGTGGGCAGCGAGGCGATGGGCGAGTTGCAGATCGAGGGCATCTACCCGCTGGGCTATGTGCACCTGTTGACCGACCAGAATGTGCAGCGCGTGTTCGCCCGGACGGCGACGCATTTTCATCAGGCCAACGTCGACAACAACGTGGACGACCTCGCCACTGTGTCGCTGGAGTTGTGTGGGGGTATCATCGGCTCGTTGTGCATTGGCCGTATCGGCGCAGCGAGCCACCCGGACATCGGCGAGATCAAGATTCACGTCATCGGCGCGAAGGGCGGATTGGTCATCTCCGAGGCCCGGCCGGAGGTGAGCATCTACTATCGCGATCAGCCGCCGTTGGAATTCAAAAACGAACGTATCGCCAACGAGAACGATTTCCTGTTGATGGACGATTTTGCGCGTGCACTCGACACCGGCAGCGAGCCGATTCTCAACGCGCAGGCCGGTCGCGACATTGCCGCCACGGTTTTTGCCGCCGTCGAGTCCGGCAAAACCGGGCAACTCGTGGAGGTGATTTGCTGACATGACCCCGGTTGAACTGAAAGAGGCGCTGCACAACGGCGGCCCGGTTTTCGGCACGCTCATCGTTTCGCCTTCGCCGTTCTGGCCGAAGGTGCTCGGCGACAGCGGACTCGATTTTGTTTTCATCGATACCGAGCATATCGCGCTCGATCGCAGTCAGGTCTCGTGGATGTGCCGCACGTACAAGGCGATGGGCCTGCCACCACTCGTGCGTATCGTTTCACCCTCGCCATACGAGGCGACGATGGTGCTCGACGACGGGGCGGCCGGGGTGGTCGCGCCGTACATTGAGCAGGTCGAGCAGGTGCAACAACTCCGAGGTGCTTCCAAGCTGCGGCCGCTCAAGGGGCAGCGACTTGACGACGCCCTCGCCGGCCAGCCGTTGCCGGGCGAGCTTGCCGACTACGCGCCCGGGTTTAATCAGGACAACCTGCTTATCATAAACATCGAGAGTGTGCCGGCGGTGGATAATCTCGACCGCATCCTTGACGTACCGGGTATCGACTCGGTGCTCATCGGCCCGCATGACCTGTCGTCCAATCTCGGCGTGCCGGAGCAGTACGATGACCCGACGTTCCTGAAAACGGCCGAGACAATTTTCACCAGGGCCCGGGCAAAAGGCGTCGGCGCGGGAATCCACGCCTGGGGCGATATCGCCAGTCAGGCGCGGTTTGTCGACATGGGCGCCAACCTGCTGATTCACAAGGCCGACATCATCTTTTTCAAAAACGGCATCCGCACCGAGCTGGCGGAGATCCGCGAATCGCTTGGCCTCAAGACCGGCGACGGCCCGGGCGGCGACGTAAACATTTGATCCATGATCCGTTTTCTTTTTTTTGCAGCAGCGGCGGTCACTGCGCTTGGCCAAGCGTACGCGGCCAAGGCCAAGCCGATGAACGTGCTTTTCATCGCCGTCGACGACCTGCGTCCGGAGCTTGGCTGCTACGGCGTCGAATACGCGCCCTCGCCAAACATCGATCGCTTGGCCAGGCGCGGCATGGTGTTTCGCAATCACTTCGTGCAGGTGCCGACCTGTGGCGCCTCGCGTTACGCGATGCTCACCGGCCGCAGCCCCGCCGTGACCGGCTTCACCGGGGGCAACGCCGGGTTTTACGCCGGCAAAACCGCCCTGACGGTTGAGACGTTGCCGGGAGCCCAAAGCATGCCGGAACTGTTCAAGCGCAGCGGCTATCACACGGTGTTGATCGGCAAGATTTCGCACACCGCTGACGGACGGGTTTACGCCTACAACGGCGCCGGAGACGGCCGCGACGAGGTGCCGAATGCCTGGACCGAAATGTCCACCCCATACGGCACATGGAAACGAGGCTGGGGGATTTTCTTCGCCTACGCAAACGGCATCCACCGCGAGGACGGCTCCGGAGCAAAGGACCTTTTTGACTTCACCGTCGAGGGCGACGACGACCTGCCGGACGGCCAGATGGCCGCGCACGCAGTCGCACGGCTGCATCACTTGGCCAAGCGCGACAAACCGTTTTTCATGGGGCTGGGCTTTTTCAAGCCGCACCTTCCATTTGTTGCTCCAAAGCAGGATTGGGAAGCAATGAAGGAGGCCGATATACCGCCGCCGCCCCATCCTGAAAAAATCAACTCGCCCTACTGGCACGGTAGCGGCGAGTTTTTTAAGTACGACTTTCCCTATCCCAAGCGTCCACTCTCACCGGAAAACGTCATCAACGCGCGGCGCGCCTATCTGGCCTGCGTCCGCTATACCGACCGGCAGGTCGGCCGTGTGCTGGACGCCCTGGACAAAACCGGCTTGAGCGATAACACGATCGTGGTGCTCTGGGGCGACCACGGTTGGAACCTTGGCGACTCGGCGTTGTGGGCCAAGCACACCCCGCTTGAGCGCGCTGTGATCAGCCCACTCATCATCAGCGTGCCCGGGATGAAACAGGCCGGCTCAAGCAGCAACGCGTTGGTCGAGTCGCTCGATTTGTTCCCGACGTTGATCGATCTGGCCAAGCCGGAATTCAAAAAAACAGAACACCCGCTGGACGGCAAAAGTTTGGCCAAGGTGCTGGACGATCCATCAGCCAAGGTTCGGGATGCTGCGCTGAGCTACTGGCGCGATGGCATCACCGTGCGAACGCAGTCCCACCGGCTCATCGTCACGCGAAAAAACGGGCAACTCAGCAAAGTGGAATTATACGATCAATCCACCGGATTCGACCCCGTAAAAAATAAAGCCGAAAATAACCCGGCAGGGGTTGAAAGATTGAAGGCGTATTTGCCTTAACTCACCAACGTACCGACTTTGCCGCCTAGGATAACTTTGCGGAAGTTGTGTTTCTTGAAGAGGTCGAAGACGATGATTGGCATCCCGTTGTCCATGCAGAGCGAAAAAGCGGTGGAGTCCATCACGCGCAGTTGTTTTTGCAGCGCATCGAGGTAGCTGATTTTCGTGAAGCGCTTGGCCTTCGGGTTTTTCATTGGGTCACTGTCGTAGATACCGTCGACCTTAGTGGCCTTGAGAATGACCTCGGCGGCGATCTCGTTGGCACGCAAGGCGGCGGCCGTGTCGGTGGAGCAGTATGGGTTACCGGTACCACCGCCGAAGATGACCACGCGTCCTTTCTCGAGATGACGCACCGCCCGCCGGCGGATGAAAGGCTCGGCCACCTGCGACATGGTGATGGCGGACTGGACGCGGGTCGGCACGCCCTGTTTTTCCAGCGCGTCCTGCAACGCCATCGAATTGATCACCGTGGCGAGCATTCCCATCTGGTCGCCGGTCACCCGCTCGATGCCCTTCTCGCTGCCCTGTAGTCCGCGAAAAATATTCCCTCCCCCAACTACGACGCCGATCTGCACGCCGAGCTTTGCCACCTCGCGCACCTGCGCCGCGACGTCGTGGACGGACTCGGGACAGATGCCGCCGGTTTCCCCGCCGAGCACTTCCCCGCTGATCTTCAGCAGGACACGGCGGAACTTCGGTTTTTTGCGGTTGGCGGTGGCGGGCGATTTCTTTTTTGCAGGCATGGTGTTGTCGGGTTTACGGCTGCGAACCAAGCGCACGTAAACTGGGCTTGTTGTGTATCAGCCCGACCCATGCGCCGTCAATTTTATGCTGCGAAATTGTGACTTTTCCCGACTCTGCTCGACTCGGTAAGGCATCGCCGGTTTAATGCGCGCGTGTCATTGTACAAACTCACAATCGTCGGAGCCGGGCTCCTTGGCGGTTCGCTTGGTCTTGCTGCGAAGGAGCGCGGCTTGGCCAAGCGTGTGACCGCCCTCGTTCGGCGGCCGGAGAGCGTGAGTGAATGCCAGGCACTTGGCGTGGCTGACGAGGTGACGCTGGACGAAGCGGAAGCAATTTCCGGTGCAGACCTGATTGTCCTCTGCACGCCGGTGGCCAGCATGGCCGGCTTGGCCAAGCGCTGGCTGCCGCACCTGAAAAATGGGGCGGTGGTCACCGATGTGGGAAGTACCAAGCGGCAGTTGGGGGATGAACTGACGCCGATGATTGCTGGTGCCGGGGCACACTTCGTCGGGAGCCACCCGATGGCCGGAAGCGCCCAGGCCGGGCCAAGCGCTGCCCGGGCAGATCTGTTTGACGGCACCGTGTGCGTGGTTACGCCGACCGATGCCACCGACGCGACAGCACTCAACTTCGTCAATGAATTTTGGAAAAAACTCGGCTCCGAACCGGTCGCGATGTCGGCGGACGATCACGATGAACTGGTCGCGAGGTGCAGTCATCTCCCGCACCTGCTGGCCTCGGCCTTGGCAAGGCGTGTGTTGGACCCGAGCCACGGTGAGTTGCAAAAACAGCTTTGCGCGACCGGCTTTCGCGACATGTCCCGTCTGGCCTCCGGCTCGCCGGTGATGTGGCGCGACATTGTCCGATCCAACCGCGAGGCCATCCTTGCGGTGATCGAAGAGTATGCCGCTGAACTGGATCAGCTGCGACAACTGATCTCGGAGGATTCCAGCGAAGCGATCGAAGGGTGGCTCGATGAGGCCAAGCGCGCGCGCGATGATTGGCGTGCGCCGGATGCAGATTGAAATGCCGCTGCCCGACCTAATCGAGATTGTCCCGCTGAGCGCTGCGCCCGAGGTGGAGATCACGGTTCCCGGCTCGAAGAGCATCACCAATCGAGCGCTCATCCTCGCGGCTCTGGCCGAGGGTGAGGTGACGCTTGAGGGTGCCTTGTGGAGCGAGGACACGCAGGTGATGGTCGAGGCGCTGCAAAAACTGGGCTACTCGATCGAGGTGCAGCCTGACCACGGTGAGGCGGCTAACCGCACGATCCACGTGGCCGGGCTTGGCCAAGCGATCCCAAGCGGCGGAACGGAGGAGAAACCTCTCGAGTTGTTCGTTGGCAACGCCGGCACGGCAGCCCGGTTTCTCACGGCGTTCCTATGCCTTGGCCGGGGCGTCTACCGACTCTCAGGCGTGTTACGCATGCACGAGCGCCCACAGGCTGCCCTGCTGCAGGCACTGCGGGAGCTGGGTTATCGAATCGACTCAGAAAACGACAGGCTGCCGGTGACCATCAACGGTCAGGGCCCAAGCGGCGGGAGTTGCCGAGTGGACATCGCGATGAGTACGCAATTCGCCTCGGCGCTGCTGCTCGGTGCCGGGATTGGGCGATGGCAGGTCGGTATTGATGGTGAGCAGGGAGCCGCCTCGCCCTACGTGGCGATGACCTCAAGCCTGATCGATGTGTTCCCGAGCCGAGGCGGCAGCTTTGCCATCGAGCCGGATGCCTCCGGGGGGAGTTACTTTTGGGCGGCAGGGCATATTTTGTCTGAAGCCGGCAGTCTGCCGGTACAGGTGGCCCGCTGGCCAAGCTCCGGTTGGCAAATCGATGCGGCATTTCCCGGTCGATTGCCACTGCCGCCGAGCACATCGCGGCAGGACAATCTTGGTGACAGCATCATGACGGCCATCGCCATTGCGCCCTTGGCCAGGCGGCAGACAGAATTCACCGAGCTTGGCCGCCTGCGGGTACAGGAATGCGAACGCGTCGTGGCGATGCGAACCGAATTGGCCAAGTGCGGCGCGGCGATTGATGAGTCCGGAGACACGCTCACCGTGCAGCCAGGCGCACTGCACGGTGCGGAGGTGGACACGTACGAGGATCACCGGATGGCGATGTGCTTTGCCACTCTTGGATTGAAAGTGCCGGGGATTCGCATCAAGAATCCGGCCTGCGTTCGCAAGACTTTCCCGACGTTTTTTCAAAAACTGGCCGCCCCTGCTCCGCTCGGACTGGGCGCGACGGTGCGGGATGGGAACGGGAATGAACTGAAACCGGAACAACTTTTTGCAGACTAAAATTTGATGGGAGAGCCAATCGTAATTGCCCTCGACGGCACGAGCGCCAGCGGGAAGAGCACCAACGCAAAACGCGTCGCCAAGGCGTTGGGCTATGCGTATGTCGACACAGGTGCGATGTACCGCAGCCTCGCCTGGCACTGCCTCGAGAAAGATGTCGATCTCGGAGATGCCAAGGCGATCGCGTCGCTGTGTCGTCGATGGAAGACGGAGTTGAAAAACGACGACGGCCATATTCGGTTGTACGTGGATGGCTATTTTCCCGAGAAGGAAATCCGTACCGCCGAGACGAGTGCCGCTGTGCCGGTGGTGGCGGCAGTTCCTGCCGTGCGCAAATGGATGAAAGCCAAGCAGCGTGAATGCATTAAGTTCGGGGACCTCGTGATGGAAGGACGCGACATCGGCTCGAATGTATTTCCCGACACGGATTTCAAATTCTACCTCGACGCCTCGCTCGACGAGCGCTCCAAGCGTCGTGCTGCCGATGGGGTGGACGAAAATCTGGCCGAACGCGACAAGCAGGACAGCCAACGCGCCGCCGCCCCGCTCATGATCCCGCTCGGCGCGAAGGTGATCAACAACTCCGAGATGACCGCCGAGGAGACCAGCGCGTTGATCATCGGCGAGGTTCAGGAAAAACTGGAGGCCGCGGGATGACCCCGCTCTACTGGTGGGCTTGGGCCTCATCGAGATGGATATTCAAAAACCTGTTTCGATGTCGCGTGTACAACCCCGAGCGCGTGCCCATCATCGGCCCGGTCATTATCGCGGCCAACCATGAGAGCTACTTCGATCCGCCGTTCATCGGCAGCAGCCTGCCCCGGCCGATCAACTATCTTGCCCGTGAAAACATCTTTTCACATTGGCTTTCAGGCCCTTTTTTCAGGGGTTTGAATGCCGTACCGGTCGACCGGGAGGGAGGCGGAGCCAGGGGCTTGAAAATCATTCTCGAGAGGCTGCTCAAAGACAATGGTATCATCATTTTTCCGGAAGGCACGCGTACGTTCGACGGCGAAATGCTGCCGGCACAGGGCGGCATCGGCCTGACGATCATCAAGTCGCGTGCCCCGGTCTTGCCGGTGCGGGTATGGACCTACAACGCCTACAACCGAAACCAAGCGCTACCCAAGCCAAGGATGATGTCTGTTAAGTTCGGCAAACCGCTTGACGTCGAGCCGCTGCGGGAAAAGGCAAGGACCTGTTCGCGGCAGGAATTGCGGGGCATCTATCAGGAGGCCGCCGAATCGACGATGACGGCCATCAGGAAGCTGCAACCGATTGAGGATTGATACTCCGCTTGGCCAAGCGCTTGGCCAAGCGATCACTTGATGCCCTCGAGGCGTTCCCTCCAGATGTCGTAGAGCTTCACTGTGGCGAAGACGTCGCGCACACAGTACTCGGCGATTGCCTCGTACTTTTCCTCCTTAATCAACTGGTTGACGTCCATCCCGGTGACCCCGTGCGATTTCGGTGACTCGATCCCAAACACGCGGCAGTAGAAATCCAGGTTGAAACGCCGGGCGGCACCATCCCTGCCGCTGACGTTGTAAAACGTCAACTGCTCCGCGAGGTCGCAGTGCGGATCAGTGGCGAACCGATAGCCGAGCCAGTTCTTTTTTGAGATCAGCACGTTGAGTTGGGCTGAGCGAAGGTAGAGAAAAGGAATGTCAAACTGGCGACCGTTGAAGGTCACCACCTTGTCGTAGTGCTTGGCCACTGCCCAGAATTGCGCGATCAATTCCTCCTCGTCCATCACCGGCACGAACTCCACACCAGCAACACTGCGCGAGTTGGACTCGAAATCGTCGGCGATAAAAATGACCTGCCCGCGCAGCGTCTCCGCGTTGATCATCGCCACACACACCACCCGGGCCGTGAATGGCCAGAGGTTCATCATGCGAACGAGTTCCTCCCGCTTGGCCTCCTGCTCCTCCTCGGTGGCCAGTCTGGCCGCTGGCCGCATCAGGTATTCCTGAGAGGAATCGTCGAAGGAATCGAGGGGTAGTGCGGATGTCTCAATGTCAAAAACCAGCGTGGCCATGGGGAAAATATGCAAAAAACCGGCCCAAAAAAGAAGGATGGAGGTTCCGCACAGGGCAGAACCTCCAAACCGCATTCAAACCTTTTAAAGAAGATTATTTCTTCTTCTTGCGGGTTGCCTTCTTTTTAGCTGCTTTCCTTTTGGGAGCAGCCTTCTTCTTGGCAGCCTTCTTCTTCACCGCCTTTTTCTTGGCAGGTGCTTTTTTCTTGGCAGCCTTTTTCTTCACCGCCTTTTTCTTGGCAGGTGCCTTTTTCTTG
>Ga0209036_1000660_pt1 | contig 14953 bp, 7 predicted proteins | sample MarorgKNORR_S2LV_3_FD_188222 | JGI IMG/M metagenome (GOLD analysis project Ga0209036, IMG submission 188222) | Marine microbial communities from the Southern Atlantic Ocean, analyzing organic carbon cycling - DCM_A/KNORR_S2/LV (SPAdes) (version 2) | ecosystem: Environmental > Aquatic > Marine >... | reverse complement strand
TCTCACGAAATTGGAATGGATGCAACCAGTCAAGAATTATGCGAGGTTCAGGTACATATTACGACCCAATCACCAAATATTTCTCAGGGAGTTGACGGAGATTCTGATGATGACGTAGGTGCTGGTGACCAAGGTATGATGTTTGGCTATGCGTGCACAGAAACAGAAGTTGAAGCCGAATTAAGTGGAAGATATTTTCCTCTTCCAGCAGCATTAGCACAAAGAATATGCCGTAGGTTGGATATGATTGTTCAGAACAACGAGATTGCATGGATTAGACCTGATGGGAAAAGTCAAGTTACTGTAGAATATGATGATTCAGGCAAACCGAGTCATGTCCATACAGTTGTAGTAGCAGTACAACATGATTCTAAGCTTAAAGATAGATTTGATGGAAATGAAGAATTAGAACATCAGTTTGTCACAGGTGAAATCCGTAAACACGTTGTAGAGCATGCCATCCCTCCTCATTGGTTAAGAAACGGATATCGACTTGTAGTTAATGGGACAGGAAGGTTTGCAGATCCAGGGGGTCCGTATTCGGATGCAGGAATCACAGGTCGAAAAATCATCGTTGATACTTACGGGGGAATGGGGCGTCACGGGGGCGGAGCATTTAGTGGCAAAGACCCAACGAAAGTAGACCGCTCTGCAGCTTACTATTCTCGATGGGCCGCGAAACATATCGTGGCCTCGGGTTTAGCTACAAGATGTGAAATTCAAGTTGCATATGTAATAGGAGTTTCACAACCCGTAAGTTTGCATGTCAATAGCTTTGGTACCGGATTAGTAACTGATAAAGAATTAGAGCAAAAAATCAACTCTGTTTTTGATTTTAGACCGTCAGCCATTGTACGTGATTTAAAATTAAATGAACCTCGATACAGCCAAACATCAGCGGGAGGGCATTTTGGCCGTCCTTCAGATGCTGAAGGTCATTTTGAATGGGAAAGGCTAGATGAGAATAGAATTAATGCATTAAAATCAAATTAGTCGTTTGATTAATCACATATTTATGACCGATGAGCACTTGAATAGGTTGTATGCCGGAGTGTTATGGTTCGAGAGCTGGTGAGGCTAGATGAGATACATCGAACCTTTGGTCCATTGACTATTTTAGAAGGAGTCAACCTTCGAATTGACGAGGGAGATAGGATAGGAGTTGTTGGCCATAACGGTGCAGGTAAGACTACTCTACTGAGGACTATTTCAAATCAAGATCAAGATATGGGAGACATTACTTTTGCACCGGGATTACGTTTAGCATTTCTAACCCAGATTAGAGATTTGGATGAAGATGCAACTTTAGGTGCGGAATTAAATAGAAGAGGTCGCCAATTCCAAGAACTCGTAGATGAGATCACAGATATTGAAGCAAGAATGGCGCTCCCATCATTTTACGAAGGCGATTGGCAACCAACTATGGAAAGATATCAAGAGTTACAAGCTTTAATGGCGCGTTCAGGAGGAGGAGATGTTGCGGGGCACGCACAAGAGATACTGAAAGCCTTAGACCTTGCTCATCATCCCCCGGAAACGAAATTATCATCTCTTTCTGGCGGTGAAAAGGCCAAAGTTGCACTCGCCAGACAATTGGTTGGTCTGAAAGAAATAGATTTATTATTTTTAGACGAGCCAACAAACCATTTAGATTTACAAACACTTGATTGGCTAGAAAATTTTCTTTTAAGTTTTCAAGGTGCTTTATTGGTAGTAAGTCACGATAGATATTTCCTTGATAGAGTATGTAATAATATTGTTGAGATTCAGGATGCGCACTCTAAAGGTTATCCAGGTAATTATACATCTTATCTCAAACAAAAAGAATTATTTCTTCAAACCTTAGACGATAGAATTGACAAGACACAGAAAGAATTGAAGAGGCTAAAGGGTGCTATGAAGTCCATGAAAAGTAACAACAAATATGACAAATCAATATCTCAGAAACATTTCATGATAATGCGTTCAGAGCGTGAATTAAAGTGGTTGAAATCTATAAAGCCAAGACAAAGAAGAATGCTTAATTTTTCTTTACAAGCAACAGAAAAATCTAGTCTTGAAGTGCTAGATTTCCATAAAGCCCACCTAAGTTTTGAGGGTATGAAAAGACCAATTCTCCATGGGCTCGATGTCGGAGTTCGGAGAGGGCAAAAGATTGGGGTTGTAGGTCCTAATGGTGCAGGGAAAACTAGCATTTTGAGAACAATAATCGGTGAGTTAAAATTAGATTCAGGACAAATAGATGTCCGTCCAGGGGTGCAAATAGGATATTTCCATCAAGATCATCGTTCCCTTGATTTTGAAAAAACACCGATAGAACAGATACAGCAATTAAAACCTAGAATGGAATATAAGAATATCAGAGCAATGCTTGGGCAATTCCAATTTACTAGCGATATGGTAAATACAAAATTGAAAAAACTAAGTGGAGGAGAAAGAGCAAGAATTGCCATGCTAAAACTCCTTCTTGAAGAAAATAATATGCTATTATTAGACGAACCTACAAATCATCTTGATACAGATGCCAAAGAAGCCTTAGAATATGCTCTAGAAGAATATGATGGAGGAATAATTACAGTCAGTCATGATAGATGGTTTTTAGATAAGATATGCGATACTATTTGGGAACTTCCAGGAGATGGTAGCCTGTGGGTATGGCCAGGAAATTATTCTGAATATATCAAACGTAAAGAAAGTATGAAAAACAATTGAAAACCAAGTTTTTATTGGATTTTTGGACCTGTCCGGTCACCTTACTATGTGTGTGAACTCCTCTCGAAGTAATATGTCCAGTAGTTCCGTTATGATGAAATATAATAATTTATCACCAGTTACTAATACAGAAAATAGATACAAATCTAGATTATCTATCGCTCTAACTTTGATAATGTTTTTATCCGTAATGGCGCCAAGTCTTTCCCCATCAATCGACAATTTAGATAAAGAGCAAGAAATACAATATACTGCAAATGGAACACTTGATGATACGTCTACATCTACCTTACTTTCCAATCTTAACGCTTCCAATCCAATTGAAGTAATTGGTGTGATGGATGATTCTCAGAGGGTACATCTCGTATGGATAGAAAATGGGACCAATCCTCAGCTATATTTTGCTTTAATTTCAACAAGCGGAATTGACACAGTGCTGATAGATGCTACTGCAGTAGGTAATAACTCATCAACAAGCTTATCAAGTCCTTCTTTAGTAATTGACTCTAATTATAGGACACATATTGTCTGGGCTATTACAGATCTTGAGATTCTTTATACAATAATCGACTCTTCATTAGATGATCAAGACGGAGATGCCGGAGATATCGCTTCAATGACGCTTGTTTCAGAGTATACTGTAGCAGTTGGAACCGGAGTGAGAAATGACCCAGACATAGCTATCGATTCTTTTGATGCAACTCACATAGTTTGGGTAGATACTTATGATCCCCAAAGTACATTCTTTGGGGCTTCACTGATTTATTATGCAATGTTTACATTCAATACATCAGGATCAAATTCAATTTCTACAATGATTAGTAATACTATCATAACTCCTGCAATCGGTTACAAAGGTAGCCCAGCAATTTCAATGGGTCTCAATAATACAGTAATTGTAGTATGGGAAGATACGCGGGGCAGTTTAATAGAATATGTCGGTTTGATAGATTCTTCAGGCTCTATGACTACAGAGTGGCTAGATATGTGTGCAGTATTTTATGGGGGCAATCTGAGTAGTGGAGAGTATTTCCAAGGAGTAAAACCCATGTTAGAGTCAGCTAGCATTACGGTTCTCGAGACTCTTTACGCAATAAGTGGCCAAATGAGTTTTGCAAGTGGGCAAAAAAATTGTGAGGATGCATACGAAATAGGCGGTTATGGAGACGGCCCAAGAGATATTTCTCTCGGTCAAAATTCTACCGATACGTCCGGAGGGATAAGGGCATTATCTGATGTAATGTACAATGGCTCAAGTTACAATATTCCTTCTGATTGGGGCTATAATAGTGAAATGTGGGGGCCTGGGTCTACATGGGCATGCCTTTCTTGGAGAGATAATTCAGGTAGTATTCCTGGAAATCCGGCAACACCTAATGATCATCAATGGAACCCAAATGCTACAAGATTGATAATTCCTGTTTCAGATGAAGGACCATTTGGTGGAGATCCATCACAGGAATCTGACGATAATCAATCGATAGTCGAGGCTCATGATGCCTGTACTAAGGCGGGTATAATTCCCATCGCCATTGCTGGGACTTCAGCATATGGGCCATCTACTGCAGCAGGTGGCTCTGATTCATTGGTAAGATCTCATATGATGGATTTAGTACAATGTCCCGGAACAACAGTTGGAACTCAACAAAGAACATGTGATGATTTAACCTGGGGAACTAAAGATGCAGGAGGAGAAATGTACCTTTACCCATCAAATAACATGGCAAATTTTGAAGGAGATTTTGAAAGTGGAGCACTGACTAATGGGTGGTCCGTTTCTGGGACTTCTAGTAGCGCGTGGTCTATTGAATCTGCAAATAATGGATTAGTATATTCTAGTATGAATCTGTGCGACATAGGTGGAAATGCAGGAAACCCATCATTCCATTCATTGAATTGCACGTATAATCACCCTCCAAACATAGACCCCGTTGAACTTACAGTAACAATAGATAACTGGGCATCCGAGTTTAGCATGGATGTAATTCTACCTAACGGAACGGTAGATTCATACAATTCTAGTGATGTTTCAAATTATTATAACTCTATTCTGACGAGTTACACAGATACTGGGAATTATACAATTTATCTCAATGACACATACGGTGACGGAGGGACTTCTGTATCGGCCGACTATTCTTACGTGTCTCAAGTAAATCCTTCATCTACTCCTATCTCAGGTGTTTATTCGGCGCAATCTGGAGATATTGCTGATAGCCAAAGTACAAATTTAGAATTTGTTGGAATAATAGCCGATGGTTCTGTATCATTTTCATATAATGTATCATCAGAATCAAATTATGATTTCCTGAAGTTTTATGTTGATGGTATTCAAATTGCTCAATGGTCTGGTTCCCAAAGTGGTAATTTCACAACCCCAATCTCTCTTGGTCAGCATACTTTGATGTGGCAATACGTGAAAGATGGAAGCGTCAGTTCAGGTCTTGACGCTGCTTGGATAGATGATGTAGTGGTCCCAGTTGCGAATTATACTGAAGAATTGAATGCTTTAGTGAATGAGATAGTTTCACTAACTACTGGAAGCGGCTCTACTGAGACTTTCATGACTGTTTTGAACCCTTATTCTATACTCAACTCTCCAAGGAGTGGTTGGACAGCAGGAATGCCTGCTATCAGTATCGATGAAGATACCGGAGAATACATCGAAGATGTAGGGCCAGGTTTAGATTATGTATGGCAAGATAATCTAGGTTGGAGTACAATAGGCCACTTTGTATTAGTCAATGACACCCGTTTAACTAATGGATATGGGTGGTCAGTTAATCCAGAAGTAAATGTTGATGATGAAGGTAATATCCATGTCGTATGGGTAGATGGACGTGACTCTATGCCGGGTAAGAACGTTCCTTCTCAACTACATTATATGCAAATTGATTTGAGTAAGCAGGGAGCTCTTGATGGAGAGCATGATGGCTTAGATCTGAGCCAAGTAGCAGTTGTTACGAATTCAGCTGTTCCTGGGTCAGATATGACATATGGTGCAAACCCAAGAGTCGATTTTGATAATGATGGGTCAGTTCATATTACTTGGTTTGAATCCTTAGAGAACCCAATCACTGCTGAAGAAAGAGTAGAGTTAAGATGGACAAGAATTAATTCTCCACAGTTGAACAGTGATGGTGAGATTCCAGTTGGTCAAACACTTACTGAAGCTTATGGAGTTATCAACACTAGAATTATTGCATCGAGTTCAGACAATCTAATGGGAATATTTGGTAATAACGTACAATCAGCGTCCCAACCGATAGTCAATTTCGACTGGCCAAATCGCGATATTATTTGGACAACTGATGATTGTCTTGAATCAACTCAAGAAGAAGAAAAATGGGATGTATGTATTTGGTCAGAAAACGTTTGGGATGTAGAAATTAGTACATCTCCCGATGAACTAAATTTCTTCCCTTCACAATCATTCAATACTAACTATCAAGTTAATGCGATACAATTACCTGGTGAATCTGATATAGTAATTATTGATGTCCAAGGTGCTCCTGAAAACTGGTTTATTGATGCTGGATTCGCAGGTAATTACCAACATACAACAACTTTAATTGAGAATCAAATGAATAATTTCGATTTATTTATTCGTGCCCCTACATTAGAGCAAGCTAACCAAGACCAAGAGTTCTTATTATCAATTTCAATCCAGTCTTCAACCAAAGAAGAAGCAATTATTACAAAATTAATTCAGGTTAATCTAATCAATAATCAGGACTGGAATGATGACGATAATGATGGAGTACTTGATGAGGATGACCTTTGTCAATTTGGAGAATCTAATTGGCAATCATCCCTGCTCACGGATTATGATGGCGATGGTTGTAGAGACTCATCTGAAGATTTAGATGATGATAATGACGGCTCTTTTGACGGTGATGACACATGTCCAACCGGTATTATTGGTGAAATTATAGATCAAGATAATGACGGGTGTGATGATACCTCAGAGGACGTAGACTTAGATGGTGATGGTATACTGAATAGTGAAGATTTATGCCCTAATGGTGCTCAATATTGGGCAGGTCTATCTGAGGATAATGATGGAGATGGCTGTCGAGATGCTGACGAGGACAATAATGATGATAATGATCCATTTTTAGATAATAATGATGCATGTCCATCAGGATACTCTTCATGGCAAGATCTATATTTCGATTATGATAATGATGGTTGTCATGATACATTTGAAGATAGTGATGATGACAATGATGGAATTAATGATAGAGATGATAACTGTCCTCAAGGCCTTGTTTTATGGATATCTAGTCCTGCTACAGATCAAGATGGAGACGGTTGTCACGACTTAACAGAAGACGATGATAGAGATAATGACGGCATTCTAGATAATTTGGACCAATGTTCAATGGGATTATCGGGGTGGGTATCTACTGCATTGAATGATTGGGATGCAGATGGTTGTAATGATTCTCTGGAGGATACCGATGATGATAACGATGGGTTCTTAGATACAGAAGATAATTGTGTTAATAGCAATATGAATTTTAATCATGGAGGTTCCGATGGAGATTTGGATGATGATGGTTGTTTGGATGCTTCAGAAGATATGGATATTGATAATGATGGAATAGATAATGACCAAGACAATTGCCAAGATAATCCTACATCAGGGTGGATTTCAACAATTTTAGAAGATATTGATCAGGACGGTTGTCATGATGATTATGAGGATGCGGATGATGATAATGATGGAGTCTTAGATAGTTTCGACAATTGTCCTAACAGCATCTCCAGTGGCTTAGATATTGATAGTGACGGGTGTATAGATGATATTGAAGACGATGATGATGATGGTGATGGGATCTCTGACTCTAGAGATAATTGCCCTAATGGACTAATTAATTGGATATCCAACAAGAAAACAGATGCGGACAGAGATGGTTGTATGGATTCGATTGAAGATAACAATGTCGAAATGAGTATAACTCAATTACTTTCATCAAGTTCCGTTATTACAGCAGTTATTTTTAGTACCATAATTGTCTTATTATCTGGCTTAGCTTTAGTTCAAAGGAGTCGCAACAGATCTACAATAGCGCCTGATTATACAGATGAAATATTAGAAAGGGAAAGTAAGAGTGTTGTTTGGAATGAGGACGATTCAGAAAAAAGAATCGATGATTTGAAACAAGTAGGATACTCTCCCGAAGTAGCACGTGCAATTGTACAAAATGAAAGCCAATTTTCAGAGGAACGTTAGAAAATCAAAGAATAATCATTTTCTTAACCTCTGGGGGCTACTCAAGCATGAGGCAAACCACTATGCGAGCGGTCAGGATTGAATGTTCACCCTCCTCAATCCTCCATGATAATCGTATCAAAAAAGCCCTCGAATCAGTTAGTTGGGATTATCGTGGAAGTCTTGGAATAATTGATGGAAATTTGAGAATTATGGTTGAATGTATTACTACAGATTCCCAATGCCCACAACCTGGTTATAGTATAGATGGGATTTCAGTGATAGAAATCCTAGAAGAGTGGGCCTCTGATTTTTTGACGCATCATTTGTTAATTTTAGAGTTTGATTCTAAGTTAATTAGTGATTTTTTCTTGAATAATGATTTATGTATTCTATCAGGTACTAACTTAACATCATCAGGCTTAGTTCTTCAATTATCAGGGCGGCAATCTGCTATGGCCAACCTTCTAAACTCAATTCAGAATCAGATGCCTGTGGAGCGAATTGTTAGAGCTAGGAACTCGGAGGGTATTTCCAACATCGCAACAACATTACAACAGCACAAAATTGTAAAATTAGCCCATAATAGTGGATGGTATGAAGTTCCTAAAAAAACCTCCATTAGAGATTTAGCTGTGAAATTAGGCCTCTCCAAATCAACGGTAGCGGAACAGTTAGTAAAGGCCGAAGGAGAGATTGTTAAGCAGTTCCTTAAGAAATCAAAATAATCAATAGCCCATGTTCTCGTCAGTTAGTTAAATATTATTTTGAAAGGTGTTAATATGAGGATCCCTGCTACGAAATTACAGCAATTTATTGGTATGGATGATTATGAAAGAAAATTAACCATAGATCGTCTTTCTAGAGAATTAGGACTTTCAGTTACAGAGATTGAAAATGAAATTAGAGATTTTGAACAAGGTATGAATTCACCAGGTTCCAAATTAGAAATAGATATGCCTGAAAAGAAATCTAATTTTATTTCTTCACATGAGTCTTCTGAAGGTGCTCCTGAATTTATTAGTGATGCACATAGATATAGGTTTACTTATGACCCAAGTAAAGATGCCAAAGAACGTCAATCTAATGTCAATCAAGCGATTTTATGTCCACATTGTAATGTTGGAATCGGAATCCCTCCAATAAGGCCAATTAAGGTGATGTGCCCCTCTTGTCGAATTGAATCTGTGTTTGAGAAATAATTATACTCCCCAGAATTTATTATTTGAGACCTGTTCTTCTTCTTGTGTGATTGATTCAACAGCAGTTTTCAACAAATAATATAGAATTAATGTAAATAATGGCAAATCCCAATCGTTTGATACAGTATCAAAACTTACAATATACGATTGTCCTTCTAGAATCTTGATCAGCACTGTTAGAGATGCTTCTGCAATCGTGTAAACTATTGCTCCTCTTCCAAACAGAATGATAGACCTTCCAGTGTAAGTTCCTTCACCCCATCTAACTATTCCAATAGCAAGTGCAAATGAAAACACAGATACCACTAACCAAGTCAAAGAATCTTGTATTGCATTGGACCAAATTAGAGCATCCGAAGATCCGCCAAACTGTTCTGTATCAGAGAAAACTTGGAACATAGTTATTCCAGCTAAGAACACAGAGAAAATAGACATCGCCCAAAGCATCGAAGAAAAGATTCCTTTTTGTGCACTATCTCGTAAATCTACCATCAGTCTATCTAATTGTTCTTCCCAACCTAGTCCTTTGGAAAGAATCCATACTCCAACTAATAAGGGCATTACTCCGATTAAAATTCTTCCATTTGGAATAATCAAACCGAGACCAATTATCATTAAGAATATAGAAATTGGAACTAATAGTTTTGCTCTCCAACGAGGATCATCGATAGCCTTTGCAATGTAATAATATGTCGATTCAATACCTTTAGATTGCCTAACTATAATTTTTTCTAAATGATCGACCCGGATTCTTGAGGTGATTATAGGCATTGATGCTTCATCATCTGCTCCGTCTGTTACTAATATTGCAACATCTGGCTGAAATTCTTTAATCACTTCATCTAATTGACTAGCAATTGCCCTATCGCTTCTTGGACCTACACGTACGTCGCCGGTAAGTATTGCAACCTCTGCCTCATCATTAGGGTCTATATTTTCGATTAATCTATCATAATGATGTAATGCGCCCAAGATTGCATTAGTATCTGATTCTTCAGGGTCAGCAATTCCAAGTTTAATAGCCGCAGTAATTGTTGGTTTTCGCCCAATTACGGGTCCCCTTATGGCGGCTTTAACGCCGAGGTCGTTATCTCTATCAACTGTTAGAACTAATGTCCTGACCATCCGACTTACCTCCTTTGAATGAGTCTTAACTAAAGTCACCTATGAAGAATTGTCTTCCTTGGGAGATTTTTCACCATTTTCCACTACAGTTGCGACTCCTCCACTCTCTTGAAATCTACGCCTTTGTTTCGCTTTGAGATACTTTAACGGGTGCGTTAACCATTCTTGGTCGCAAAGTCTATCGTCTCCGGGAGAAACAGGACATCTTGCACTAGTTTTCAAGGCTGCACAGCCGTGAGGTGTATATTTCCGTTCAAAAATCTGATTTATTTGGTAACCTGTTGTATCGGCACTATAATCAGGTGCATTTACGAAGAATCCACAAGTTTGTTCTTGTGACAACCCCATTACTAGCGACATAGAGGCTAGGAAAAGTCGACCAGTATGATTTACGTTGACTCCTTGACTTAATTCCGCTACTGCAGATTCAAAACAAGGAGGCCAATCCTCTCTTATTGCTGCTGTCATAGGCATTTCATCCTTTACTTGTTCAGATAATAATTTACTTACTCTTTCAACAGGATCTGTGAATAATTCGGCGAATGAATCATCCATTTTATTCATTCTTTCCAAACAACTATCAGTTAAATTTTCACGGATTCTTTCTTTAATTAATCTGGCAGTTCTTTGTTGGCTTGTTTCTCCAGCTCCTGAATTCATACAAACCCAACCGTTTTCAACAGGACGATTGATTAATCTCCAATAATTACCAGAAATACGCGGACAAAGTTCTATAAAATCGCTCATCGGTATCCAATAGGTCACTTTTCTTCCAAATTTATCAGGTATTCCTTTTATGTCCGAAAGATATGATTTTGCTAACAATACAAAGTTCTCTTCATCCATACCAAATAGGTGGTCTGCTCTACTAGCTTCACCTTCTACCCATCTCGCTAAAAGTCGTTCATTAAATGAGGCACAGACTACCAGCATCGCATACAGAAATGAGAGAGATTCAGTCATTTTTCCTAAATCTGAAGATAAATCGATTGTCGTTGCAGCATCAACTCCTTCTTTATGCATGACAGATTCAAGAAGTCTCAATCTACCTCTTGCACGTACTTCTTCTAGCCATGGTTCTTCAATTAAATCATCAACTGTAATTCCATTATTTAGAAGAACAATTTTCAAGAAATCACTACCTTGAGGTAAGAATGGATATCTTGCCATTAAAGCATCATTTTCGATGCTTGGTTTGGTTAGCGGCATCGGCACATTATGTCCATGAGCGACGAGGGTTCTTCAATACTCACCGACCCCTTCCACTGGAGTTGAGCATTGATGCCTGTAGAAATCGATCTTCTTCCTATGGATAATAAGTTAATCAAAATTCAAGATGAGGTACGTACTTTTTTTGGTTGGGACATTAAATTAGACATTGAAAGCGCGCACCAACTCTTATCAGTCGTTGAAAATACTTCAATCGATAGTTGGACTAGATCACAAAGATCTGTGACGATAGCAAATCTACGACGTAGATTAGTATTAAGAGAAACAAAAATTGCCGTTTTAGGTGCTGCGATAGAAGAATCAGAGATTATTTCTATGTTAGAAAGCCCAACTTTATTCGTTGCCGCAGATGGTGCTGTGGGTGTACTTTCATCACTCCCTGAATCGATATCAGAAAGAGCATGGTCAAGATTAGTTTGCATAGTTAGCGATGCGGATGGTGGAGCAGGTACAATTGAAGCAGTAAAAAGGAGTATTCCGGTTATTTTACATGCACATGGCGACAATATATCTTCATGGAGAAATTTGTTAGAAATAGCATTGGATATGCAAAATCCTCCAAGGATTGTACTCACACATCAAACTCCGGATACGATAAGTGGAATGTATAATCCAGGAGGTTTTACAGATGGAGATAGAGCAATTTGTTTTTTGATATCCCTGGGTGTCCCCATTGATAGAATTCTATTGTTAGGGACCCGTACTGATATAGTAGGCAAATGGTCAGGTGCAACCAACCCTAAAGAGAAAATAGTCAAACTTCAGTGGATGGCTAAAATTTTAACTACTATCGGAATTAAATATTAATCATAAGAAATCAGTTAAAGTCATGACTGTAACTCTGTCATTATTAAACAAAGAATCAGCACTTTCAGTCAACCATTTTACTCTTTGTTCTGTATACATGCCTACTCCATAATTTTCAATAATTCCTTCTGTTACTTTGATGTATTTTCTCACAGCACCCTCTGTTACAGTCAGTATGACGTTTCCTCCACACATTGTCGAATCTTCACCTCTTCTTGCAGATAATCCGCCGATTTCTAATTTATGAGATTGAATACATTTCCCAGCAAGAGGCATTCTTCGATATTTTTCACCACATTTTACACACCTAACTTTTTGCCTTGTAAAGGCCACAAGATTCCCTCTCAAATCTGGTAAAAAGTGGGATTCTATCACTTGCGATGCAACTTTTTCTACTCTAACGCTCCTTAGTAAAGCTCCAATTGATAATTGACCATTCATTTTATCTTCCATTGACTTCAGTGTTTTGTATGATGAATTTTTTGGGCCAGCATCTAGTTCTCCAGATTCATGAGTCCAACCATAACCTCGTAAATCCCCTATGGTTCCTAAGCGTGTTTCTACAGTTTCAACTTCGCCACTTAATTCACTTGGATGTGGCTGACTCTGTGTTTTCTCATAGAACGATCTAGTGTAATAATGTGAACAATCAACATTCAGTGCTTCCTTATCGATTTCACTAGGATTTAATCTGGTGGTCAAGACAAGAGGTGCGTCCATTCTCCCCCCTCTTCCGGAAGGTAGAATATGTTTTGAGAAATTTAGTAAACCATCCATCAACATCAAGATGCTGTCTTCGTCTCCATCACAGTTTCTTCTTTTTGCCGCATGAAAAAGTGGATGTGCATAACCAGCAGAAGCCGCCGTCCAACCAATTATTCTACACAAAACACCTCCTGATGTATGAGGTGCTAAGCCGATTGCCAACGAACCAACAATATCCTCAATAGTTTGTACATTGTAGAATGGCTCCATCTTGTAAAATCGAACTAATAAATCATCTACGAAATTACATGTAGAAATTAAATGCTCTTCAGCATTAAGTGAAGGGATAATATCTTGTGGAAATAACTCTAAAATCTGCTCATTACTAGTTAGTTCCTGTCCAAAAACATCTTTTTTATATCCTAATTGATATAATCTTTCCCAAGAGGTATAAATTTCTTTAGGTTTAAAATGAGTCACTGGGACATCAATCATATCGTATCTAGAGGTACCATCTCTAAAGACAGAGACACCGTTTTTCGCCCTCAATATCCCCTTTTCTATTGGTTCAGGAGTTTGTGCTTCAGATAGTAGTTCTTTTTGCGCTTTGATTAATGTAGGTAATCTATCCAGTCCAAGAGACCTTCTTTTCACTTCTAATAATTTATCCAAGTCTACTGTAGTCCTTTCACCTCTTCTTCTTCTTGATCTGGAACCCCTTGTTTTTCTTTCAACAGTTTTCCCTCCACACTCTATGGCCTCTGATTCCGATTTCCTATGATGACAAATGAGATTAGGAGATTCTTTACCACAATCTTGACAAACACGTCTCGACATTTCAACTCTTATTCTTCCTTTTTTAGCGGCCTGAATTAGTAGTTTTTGACTCCCTCCATTTTCACCTATAGGGTAAAGTGAGTGAGTTAATGGTTTCAATTCTCTTCTAGCAGATTTTTCCGGGCGGCCCATCCTAGCTCCTATCCTACAAGGCACCGAATCTTCCCATCTAAGATTAGATATTTTCTTAACTATCCATAAACTTCTTTCAACCTCATTTTCGTCGAGAAGTATTTTTGCATTAACTAAAGCACTTTCATCATAAGGGCCCTGATCAATTATTTTCGCCGCTGCCTGATCGCCAGCGTCCTCAGTTTGTTCAATATTCAACCCTGATTGTCTGGCTGCAGTAGTTGCCTCTATTCTGGCTAAATCTCTTTCTTTCTCTAAATTACTAACTCTTTCATTTTCTCTAGAAATGATATTTGAAGCCCCATTTATTTTTGCTACTCTGTCGATAATATATGATTCAGTTTCGACTGATTTTCTTATATTATTTTCATAATTTTCGAACCCTAAACCCTCAAGAAGCGCTTCCCAGTGTCTTTCGACTACTATATCTCCTCCATTGTGAAAGTGTTCTACACCTAAGGTCATCAATGAAGATTTAACAACTCCATTATCTTCTATCATTGTCCATCTTGTTTGGGTTGTAGATAGTTGTTCAGGTTTTTCCTCTATAGCGTCCAAAGGCCAATTATTGACAACATTTGGAATTATCATTTTCCCGTCTTCAATTCTAGATTTTCCAACAAATCGTATTAATTGAGCCATATATGTCATTGGTAAATCTGACCACCAAAGATTCCATGGAGGAGGAATCGCAGTTCCAAATTCATTAGATACATGTTTTATTTGTTGCCAATCTAATTCTAATTCTCTGAGAAATATAATCCAATTTCTTTTCCTCCATTTCCTATCATTAGGATCCTCTCCCCCTCTCTTTATTGCTCCATTAAAAGGCAATCCTTCGGGTAAGGATTGCACATCCTGATCAATAATTTGTGCAAACTTTTCTACTTTTTTTGGCATATCTAGTGATTCAGATAATTCAGACGCCCACCAGTCTTTATTGTATGAAGATGGAACTAATTTCTTATTATTTTCTAAAAACTCA
>Ga0209036_1000659_pt1 | contig 14965 bp, 17 predicted proteins | sample MarorgKNORR_S2LV_3_FD_188222 | JGI IMG/M metagenome (GOLD analysis project Ga0209036, IMG submission 188222) | Marine microbial communities from the Southern Atlantic Ocean, analyzing organic carbon cycling - DCM_A/KNORR_S2/LV (SPAdes) (version 2) | ecosystem: Environmental > Aquatic > Marine >... | reverse complement strand
AATTGCATATACTCTTAGAAGTGCTACTACAGTAATAATTATCTGTATAAATATAGATATTTTTAAAGGATCGGACCATTCCCAGTTATCAATTGTTAGCCATAGAAGATAAGTTTGAAGTGGAAAATTTATAGCTGCTCCCATAAGAACAACAATAATTGATTCCCTTAAGGCAACTTTTTCTGTTTTATTCATAATTTTTCCTATTTAATTTTTACTGCTGTTCCATATGCTAAGATTTCTGCTGCGCCCTGAGCAACTGTTGAGGTCTGAAATCTGAATCCTAAAATCGCATTTGCTCCTTTGGATTGAGCGTCTTCTATCATTCTTGCATATGCCTGGTCTCTAGAGGTTTTCAATAGTTTTGAATAGCCAACTAATTCACCACCTACAATATTCTTTAGAAATGCGAACATATCCGATCCAACATTTCTTGATCTCACTGTACTTCCTTGGACAAGACCAATATGTTCTTGAATATCAACATTGGCTATGTCGTATGTTGTAAAAACTTTGATATCTTCATTCATGACATTTTCCTGATAATGGTTTAAGTTATAAATATAATGCAAGAATTAGTAGAAGCAAAGTTTTCAATTGGAAATATTGTAAAACACAAATTTTTAAACTTTAGAGGTGTTATTTTTGATCTTGATCCAAGTTTTAATAATACAGATGAATGGTATAACGCAATACCAAAAAAATTTAGACCAAACAAAAATCAACCCTTTTATCACTTATTCGCAGAGAATGAAGAAATTTTTTATATTGCATATGTTTCTGAACAGAATCTCCTTGATGATTTAGAAGGAGGTCCTGCCAACCATCCGGATATCAAGATGATTTTTTCTCACTTTAATGGAAAAAATTATGTCCCTCACGAGAGATCAAAAAATTAAATATTTATATCTAAGTGAGCGATTTCTACAGATGTTATAAAAACTTCCATTGCAACTTCGAGCTCTTCTGTTGAGACATATGTTGGTGCTAATCTTATAACGCTGTCTTTTGGATCATGGTTTTTTGGGAACGTTGAGCCCGCAGGAGTAATTAATACACCCAATTCTTTGCATAATTCAACAACTCTTGTAGCGATAGGCTTTGCAGTTGAGTAAGTAATAAAGTAACCCCCAGTTGGTTTGGAAAAGCTGCCGCAATCTGCAGATAATTTTTCTAAATATGAGTAAGCTATTTCAAATTTTGGTCTTATTAAATCTGCATGCTTATTCATATGCATTTTGACGCCATCAACATTTTTAAAGAACTCTGTATGTCTTTTTTGATTTAACTTATCAGGGCATATAATCATCGTAGTTCTAACTCTTTTAATAAGTTCCAGTGAATGGCCTGCTGTTGCCATAAATGAGATGCCTCCTCCACCAAAACTTATTTTTGAAAATGAGGTAGTTATAACTGTTTGATCTTGAACTTTTTGTTCAGTTGCAATTTGCCATAATGGTTTTTGTTCAGGTGTAGGCAGAAAATCATGAACCAAATACGCATGATCAAAAAGAAAAAGAAATTTTTCAGAAAAATTAGATCCAATTTGAAACATTTTGCTTAAATTTTCATCTGAATAGACTTCGCCTGATGGATTAGAATGTTTTGGAACACACAAAATTCCAATAATTTCATTATCCTTGTTTAATTCTTCTTCAAAGGCAACTAAATCAATACCATCATCATTTAGAGGGATTGGTACTGCATCAATACCAAAATCTTCAAGCATCATAAAATGCCTATCAAAACCAGGAACAGGACATATAAATTTTGGATTTTTTAAATCTTTCCATGGTATTGGCTCAGCAAAAAGAAAATTTGAGAGTACTGTTTGATATGTTAATAATAAACTAGATTGCTCTCCAGCAAGAATATTCTCAATTGGCGCATCAAGCAGTTCAGATCCAAGTCTTCGTGCTTCTTTAATACCAAATGGTTCTCCATAATTTCTTAAATCAACCCCCTCTTCAGAAAAAGAAGGTATTGATATATCAACTATTTCATTTGATAGATCTAGCTGATCTGAGTCAGGCTTTCCTCTTGTGATATCTATTGATATCTGCCTTTCTTTAAGCAAATTAAACTTTGTAATGATTTCTTGGTGCATAATATAATTGATATTCTATAGGAGATTTAATAATGTGGGATACTTTTTTAATCATTGTATTGGGCTTTTCGACTGTCTTGTTTGGCCTTATTACAATTTATTTGTTTAAACAGAGTAATAATCAGAATAAACAATTAGAATTTGAAGAATTTTCTAAAAAGTTAAATGACTCTAATAAAGAAGAGATTGATAAAACATGGAAGCCTTATAAAGAACAACTCCAAAGAGATTTAGATATTCTTAAAAATAGCATTGAGCAACAAAAAGCTACTGCCATAAAAAACAGCGAAAGATTCAACTCAAAAATTGAAGATTTACTAAATGCAACTTCTGGCATGCAAGAGGATGCCCAAAATCTTACAAGAGCCCTAAAAGGAGATACTAAACAGCAAGGAGATTGGGGTGAACAAATACTGAAAAGAGCACTTGAGGATGCTGGTTTAATTGAAAGCTTGGAATATGAGTTACAGCCTAGTTACAAGGGTAAAGATGGAAATCAATTAAGACCTGATGCTGTTATTAAACTCAGTGATGGTAGAAACATAATAATCGATTCAAAAGTCTCACTTACAGCTTATGAAAGGTATGTTAGAAGTGATAATGATGAAGATATGAAAGATTTACTTAAGGAGCATATTAATTCAATAAAAAATCATGTAAAACAACTTTCAGAAAAAGGTTACTCTGAAATAGAAGAATTAGATTCTCCAGATTTTATCTTCATATTTGTGCCAATTGATTCAGCACTTTCTTTAGCTTTATCTAATGATTGGAGTGTTCAAGAATTAGCAAATGAAAAGAAAATTGCTTTTATGACACCAATTCACTTAATTTCTATATTAAAGATGACAGCATACATGTGGAGAGTGGATAAACAACAAAAACATGCTGAAGAAGTTGCTAACAGAGCTGGTCTATTGCTAGATAAGTATTCAAATTTTTCTGAAGCTTTTTCAAATATTGCTGAAAAATTAGAGGATGCGATGAATTCATATGACATTGCTCACAAAAGATTAACAGAGGGCAAAGGAAGTCTTCATACACAAATGGAGTTACTTGAAGAAGCAGGAATGAAAGGAAAAAAATCCTTATCAAAACCAAAATCACTTGAGTAAAAATATCTAGTTAGTAATTTATGCAAAACTTAAAAATATGGAACTATCTTTCATTGCCTTGGCTTAGTTTCGCTTTAGTTTTCTTTTCTGCTTTCTTCTTTGTAGCATTCTTTATGGAAATAGAGTCAACCTATATTTCAAATAATTATCTATCAAGTCTATTTTTTAATACCATAATGTTATCAATAGGATCGGCGTTAATATCATCCTTAATAGCAATTCCACTAGCAATTTTAGTCACATTCTATAAATTTCCTGGACAAAAATTTTTTAATTGGGCTCTTAGTTTGTCTATTGCTTTCCCAGCGTATGTATATGCATTCATATTTGTTGGAATCTTTGAGTATGCAAGTCCAATATCTGAGTACCTAAGAGAGATAAATATTAATTTACCTTCCATAAAAAATATATATGGTGCTTCTGTAATAATGTCTATGGCTTTATTTCCTTACATTTACTTATTAACAAAGGCTCAACTTTCGCATGTTGGAGTTGGCCTTTTTAAAGCAGCGAAATCTTTAGGTAATTCAAACTTAACAGCCATACGAAGAGTCATCATTCCATCAACAAAGCCTGCAATATATGCAGGAATAGCTCTAGTTATTTTTGAAACAATTTCAGATTTTGGCGGTGTTTCCACTTTGCGCATTGAAACTTTTACAGTAGGTATATATGACGCATGGTTTGGTTATCAAAGTTATTTTTCAGCGGCAAGGTTAGCTGGATACCTGCTTATATTTGTTCTATTTATAATTTTCCTAAATAAATATCTTGGTGCTAAGTCTGGAACTTTAGCTTCAAAAACCTCTGAAAGGTTTGAAAGAATTCAATTGAGCACTTTCAGTCAATATATATTTACAATTCTGTGTTCACTGATATTTTTTATAGTGTTTTGTGTGCCTTTAGTTCAATTAATGATGTGGCATTTTAGCGAAATAGGGTCAAATTTCTATGGAAGTTTTGATATATTAATTAACTCAATGTTAATTGGTATATCTGCTGCAATATTGACGGTTTTTTTTGCAATATCTTTATCATTAAGCTATAAAAACTCAAAATTTCTAAGGCCTCTGATTTCTTTATCGTCATCAGGATATGCCATTCCAGGTTCCGTAATTTCTGCAGGATTATTGGTTGGTTTTGATTATTTGTTTAATATTTCTATTACTTTATATGGAATATTAGGATTAATCTTATGCTTGAGTTTGAGATTTATGACACCAGCATTTAATTATATTTCATCATCGTTAACTAACATTTCAAAATCTGCTGAAAATGCTCTTACAACATACCCTAAGAATTCCATCAAAGCATTTTCATTGTTTTATTTGCCGCAAATAAGGCCAGCTATATCTCTTGGGATACTGATTGTTTTTATTGAATCGATTAAAGAACAGCCAGCAACATTATTACTAAGGCCTGTTGGATTTGATACTCTTTCAACAAAAATTTACAACTATACTAGTGAAGGTCAATGGGAGATGGCTTCAGGACCAAGTTTACTATTAATATTTCTTAGTCTAATTTTTGTTTATTTAATAAATAAAAATTTAGATTTAAATAAAAATATTTAAGATATGAAAGAAGATGGTTACAGGCTGAATGTTGGCCTAATAATTTCAAATAATGAAGGTAAATTATTGCTTTGTAAAAGAAAAGGAATGAATAGCTGGCAATTTCCTCAGGGTGGTATTGATAACAATGAAAGTCCATTAAGTACTGCTCAAAGAGAATTATTTGAAGAAGTTGGCATCCAATCAAAATCAACAAAGCTAATTTCAAGTATAGACGGATGGCTAAAGTATGATGTGCCAAAGAAAAGTCGTCGCAGAAGGTTCCTTAATAAAAAATTTAAGGGTCAGAAACAAAAATGGTTTCTTTTTAGACTAAAAGAAGATGTCAAAATATCATTTGAAAATGATCCTGACAATGAGTTTGAAGATTATAAATGGGTTTCTTATTGGTATCCTTTAAGTGTGATTATTTCATTTAAAGAAAAAGTCTATCGCAAGGCACTTAACGAACTGAAGCATTCATTTTGCAACGAATTTAATAATGTTTGATGAAATTATAATTTTTGGGGCGCTTGGAATTCTAGCTGGCTTGTTGGCAGGAATGTTTGGCATTGGAGGAGGCTTAATTATTGTTCCAGTTCTCATTGGAACATTTTTAAGCCTGGGGTTTGAAAATGAAATAATTGTTCATCTATCTATAGGTACATCTATATCGTGCATTATATTTACAGGCTTAGCATCAGCAAATGCGCATAGGAAAAAAGAGTCTATTGATTTTAACCAGTTTAAGCCTGTCGCAATTGGTATTGCATTTGGAGCACTTTGTGGCGCCCTTTTTGCTGTTGAGATTGAAGGCTTAATTCTTAAGTTTTCTATTGCAGTATTTATTTTGTTAGTGGGTATACAAATACTTTTTGATATAGAAATTTCTTCTAAAAAAATTAGCTCGACTAAACCTAAATCAATTTTTGCTGGTTCTGTCATTGGATTTCTATCATCAATACTTGGTATAGGTGGTGGTACTTTTTCAGTTCCTTACTTTAGATCATTAGGACTAAAATTAACTTCTGCAATTGGAACATCGGCTGCTTGTGGAGTTCCTATAGCAATTTTTGGCACAATAGGTTACATCATAGCTGGATCTAATGTTATTGAACTTCCTTATTTAAGTCTAGGTTATGTATACTTACCTGCGCTATTTGGTGTTTCAATAACAAGTATATTTGCAGCAAAGTACGGAGCTGATCTTGCACATTATTTGTCGCAAGAGGCTTTAAGAAAACTAATGTCTGCATGGTTTTTTATAATATCAATCTATATGTTTTTAGTATGATTATCGAGTTATCAGATTTTTTTAATAACCCAAGCTTAGTAGAATTGGGTCCAATAAAAATTCAGTATTATGCTGTGACATGGCTTTTATCTGCTGTTTTAATTTATCTATTCTTAAGAAACAACAAAATTGTTAAAGAGATTGGGCTTAGTAATGAAGAAGTGAATGATATGGTATTTTTATATGGTTTATTTTTTGGTGCTATGTGTGGCGGCAGGATTGGGTATATGCTTTTTTATGGTACTGATCAATTAATTAATGATCCATTTTCGTTATTTTATATTTGGCAAGGAGGTCTCAGTTTCCATGGTGGTCTTTTAGGAGTAATTATTAGTCTTATAATATTTTGTAAGAAAAAGAATATCGAGTTCCTTAGACTAACGGATGTTGTTGCATTATCAATGCCTATTGGTCTTGGACTCGTAAGAATAGGCAATTTCTTAAACGGTGAATTATTTGGTAAGGCCACAAATGCAGAGTGGGGTTTTATATTTCCAACGGATCCTTTTGGGATCATAAGGCATCCTTCTCAACTATACGAAAGTTTAGGTGAAGGATTATTGCTGTTTCTAATACTTTTATTCATAAGTCAAAAGACTAATATTAAAGGTATTGTTTCTTCATCATTTCTTATCTTTTATGGCTCAATAAGATTTATAATTGAATTCTATAGACAGCCTGATACACACATAGGTTACGTAGCTTTTGATTTTATAAGCATGGGTCAATTATTATGCTTGCCGATGATTGTTATTGGTTTTGTAATATTACTCTATTCTAGGAAGAACGCATGAAAGCATATTTAGATCTTTTACAATTCATACTTGATAATGGTGAAGAAAGAGATGACAGAACTAATACTGGAACGATATCTTCTTTTGGACATCAATTAGAATTTGATTTAACTCATGGGTTCCCTGCTGTTACAACAAAGTCCCTTGCATGGAAAGGTGTGGTTTCAGAATTATTATGGTTCTTGGAAGGATCTAATGATGAAAGAAGATTAGCAGAAATTAGATTCAATAAAGATAGATCTGAACTTACTGATCTAGACAAATATTCAACAATTTGGACTGATAATGCAGACAAGCAAGGCAAAGAACTGGGTTACGAAAATAATGATTTTAGGAAGATTCTTGGTCCAGTATATGGGGTGCAGTGGAGAAACTGGGCTGGGATAGATCAAATTAATGAGTTAATAAAAGGATTGAAAAATAATCCAGATAGCAGAAGACATATCTTATCAGCTTGGAACGTTGGTGAAATTGATAAAATGGCGCTACCCCCATGTCATGTTATGACTCAATTTTATGTAAATAAAGATTCTATTAGTTGTCATATGTATCAAAGAAGTGCGGATATGTTTTTAGGTGTTCCCTTTAATATTGCAAGCTATGCCCTTCTTCTATCAATAATAGCCGAAATTTTAGATCTAAAACCAAAGAGATTCATTCATTCATTTGGAGATGCTCATATTTATAAAAATTCTTTAGAGCAAGTGAAAGAACAAATCTCAAGGACTCCAAAATCGTTACCTAAATTAGTTATTCCAAAGCTTAATTCTCTAGATGATCTGAAAGAATGTGTGATAGATGATTTTATCTTAGATGGATATGATCCTCATCCTCCAATTAAAGCAAAAATGGCTGTATAAATGAAAGTAATATCTCATGTAGTTGCTCTATCAAATAACAGTGTTATTGGTGTTGATAATAACCTTCCGTGGAATCTTAAAACTGACCTGTTGCATTTTAAAGAATATACAACAAATAAGATTATTATCATGGGAAGAAAAACATATGAGTCTATTGGCAAGCCATTACCTAATAGAGTTAATTACGTAGTATCAACTACTATTGATCAAATTGAGGGTGCTTTTGTATTTAAAAGTACTCAGGATGCTATTGATGATGCAATCAATTATTGTGAAAAAGAAAATAAAAAAGAAATTGTAATTATTGGAGGCGGCTTTCTTTTTAAAGATACCCTTCCCGTAACCAATAAATTAGTTTTGACGAAGGTCGATTGCGATATTGCAGGTGATGTATTTTATCCTGATATTGATTTTAGCGAATGGCAGGAGTTAAGTTCTGAAAGATTCTCAAAGGATTCAGATAACGATTATGATTTTATTGTATCGACCTACGAGAGAATTACGTAGAATTCATTTGGATATAATCTCTTCTTAAAGCTAAATTTTTAACTCTAATTTCCTCATTCTCTGTATACTTAATCCAATTATTTGCTTGTTGTTTAATCTTCTTATCTTTATCCCTTGCAGCAATTCTAAAATTTTTCTTAGCATTTTCAAATTCTTGCAACTCAAAATATACTTGCCCAAGTGTTAAATAGACAGGAGATAATTTTTTAATCTTACCTTTTTCAAGTCCTTTATTTATTGCACTGGCTGCTTCTTCAAGTCTGTCTTCTGATAAATATAAGTTACCTAACAAAACATATGATTCACCATCTTTAGACATCTTTGCTGCTTTCTCAAGAATAGGTATTGCTCTATCAATTTCCTGAGCCATTCTCCAGGCATCAGCTAAAAGTTTTAAATTTTTCTCAGTATCCTTAACAACAGGAACTATTTTTTCTTCCTCTGTTTTTTCGTCAACTATTGTTATCATTTTTTTCTGGCCGTTTTCAAAAACTTCAGCTGCCCAATATGGGTTTTGGTTTAAAAGAAGTAATTGAGTAAGTGCCAAATATTCTGATTCTCTGTTTAGAAAATCTTTTTGATAAGCAGCTTTCAATGTGATCATATAATCTCTTTCTCTTCCTAATTGGCCATAGCCTCCACCAAGTTGAATGAAATATTGTTTTTTAGGGAATAAATTTACTAGAATTTCATAGATGTCTATTTGTCTTAATAAAGATTCTTTTTCTCCTATTTCTTCTTTCATCTCTCCTATACTAGCAGCCATAATCACATACCAATTTTCTCTTGGTTTATAGCCTTCTTCTTCTGCCATAGTTACAGCAGTTTCCATTGATGATAAAGCTTTTTTAAAGTTTCCTGTTTGATAATATGCTTGTCCAAGAAGTGAATATGATTGTGCGGTTACTGTTTCAACCTCACTCATCCACTGAAGAATTAACTCAATCCCTTTTGCATAATTTTCTTGTAATAGATTAAGCTGAGCAAGAGAAAGAAGTGCCTGGACTCTCAAACCTATGGTTACTTCTGGCTCATTAATTAATCTTGAATAAGCATCCATGGCCTTTGGATAATCTCCATCTTGAAAGTAAACAAATGCCCAAGCATTCCACATTACAGAACGGTCATAGCTTTTTAAGTTAGCCATATCATTTCTTAGCTCAGTAAGAATAGACAAAACAATCTGCATATCTGGTGCTGGCTCACCTTTTTCGTCGACAACTTCAAGAGCTTCATAGACTTTTGCCATTTTTTTTGCAGTAGAGCTTTGAAGAGCCCTAGCTTTTTTATACTTTATAGGTTTTTTATCTGTTTGAGATTGAGCTTCAATAGAAATAGGAGTTACTATAAAAAATGCTGCTAACAAAGAAAATAAACAAATTGAAATCTTTTTATTCATAACTTTTAACCTTCATCTAACACATACGTAAATCTATGCAATACTCCATCAACTGGAACAGCCTTACCATCTACTATCTTAGGTTTATATTTTAATTTTAAAGCAGCTCTTGCTGATGCGCTATTAAACATCGTACAAGGCCTAAATTCAGTAGCAGGATCATTTGGATCGCTATTTGCACAGTATCCTTCTAGTGCTACAGCATTCTCAACACTTCCTGTATCTGTGATGGTAAATTCCACCAAAGCATATCCCATTGTGCCTCTCTCCTGAGCTCTTCTTGGATATATTGGAACAACTTTGAATAGAGGTATATATTCACCATCTCTGAAGAAGGAGCCTCCTGCATTAAAGTTTGCTTTAGGTTTTGCAATAGAAACATCTAATCCAGTCAAAGGTGCTAAATCTAATTCAGGTTGTGCAATATCTTCTGGTTGTTCATCAGGCTTATCTGGTTTATCAACTTCTGTCATAAAAGTATCAATTTCTCTTTCAGGCATTACAACATCTGCTAGTTTTACCGATGTATCTTCCTTTAGACCGCTATCTCCTAGAGAAATCAATATAACCATTATAAAAAATAGTGCTAATGTAATTAAAGATGAAAAACCTATGCCTGCTGCATATCTATTAGCATTAAATGCTTTAACATAAACCGCATGAATTGGTTTAGTAAAGGTGTTAATAGCTGCAAAAACTTGTTCCATAAATTATTTAGGTTCTGATGCTAATGATATTGCGCTAACTCCAGCTTCTCTAGCTCCATCCATAACTTTAATTATCGTATCAGCAACTGCTTTTTCATCGGCCTGAATAACAACTGACCCCTTTGGATTATCTGCTAGCATTTTTACAACATTAGCTTTTACCTGTCTTACATCAATTCTTCTTCCATCCATCCACACCTCATCATTCGCACCAACGGCAATTAGGATTGCTGCGTTTTCTTGTGTTTCGGCAGTATCTGAATCAGGTCTGTTAATCTCAAGACCAGGTTCTTTTATAAAGTTTGCCGTAACAATAAAGAAAATAAGCATGATGAAAACAACATCAAGCATTGGAGTTAAATTTATTTCACTTTCTTCATCTTTTACTGCAGTGCTTATTGCATTTCTTCTCATTTAATCTCTCCTATAGTTCTCTTTTAATTAATTCTCTTAAATCATTTGTATGTCTATCAGATGCGCTACTTAGATATATACTAGCAAAAACTCCTGAAAGTGCGACAACCATTCCTGCCATAGTAGGTAATGTTGCTTTAGAAACTCCACCTGCCATTGCTCTTGCATCACCCCCACCATTAAAAGCCATAACTTGGAATACTTCTATCATCCCAGTTACTGTTCCTAAAAGTCCAAATAACGGAGCTAAAACTACGCAGGTCTGTATTATTGAAAGATTACGATTAATTTCTACCTTGGCTTGAGAAACCATCTTTTCACGTATTTGAAGGGCATGCCAAGAAGTTTTGTCAGCTCTATTATTCCATTTGCTAGCAAGATCTTGGACATAAAATTCATGCCCATGAGAGAAATACCATATTCTTTCGAATATCATTGCCCACATAAAAAATACTAGTATAGCAATTAACCAAAGCACGCTACCACCAGCTTCCATAAAGTCTCTTATGGAAGAGAATGCTTCAGAAATAGCAAATAGCATAATTAATTATTAATTATTGCCTTCTGCACGCTCAGCAAGAATACCAGTACTTTGTTCTTCAAGAACACTGATTATTCCTTTAGCAGATGAAGCAGTAAATGAGTGTAACAACGTTGTAGGAATCGCGACTAATAAACCTAGAACAGTAGTCACAAGTGCTTGTGAAATACCGCCAGCCATTAATTTTGGATCTCCCGTTCCGTATAAAGTAATCATCTGGAATGTTACGATCATACCAGTAACTGTTCCAAGCAAACCAGCAAGAGGAGCAACCACAGAAATAATTCTTACTGCACCAATCCCTCTTTCAATTGAAGGCCTTTCAGCCATGATTGCTTCTGCAAGTTTTAACTCTAATGTATCTATATCTTTCTTAAAGTTTTCTTCACCAACCTTAAGAACTCTGCCTAGAGGGTTTCTTACATCAACAGTTTTAGAACTAGATTGAGCTTTAACAGCTCTACCTAGGACATATAAACTCCAAAGTTTCCAGAAAGCTATTCCAATACCTATTAAACCAACAAATATGATTGCATAACCAACTTCTCTACCTTGAGCTGCTCTTTCAGCCAAAGATGGAGTTTGTATTAAATTAGCTAAAAGGCTTCCACCAGTAGGTCCGGTAGGATCAACACCAAATTTAACTTCTTCGCCAGCTTCAGCTTGTCCTACATTTTTAGCAGTCTTTGTATAGCGGCCAGCAGGTTGTCTTGGCAAAAATGCATATTGACCAGATGCTGATACATATTCAAGATATTTTCCATCACATACAGCATTAAATAGACCTACTCTTGTTACATTACAAGTAGATGATTCTCCATCTACATCAATAACCGTTGTTTCAAACGAAACTACTTGACCACTAGCGACCATTTCTCTTTGAAGCTCATACCATAGACCTTCGATTTCTCTAATGGTTGGTAATTCTGTTGTTTCAGACATCTTAGAAGTTAGGTCATTTAAAAAACTAACTCTTTCAAGACCATATTGTGCACTAGTTAGAGAACCCGAGAATTGAACAGCTGCTTCACCAGCAGAACTTTGCAGGTGTCCAAATAACTCTACTAAAGAACCAAGTTCTTTCTGATAAGCTTCTTCTTTTACTCTAAGAATCTCCTCATTCTTTTTGTACTCTGCTTCTAGTTGATCGGCAATTCTTTCCTGTCTTGCAAGCTCTCTCTTTTCAGCCGCAAGAATTTCAGCTTGCTTATTCTTATTAGCCATAAATCTGGCTTCCCTTTTAGAATTCTCTGTTTGTTCTGCTGTCTTTCCTTCTTTAACAAGCATTAACAAAGCTTCAACTGTTGAAACTTCAACAGCCTCATCTTCTGAATCTTGAGCAAAAATAAAAGTATTAAAAGTTAAGGAAAGTACAAATAGTATTGATAAATAATTTTTCATTATACTTCTCCCTTAACAACAGGCATTAATAACATATCAGTTGGAATTAATTTTTTAGCCATTCTTATTCCATCTCTTATAGGCTTTCTGTAACTAGAAGATAGTTCTTCCCATGTTCCAGTTTCGTTGTCCCATCTGCCACTAGATCTTTCATCTTTTGTTTGGTAAAACATGCCAATTCTTCCTATTACTAGAATATTTACAACTGTTCCATCGGCAAGCTTATCTTCATAAGTATCTATCTTCCTTCCGTACTCTGCTTCAATGTTATAAGCTTCTAGCACTTGTCTTACTTGCTCTGAAGCAGTGACCTTGGGTTTTGCTAATGAAGATCTAACTAAGTCTACTCTGGCCCTTCTTTCTTCTTGTCTAAATGGAGTATCTAACGTTATTAGAGTTTCTAAAGTATCTAACATTTTCTGAGCTAGAGGAGGTATTTGTCTCTGCATTACAACAACTTGAACAAGTTGTTCATCAAGCTTATCCATCAAATCAAGCTGAGCTTGTATTTGGATTCTTTTTTGTTCGTTATAAAGTTTAAGGCCTTCGACTTGTTTTGAGACAACCTTATATTCATTAACAATTTTGTCAGTTTGTCTTTCTGTTTGATCAATATTGTTTTGTGATGTTGCAGAAAGAGTTTGATTTTCTCTTCCAACTTCCAAAACATTTTCCATATTTACTTCAATTTCATTTGCTAAAACAAATGTACTGAAGCAAAAAATTCCAGGCAAAAGTATGCCTCTAATTAATTTAAGCATTATATATACTCCCTAAAGTTCGTTAATATTAACAGTCTGTGCTCAATAAATAAAACAATTTTGCAAATTTTTTGTCTTATTAAAACAAGAAAAAAATAGCAATTAAATTAGCTGTATTTTATATATATATTTTTCAAATGAGCGTATTTGTTTAGAAAAGTTTGAAAAATAAAGTAGGAGTCTTTTTCTTATAATCTTGATAATCAGGATTGTCTCCCCATTTTATATCTCCCCTTGCTTCTAACATTCTTACACCGCTTACATATACAAGAAGAAGATAAGTAAAAATTGGTGATATTAACGTTAAATATTGAAGACCCTGCAACGAAGAAAATGACATAACTGCTATACCAGCCCATAAAACAATTTCTCCAAAATAGTTTGGATGTCTTGATTTTGCCCATAATCCCGAAGTTATAAACTTATCTTTATTTTCTTTATTTGCTCTAAATGCTGATTTCTGCTTATCCGCTATTACCTCAACAACAAAGCCAAGAATAAATAAAGCCAGGCCAATATAGAAAAATGCATTCATAACCACTCCAGTGGTTGATGAAATTGCAGTTAATGCACACATGGAACAAAGTGAAACCCATAAACCTTGAAGAGTCCACGTCATAAAAAATTGTGAAGCAGATGGTTTGATAGATCTAAATCTTTTATCTTCTCCGTCATGATGAATTCTCATAAATAAAAAACTACCCAGTCTTATCGCCCATAGTGAGATTAATAAAACAATCACGATATTCGCACCATTAAGATTGGTGAATTGATTTGAAGAAAAGACTAATGAATACCAAATTACTGATAAATATGTCAGGCTGCCGGTAAGATCATAAAACTTTTCTGTTTGAAAAACATATGCAGGTATAAATGCAATCCATTGAATAGCAAAAGCCAGAAAAACCGCGTTAAACACTAACTCAATGCCTGTTGCTACGGCTATAGAGATTGCTATAAAAAAAGCTGTTAGTGATATTAATAAATTAGTTACTATCTTCATATTTAGTTCCATCCACATGTTCTATTTTTATTTTGCTCATCTAGCCATTCTTTTAGAGGCGCATAATAATTTAATATTGATTTTCCACTTAACTTCCTTGACCCTGTAAGGTTTTCAAAAGCTTCTTGCCAGGGCAAGCTTTCACCCATTGCCATAGTCGAAATTATCTTTTCTCCAGCAACTTTGTTTCCATAAATTGAACATTCATGCAAATATCCATCAAAGTTTATTTCATTACATAAAGCCTCGTGAAATTGATATTGCATAATTCTTGCTAAATAGTATCTAGTATATGGGGTATTACCGGGAATATGATATTTTGCTCCTGGATCAAAGTATTCTTCTGATCTTTCTTCGCTTGTACTTATACCTTGATATTCTTCTCTTAACTGCCACCATGATGAATTTAATTGATCTTCTGTTATTTCACCATTAAAAACACCTGATCTCCATTTGTCCAACATAAGCGCCCATGGAACTACAACAACTCCCTCTAGAGCTTGTTTCAT
>Ga0209036_1000658_pt1 | contig 14971 bp, 12 predicted proteins | sample MarorgKNORR_S2LV_3_FD_188222 | JGI IMG/M metagenome (GOLD analysis project Ga0209036, IMG submission 188222) | Marine microbial communities from the Southern Atlantic Ocean, analyzing organic carbon cycling - DCM_A/KNORR_S2/LV (SPAdes) (version 2) | ecosystem: Environmental > Aquatic > Marine >... | reverse complement strand
AACAATTGGTCAAGATCTTCCTGAAGGATTTCAAAGATCAGAATTTTTACTTAAAAAGGGATTTATTGATAAAATTGTACTCAGAAAAGATTTAAAATCTTATTTATCAAAAATAATAGACTTGCTTTATTTAAAATGAAAAATACTATCATTATATTAGATTATGGTTCACAGTATACTCAGCTAATTGCTAGGAAAATTAGAGAGTTAGAAGTTCATTCAATTATATTACCATATGACTATAGTATAGATCAAATTAAAAAATATAATGTAAAAGGTTTTGTATTGTCTGGAGGTCCATCAAGCGTGTATGAAAAAAATGCTCCTTTTTTAAATGATAATATTTTTACTTATGATGTTCCAATTCTTGGGATATGTTATGGCTTTCAATTATTGGTTAAGTATTTTGATGGATTAGTTGAAAGTTCTAAAAGAGCAGAGTATGGAAGTTCAAATATTTTATTTGAATCAAGTTCTGGTTTATTTAATACAATTCAAACAAAAAATACTGTTTGGATGAGCCATGGTGATAAAGTTTCAAAGATACCTCAAGATTGGGAAATAACAAGTAAGTCTGAAAATAATATTATATCATCTGCTCAAAATATTAATAATAAGTTATTTGGTGTTCAATTTCATCCTGAAGTTATGCATACACATAATGGTAAAAAAATCATTCACAATTTTTTATTTGATATTTGTAAAGCAAATCCAGATTGGACTGCTTCAGAATTTATTTCTCAACAATTAGTTAATATTAGAGATACGGTTGGAAATAGTAATGTTATTTGTGCTTTAAGTGGAGGCGTTGATTCAACAGTTGTTGCTTGTTTATTAAAAAAAGCTCTAGGCCAAAAAGTTACTTGCGTTTTTGTAGATCATGGATTACTCAGGAAAAATGAAGCAGAAGAAGTTATGGATATGTATAATAAATATTTAAACTTAGATGTAATTCTATTGAACAAGTCAGATGAATTTATTGAAGCATTAAATGATGTTAAAGATCCAGAAGTCAAAAGAAAAATAATTGGAAATAAATTTATTAAAGAATTTGAGAATTTCTCTTTAAAATTAAAGAACGTTAAATTTTTGGCTCAAGGAACATTATATCCTGATGTAATTGAATCTGGTGGGTATGGTAAAGTTGCAGATAAAATTAAATCTCATCATAATGTTGGGGGTTTACCTGATAAGATGAAATTTAAGTTAATTGAGCCTGTTAACGAATTATTCAAAGATGAGGTAAGAAAAATTGGGCAAGAGTTAGGTATTCCTGTTGAATTTATTATGAGGCATCCTTTCCCTGGTCCTGGTTTAGGTATAAGAATTTTAGGTTCAATTACAGAGGAAAGACTAAATATTTTGAAAGATGCTGATAAAATTTTTATTCAAATTTTAAAAGATTCTGGATATTATAATAAAATTTGGCAAGCATTTTGTGTTTTACTACCGATAAAAACTGTTGGAGTTATGGGAGATAAAAGAACATATGACAATGTTATTTGTTTGAGAATGGTAACAAGTGTTGATGGAATGACTGCTGACTGGTTTGATTTACCACCAGATATTCTTAAATTATGTTCAAATAAAATTGTTAATGAAGTTAAAGGTGTTAATAGGGTTGTTATGGATGTTACATCCAAGCCACCTGGAACTATAGAATGGGAGTAATCTATGTGTGGTATAGTTGGATATATAGGTAATCAAAAGGCTTCTAATATCATTATTAAAGGTCTTAAAAGACTTGAGTATAGAGGGTATGATTCAGCTGGATTAAGCACAATGGAAAATAATCAAATTTTCACTTCAAAGTGTAAGGGGAAAATCACAGATTTAGAAAGCCTTCCAAGTATTGAAGAACATATTAATTCATTTGGCATAGGCCATACACGTTGGGCTACACATGGTGAACCAAATATTGATAACGCACATCCTCATAATGATTCTGACAATATATTTAGTTTAATTCATAACGGAATTATTGAAAATCACTACTCAATTAAAGAATATTTAATTTCTAAAGGTATAAAGTTTAAAAGTGATACTGATACTGAGGTTTTAGTTCAATTTATCAGTTACATTTATAAAAAAGAAAAATTAGATTTTTATAATACCGTTAAAGCAGTATTAAAAGAGGTTAAAGGAACATATGGTATTGTTGTAATGTGTAAAAATGAACCTGAAAAGCTTGTTGCAGCAAAAAATGGTAGTCCTTTGTTAATTGGTATTGGCAAAGATGAGAACTTTTTGGCTTCTGATGCATCTGCAATTTTAGATGAAACAAGAAATATTTTTTATTTAGATGATGGTGAAATAGCGGAAGTTTCTAAAAATACTTACAAAGTAACACATGTTGAGCATAATCAAGAAATTATTAAAGATATTAAAGAAATTGAGTTTTCTTTAGATCAAATTGAAAAAGGAAATTTCAAACATTTTATGCTCAAAGAAATTTATGAGCAACCAAAAGCAATAGAAGACGCCATAAGAGGTCGAATAGATTTAGATAATAATGTTAAGCTTGGAGGTATAGCAGATTATGTTGATAGGATATTGGAATCTGAAAATATATTTATTACTGCTTGTGGAACTTCATGGCATGCTGCGCAGATAGGAAGTTATTTACTTGAAGATATCTTAAAAAAACCTGTTAAAGTTGAATATGCATCAGAGTTTAGATATAGAAATAAATCTATAAATGAAAAATCTTTATTAATTGCTATTAGTCAATCAGGTGAAACTGCAGATACTCTTGCGGCTGTTTCTAAAGCGAAAGAAAAAAATGCATTAACTTTAGGGATAGTAAATGTAGTTGGAAGTACAATTGCTAGAGAAACAGACTGTGGAATTTATATGCATGCAGGTCCAGAAATTGGTGTTGCCTCAACAAAAGCTTTTACAACTCAAGTTGTTATTTTAATTCTATTTGCAAATTTATTAGCTCAAAGAAATAAGATTGAAAAATCTAAATTATATTTAAAAGACTTAAAGGATACTCCTTATCTTATTAAAGATATCTTGAAATTATCAGATCAAATTTTTGAAATTTCTAAACAATATTCTGATGCTTCTAATTTTCTTTATTTAGGAAGAGGATATCAGTTTCCAGTAGCACTAGAAGGTGCTTTGAAATTAAAAGAAATTTCATATATACATGCTGAGGGATATCCAGCCGCAGAAATGAAGCATGGTCCAATTGCATTAATTGATAAAATGATGCCAGTTGTTGTTATAGTTACAAAAAATGGATTTGATAAAATTTTATCAAATATACAAGAGGTTAAATCAAGAGGTGGTAAAATTATTACTATTACTACAGTTGATAGTAAAGCTCTTAAAGATTTATCTGATCATTATATATTCTTATCTAACTCTGTAAATGTATTGAATGCTATAACACCAATTCTAACTTCAGTTCCTCTGCAATTATTAGCTTATCATATTGCTGTATTAAAAGGTTGTAATGTTGATCAACCTCGAAATTTAGCAAAGAGTGTAACCGTAGAATAGTGTAAGGTTTTAAGGTTGACCATGAAAAATTTTATCTTATTATTTATTTCCCTTTTTATATTTTCTTGTGATAGTGATAGTAATCCTACGAGTCCTTCATTATGTGATGAAAGTATTGAAGTTGAGTTGTGGGGTGAGTGTTATAATATCCAAACTACAAATATATTAGATTTAAATAATAGTGGACTCACAGGTGAGATACCATCTGAGATAGAAAATTTAATCAATTTAACTAATTTGACTTTATATAATAATCAACTCACAGGAGAAATACCATCAGAGATAGGAAATCTTACGAATTTAGTTAGAATATATTTAAATGATAATCAACTAACAGGTGAGTTACCATCAGAGATAGGAAACCTCACAAATTTAGTTGTTTTATCTTTGGGAGTTAATCAACAACTAACAGGTGAGTTACCATCAGAGATAGGAAACCTTACGAATTTAGAACAATTGTGGTTATATGATACTCAATTAACAGGAGAAATACCACCTGAGATAGGATTACTAACAAATTTAACTCTTTTGAAAATAAATAATAATCAATTTACAGGTGTACTTCCTGAAGAAATATGTAATCAGGGTGATATTACTCCTGATTTAAGTAGTAATAAATTCTGTCCTCCATATCCATCTTGTATGTCACAATCAGATATTGATTCACAGGACACCTCCGATTGTCCTTAAAACCTTAATTTGACAACCATTATATTTTTCAGTAAACTTAGACTTATGACAAACAACAATATATTCAACAATCAGATATTCGAACCACCTTACAATACTCAGTTTGTTACTGTTGAGTGAATGATGGAGTATTTTTATTAGAATGAAAAAAATTAAGAAATAGTAGTTATTAACATGATAAAGAAAAACAATTTTAAAATTTAATAAAAGGAGCGATAATGTCTAAACCTAATGGAAATTTATACCATCCTGTTAATAATCATCCTGAAGCAATTTATTCAGGCTTTTCTTGGCCTTGTTTATTCTTTGGTTTTTTTTGGTTTTTATACAAAAGTATGTGGGGATGGGCTATAGGTCATATCATAGCTGCAATGTGCTCTTTTGGAATATCTAATTTAGTTTTTCCATTTATTGCTAATCAAATGCATCAAAATCATCTTTTGAAATCTGGTTATAAAGGATCAGATAAAAATGTCGTTAAATAATTTAAAAGAAAATAGAAAATTTCAGATTATTGTTTGTGTTACAATTGGTGTTATATCGATATTTTATCAGATTTACTTAGAAAAAGAAAGTGATAAAATTTTAAAAGAAATTGAAAAATCAAATGATAACTTTATTAATCAACTTAAAAGTATCTGAAAAAAGATTAAGCTGTTCTACTAAGAAATATTATTTTTAATAATTTAATACGTTTTTAAAACTTCAAAATAGACTATTTTTTTATCTTCGCTTGTATAAGATATTGTATTAGGGTGGCAGCAAACTGTACAATCTTCAATTAAATCGTTCGTTTCAGAACAATAAGATGTTTCAATTTCTATAAAATTTGACTCAAAACATGTTTGGCAGTTATATTTTTTTTCTACAATCATTAATGATAAATTTAATAATAATTTTTTAACAGTAAATACTTTAAATGGATAATAATAAGTACTATAAAGATGGTCAATTAAAAGAGTCTCGATCTTACAAGAATAATCTAAGGCACGGGCAGTGGATTAATTATTATAAAAATGGTCAGATTCACTATAAGCAATCATATATTGATGATAAGTTACATGGTAAAAAAGTTTCATATTACCAAGATGGTACTATGGCATTTGAGGGTTCTTTTAATTTTGGTAAAAGAAATGGTCATTGGATTTACTACTCAAATAAAGGAAAAATAGTTAAAAATATTTTATATAAAAATGGTAAATTAATAAACTCATGAAAAAATATTTTATTTCAATAATACTATGTATAATGATTGGTGGTAGCTTGTCTGTTGTATTTAATTTACTTGGGACTAGTAATGTCTATATAAATGGTGCTGTAATTGGTTTGGTATGTGGTTTTTTTTCTCATTATACTGTTTATTATTATAAGAATAAGGAAGAACAATTATGAAAAATTTTATAACACTATTATTATTATTTTTATTTATATCGTCATGTAATGAAAGTAATCCTCTTGCTCTTGAATGTGATGAAGGGTTTAGTGATATTGATGGTGTATGTGTTGCAGATTGTGATGAGGGATTATCGCTTGTGGATGGTGTGTGTATTTTAATTTGTAGTGAGGGATTTTCAGAGGTTAACGGAGAATGCGTTGCTGATTCATTATGTGAATTAGATGAAGTTGAAGTAGATGGAGTTTGTTATAATATTGAATCAACAACAGAACTAAATTTAGGGGGTCAAGAATTATCAGGACCAATTCCAGCAGAGATTGGTGACCTTACTAATTTGACAACAATAGATTTAAGTTATAATTCATTTTCTGGACCTATTCCTCCTGAGATTGGAAATTTAACGAATCTAGAAACATTAATGTTAAATGATAATAATCTATCTGGAGAAATACCTCCAGAAATTGGTGGTCTAACAAGTCTACAAAATTTATTTTTATACAATAATGATTTAACAGGGGCTATTCCAGCAGAAATAGGTCTTTTAACAAATTTAGAAAGCATAAATTTGGGAATAAATCAGCTAACTGAAATTCCAGCTGAAATAGCGAATCTAACAAATGTGCATTCGTTTAATTTAAATATAAATCAAATAGCACAGGTTCCTGATGAAATAGCCGATATGTCAAGTTTAGTAGATCTTAAGCTTGCTCATAATCAGCTTGCAGGTGAGATTCCATCTGTACTATTAAGTTTAACAAATTTAACTGTATTAGAATTACATAATAATCAGTTAACTGGTGAAATTCCAACAGCTATAGGAAATCTTGTAAACTTAAATAGCTTAACATTACAAGATAATCAGCTTACAAGCATTCCTCTAGAAATAGGTAATCTAACTAGCATAAAAGAAATGAATTTGTTGGACAATCAATTTACAGGTGAAATCCCAGCAGAGTTAGGAAATTTAACAAATTTAGAAGAATTACAATTGCAAGATAATAATTTTACAGGATCAATCCCGGCAGAGTTAGGTGATTTATCAAATTTAGTAACTCTAAGTTTGCATAAGAATGATTTGTCCGGAGAGATTCCAGCTGCGCTCGGTGATTTAACCAATTTGGTAGCTTTAAGATTACATTTTAATGATTTGTCTGGTGCAATCCCAGTAGAGTTAGGAAATCTAACAAATTTAAATAATTTGGATTTAAGTGCAAATCAGCTATCTGGAGAGATCCCATCTGAGTTGGGCAGTTTAGCTAACTTGGGCTATTTAAAGTTGCACAATAATCAATTATCAGGAGAGATTCCAGCTTCATTAGGAAATCTAATGAATATATTTGCAAATAATCCATCAGGATGGTCTTTTAATTTAAGCTACAATGAGTTGTCAGGTATTATACCTGATGAAATATGTAGCTTGTTAGTTACTCCTTATTTAGCTAATAATAATCTTTGTGGTCCTTATCCTGATTGCGGCGAAGGTGCTATTACATCAGAAGATTCACAAGATACATCAGGATGCGTAGATGCATGCGGTGTTGTTGGTGGTGATAATTCAACATGCACAGATTGTGCTGGAACACCAAATGGTACAGCAGTAGAAGATTGTGCTGGTATTTGTGGAGGTGATGCAGTTGAAGATGAATGTGGTGTTTGTGGTGGTGATAGTTCAACATGTTCTCTTTGCGAATCTAATGAAGTAGAAATAAATGGTACATGCTATAATATTCAATCTACTACAAATATTAGTTTTTCATATTGTAATTGGACCGAAATTCCATCTGAAATAGGCGAACTTGTAAATTTAGAGTATTTACAACTTCAAAAAGCATGGCGACTAACTGGAACAATTCCTCCAGAAATTGGGAACCTAGTAAATTTACGATATCTTATTATTAATGGATATAGTGCTTCAAATAATGGTGCTGGAAATTCTTTAAGTGGTAGCATTCCAGATGAGATTAGTAATCTTGCAAATTTAGAAAATTTAACAATTAGTTACTCAAATATGGAAGGTACTATACCTTCATCTTTTGGAAATTTAACAGCTTTAACTAGTTTAAATCTTTTTGGAAACAATTTATCAGGTACAATTCCTCAAGTGATTTGGGATTTACCTAATTTAACAAATATCGATCTTGGAAATAATCAATTAACTGGCAGCCTTCCAACTTCCATAGTAAATGCATCTAATTTTCTTGAAATAGAATTGCAAAGCAATGAATTATCAGGATCTATGCCTACAGGGTTTGGTCAATTAGTTGAGTTAAATAAATTAGACCTTAGGGATAATCAGCTATCTGGAGAACTGCCTGATGAGTTTTGTGGCATAGGCTCAAATAATGTTTTTGAAAATAATGGTTTTAGTTATGATTATCTTATGTTCTTCTTGCAAGATAATGATTTTTCAGGTGAAGCTCCTAGCTGCATTTGTGATATGGATTATCTTCTTTTTTATAAATTCAATGGCCATAGTAATGCTGGTCCCAGGGCTTTTGGAAATAATAAGTTTTGTCCGCCATACCCATCCTGTACTGTTGGCTACTATACAGAATTCGGAAATATTTATCAGCATTCATTTGATCTTAGTTTGTATTTTACTATGGGGTATGATATAGGTCAATATCAAGATGTATCAGAGTGTCCACTTGATGATTGTGGTGTAGCTGGTGGAATAAATGAGCCAGATACTGGAACATGTGATTGTTTCGCAACACCAAATGGAGATGCCGATTATGATAATTGCGGGGTATGCAGAGAGCCAGGAGATCCTGACTATGATTCAACATGTGTTGGATGGAATGGTAGATATTTTGATATAGAAACTACTACCAGCATTAATTGTTATGGAGATAGCTGGCTTTATAATACTGAGATACCAGAAGATATTGGAGATTTAGTTAATCTAGAATCTTTAGATTGTGTTAATATAGATTTAACAGGAAATATACCATCATCCATTGGTAGTCTTACTCAATTAAAAGTATTAGAGTTAAATAATAATAATTTAACAGGGGGTATCCCTTCTGAAATTGAGAACTTAATAAATTTAGAAAGATTATATTTGCATTCTAATGAACTTTCAGGTGAAATTCCTCAAGGATTATTCAATCTGGTTAATTTAGAATATTTAACGTTATCTGATAATGATTTTACAGGAACAATCCTATCTGATATAGGTAATTTAACTAATTTGATCACTTTAATGTTTCAAGAAAATCAGTTTTCTGGTCAAATCCCAGTTAGCTTAGGAAATTTAACTCAATTAACTCATTTATATTTAAGTGAAAATGATTTTACAGGATTAATCCCATCTGAGCTGGGTAATTTAGCTAATTTGGTTTATTTAAGGATGTATGATAATATGTTATCTGGTACAATCCCAGCTAGTCTGGGAAATTTAACTCAGTTAAATCATTTAAATTTAAGTGATAATCAATTATCAGGTACAATCCCAGCTAGCCTAGGAAATTTAACTCAATTAACTCAATTAAATTTAAGTGATAATCAATTATCAGGTATTATACCTGAGGAAATATGCAACGCTGTGACTTCTCCATATACAAGTAGTAATAATTTATGTCCACCTTATCCAGACTGCATAACGCAATATGATATAGATTCGCAAGATACATCAGGGTGCACAGAAACTTGTGCTAGTGGCCTTTATGATTGTGCAGGTGTATGTGACGGTCCTGGTGTAATATATGGTAATGGTTTATGCTGTGCATCTGGCACAGTGGATTGTGCGGGAACTTGTGATGGTACAGAAGTAGAAGATTGCGCTAGTGTATGTGGTGGAGATTCAGTTATTGGTGGATGTGATAATACATGTGGTTCTACAGCAGTTGAAGATGAGTGTGGCGTTTGTGGAGGAAGTGGCCCTGATGAAAATTTCAGTTGTAATGGTATTTTTAAACCGGAGTCAAAATCTACTTTACAAACAGCTGTAGACCTTTGGGTTGATGATAATAGCTTGGCTTTATCAACATATGGAGAAATTAATACCTGGGATGTATCCTTAATTACAGATATGTATGAATTATTTCGTGACACAGAAACTTTTAATGATGATATAAGTAATTGGGATGTATCAAATGTAATAAATATGGGACTTATATTTTATCATTTAGATAATTTCAATCAAGATTTATCAAGTTGGAATGTTTCAAATGTAACTAATATGCATAGTGCATTTGCTTTTACTGCTTTTAATCAAGATTTATCAAGCTGGGATGTATCAAGTGTAAATGATATGAGTAGTATGTTTCAAGGTGCGACTAACTTTAATGGAGATATATCAAATTGGGATGTGTCTAATGTGACAACCATTGCAAATATGTTTTCAGGGGCACATGCCTTTAATCAAGATTTATCAAGTTGGAATGTATCTAATTTAGAAAGTATGTTTGGAACATTTAATATAGCTTCGAGTTTTAATCAAGATTTATCAAGTTGGAATATTTCTAATGTAACAGCAATGCTTTATTGTTTTGATGCAACAGCGTTATCAGAAAATAATCAATGTGCTATCCATACATTATTTTCTTCAAATGATAATTGGCCCTATGATTGGTCAGAATACTGCGATAGTACAAGTATTGATTCTGTTTGTGGTAATGTTTTCGGTGAAAATTACATTGATCTAGCTGGTCAAGAAACTAACTTTACATATCTTACAGGTTATGTAAATGGGTGTAGTGATCCTTCTACAAGTTATACCGGCGAAGATTTAGCGAGTTTGTATTGTGGATTAGAAGGATATAGTTCTTATGTTCAATTTGATGTGATAACTGATCCCCTTTTCACTGCAGAAGGTACTTTTGCTTTGTATGGATCTCCTGCTAATGATGATATCCAAGAAGCTACATGTAGTGATCTTGGTTGGTTTGGAGGCTTTGGTGTAACTGAATATTGTCCTGTTATTTACAATTTAGTTTGTGAATGATTGTAGGTAGCTTTAAAATTTCTTTATATAATCAGTCTCAATGGTTAGATTATCAATTATGAAGAGATATATATTTTTTATATTCACCACAATTTTATTATCTCAGAATGAAGTTTCCCAATTTGACCTTCTAAAATTTGAGGATAAATATTTTCTTCCAAATAGCTATAAACCTTACTCAGGTGAGATTGTAGATTACCATAAAAATGGTATTAAAAAACATTATGGAGAGCTTTTTAAAGGCTTAAGAGTTGGAACATGGTATGAATTTTATGAAAACGGAATTCTCAAATCTGAAAGAAAGTTTCATAATCTAAATTCAACATATTCAGAGTTTCATCAAAATTCAAAAATGAAAATGTTTGGTCTTTTTGTTGATGATCTTAAAGATGGATTATGGGTAGAGTTTGATCAAAAGGGAATAGAAATACTAAATTTGCACTATTCAAGCGGAGTTTTGGATTCAATCGTAGATTTAACCAAGCCAATTGAAGTAACCTCAACTGTTAAAATATTACAGCCTATGCCCGAAATTATAGATACGGTTGTTGCTAAAAAAGATGTATTAAAAAATGGAGTATACAGTACTTTCTACGCATCTGGAGAATTATATTCTAAAGAATTTTATAAGGAAGGATTATTAGATAGTAATTATACAAGTTACTATAAGAATGGTAAAAAATATAAAGAACGTGTTTTAGATAATGGTGTTATTGTTAAACAAACTGTCCAATATAGTGATGTTGGTATTAGACAAAGTGTTTATAATGAAAAATACGAAGACAATGATTTTATAAAAGATGGTGAGTATATATCCTACCATATCAATGGTGAAACAAATGAGTTTGGTTTATATGTTGATGGTTATAGAGCAGGACTATGGAATGTATATGATAAAGAAGGAAATAAAATTTTTGATAAATATTATACATATAAATCAATAGATGAAAATAAGGATTATACTGAAACTAGTATTGTTCAGTATAATGATTATGGTAATAAATCAATTGAATACTCTGTTCATTCTTATATTCTTTGTAGACCAACACAAGATTGCTTTAACACCATTTATGCTGATGAGGTGATGGAAGGTGATTACATTTTATATTATGATAATGGAAGTATAAAAACCTCAGGAAGTTATTTAAATGATATTAAAAACGGTCTTTGGACTGAGTACTATGGAAGTGGAAATATTAAAAGTACAATTGATTTTATAGATGGTAATGGAATGTATAAATCGTATTATGATTTCGCTGATTCTAAAATAGTCTTTGAAGATGGATATTATTCAAATGATAGAAAAAATGGTAGATGGACGGAGCGTAATCAAAAAGGACTTTTAATTAGAGAATATTTTCTAAGTGATGGGAGCCTAGATTCAAATAAACCAATAAAAATGTATACTGCTAGCAAGGATAGCACCTTATCTGAAAATAATTTTTTATCAAGTAAATTTTATGCTGATGGTCACCCTGATAAATACATATTAAATGGACTTTATAAATCATACTATGATAGTGGTAGTTTAAAAGAAGATGGTATTTATAAGGCCGGTAAAGTTTTTAGTAAATGGACAAAATATCACGAAGATGGAAAGATTATTAGTACTATAGATTATGATAATAATGGAAACGGTGATTTTATTTCTTACTATCCAACAGGTCAAGTTTTAACAAAGGGTTCATATTTTAATTATTTAAAAAGTGGTAAGTGGAAATCTTATTTTAAAAATGGGAATAAGCAAAGTATAATTTTTTATTTAAACGGAGAAATTAACCCAAATAAATTGTGTAGTTATTGGTATGAAAATGGTTACAAAAAAATAGAAACATTTTTAATAAAGTTTAATGATGAGATTATATTTGATGGTAAGTATATCGAATATTTTAACAACGGAATTATGTACACAGAAGGTAACCTATCAAATAATCTTAGAGATGGTAAGTGGATAGAGTATTTCCCAAGTAGAATGCCTAAATCTATAGGTAGTTATAAAGCTGGAGAAAAAGTTGGTGAGTGGATTTACTATAACGAGAGTGGAGATATAATTAAAACAGATTTATATGAAAAGTAATAATATCAGTTTCTCAACTGAAAAATACTTAATGTTCACTACCTGTTTTAGTAAGTCAAAATCTAGCCGTGATATTTTAATAGATTTACTTAAAAAAGAAAATATTAATACTCAGCTTTTAACAGATGTAAATCAAATTCACTCAGATAAGGTTTTAGTGGTTAATAAACCAGGTAATCATGGAGATGCAGATGGTCTTATTAAAAGTGGTGATAAAAACTTAATTTTATTTATAAAAACAGCTGATTGTGTTCCTATTTTTATTTACGATGATGTAAATAATAATTATGGTATTGTTCATGCAGGATGGAGGGGCGCAAAGAAAAAAATCCACTTAAAAGCAATCGATAAGTTTATTGATTTAGGATCAGATTTAAATAATTTGAATTTTATTATGGGTCCATCTATAAAGCCATGTTGTTATGAGGTTGGTAAGGAGATGGTTGATGATTTTAAAGGTTCTATTGTTAAAAAAAACAATTCATATTATTTAGATTTAAATAAATCTATTAAGGTTGATTTAGTTAAAAAGGGAGTAGGAAGTAATAAAATAAAAATTGATAATAGTTGTACTTTTGGTGATAGTACTTTGCATAGTTATAGAAGAGATAAAGAATCATCTGGAAGAATGTTGTCATGTATTGTAGTTAAATAATGAATTATTTAGAATATATATTATTAGGTGTTGTCCAAGGCTTAACTGAGTTTTTTCCAATAAGTAGCTCTGGACATTTATTATTATTAAGAAAGTTATTTGGTATAACTGATGGAGGATTACTTATCGAGGTAGCTCTTCATTTAGGAACACTATTATCAATATTATTTTTTTGGAAAAAATTCATTTTTGAGAAAATTAAAGAAACTATCAATGGAGATTTTAATTATTTATTAATAATTATTTTAGGTTCTATTCCTGCAAGTATTGTTGGGTTATTATTTGAAGACAAAATAAAAGAATATTTTTTTGATATAAACTCAATGGATTATTTAATCATATGTTATATTTTTCTCACAATTTTAATTTTTTCAACAAAATATTTTATTAATAACAAGGGCACAAAAATTTCATATTTAGCTGCATTATTAATAGGTCTAGCTCAGGCAACAGCTATACTTCCTGGTTTATCACGATCAGGTTTAACAATTTTTATGGCATTATTACTTGGCTTATCCTTTAAAAAAGCAATGCAGTTTTCATTTATGCTGGCAATACCAATTTTAATTTTTTCTTCAACGTATTTAATTTTTAATAACATTGAGCTTTTACTACTTGATACTAATTTTTTGTTGGAGTTATTAGCTGGTATACTATCTTCTTTTCTAATTGGCTACAGTGTTTTGTTTATTTTAAAAAAAATAATTGATGAGGGAAAATTTTGGTATTTTTCAATTTATTGTTTTATAATTACTTTGGTTCTTTATTATGCAAACTAGTGTAGGGAAAGCTTTAAGAGCACTTTATAAGGATGGTAATAAATCTGCCTATTTTCTTTTAGGAGATGATTATTTTTTACAAAATATATTTATTTCAAAATTAAAAGATCATTTGAAAAATAATTTTGAGACAAAATATTATTATTTAAATGAAACAAATGATGTTGAACTGTTGTTTAATAATATTAATAGTGTATCTTTATTTGCTAATAATACAATATCAGTAATAAAAAACTTTAATAAGATTCCAATGAAAGACCAGAGTAATTTATTTGAATATCTAAAAAATGTTGATGATAATAATATATTAATATTTGTTGTAGATGATTTTATGATAAAAAATAAATTTGCTAAAAAGGTATCAGAAATTACTGGCTTGGTTGATACTAGAACACCTATCAATAACCAAAAAATTAAAGAATGGGTTAATTACTATTTTAAAGCTGAAAATATTAATATTGATTATAGTTTACTTGATTATTTAGTAAATAATTTTAGTAATGATATTTCAACAATTATTAATGAGGTAGAGAAATATTATTTGATAAGTGATAATAAAAATATAGATTCAAAAGTAATTCAATCAGATTATCAAAGTAAACATATAAAAACTTGGCATTTGCTTAATGCTATTGGACAAAAAAATTTATCTGAGTCTATAAGTGTTTTTAATAACTTATATATGAATGGTGTTTCAACTGTTCCTATTATTATGCAAATGTATAATCTTTTTATTGAAATCATTTCAATCAATAATGGATATAGTAGATTAAATAAAATCTTAAGTTCTAGATTATCTAGCTATAAAAAAAATTATAATGAAAGTGAAATAATGAATATTATATTAGCTCTTAGAGATATTGATATTTTATTCAAAACAACAAGCGTAAATAATCAAATAGTTATTAATTCATTA
>Ga0209036_1000657_pt1 | contig 14997 bp, 12 predicted proteins | sample MarorgKNORR_S2LV_3_FD_188222 | JGI IMG/M metagenome (GOLD analysis project Ga0209036, IMG submission 188222) | Marine microbial communities from the Southern Atlantic Ocean, analyzing organic carbon cycling - DCM_A/KNORR_S2/LV (SPAdes) (version 2) | ecosystem: Environmental > Aquatic > Marine >... | reverse complement strand
CGGCGCCCTAAAAACGGCCAATTGGTACTCAAAATATAAATCCCCCAGTACTAAATATAAAGGTGATAGCAGGCAGGCCGGCAGCGGCGATCCAGGCCTTGTGGATCTAGAAAAACAAGATTATCACCTCAAAGCAGATAGTCCATTACGAGGTAAAGCAATCAATCTAAGCGAGTTCTATAAATCTGACTTCAACGGTCGCCCATTGCCTAAGACAGGCAACTGGGATATCGGTGCGATTCAATACAGCGTGACCAAGCCGACCAAAGCATTGCAGCCGAAAGGGGTAAAGAATTGAAAGCTGAAGACAAATGAAACTTACTCTACGACATTGAGCAAATAATCAACCCGTCCAGACTAACGAAAGCTTTGGCCCAGTTTGAGTAACTCGATCAGATTTAGTGGTTGACTTTAAAGTTGAATAATAAATTTTGGGTGCATGCACAAGAATTGGCTAATTCTCTTCTCGCTCTTTTTCTTTGCAGTCAATGTTTTTGCAGCTCCAAAGAAATATAATGTTCTCTTCATTATTTCTGATGATCTGACTTCAACTGCCTTGTCTTGCTATGGCAATACGGTCTGCAAGACACCGAATATCGATGCTCTTGCAGCCAGAGGTACACGCTTTACGCGCACCTATTGTCAAGGCACTTATTGTGGTCCATCGCGTGCGTCATTTATGAGTGGCTATTATCCGCATGCGACAGGTGTTTTGGGATATAAAAGTCCGCGCCCAAAGATTGGCAACCGATCGACGTGGTCGCAGCATTTCAAGAATAACGGCTATCACACCGCGCGCGTCAGCAAGATCTATCATATGGGTGTTCCCGGGGGCATTGAGCAGGGTGGTCATGGTGCCGATGACGCTGCCTCGTGGACCGCGCGCTTCAACAGTCAAGGCCCGGAGTGGAAAGCCCCCGGACAAGGTGAGACACTGGAGGGCAATCCTGATGGCAAACGGCCGGTCGTTGGTGGCAACACATTTGTGGTAGTGGAAGCTGAAGGTGACGATCTGGTTCATTCAGATGGCAAAACTGCCAAGAAGGCCTGTGAACTGCTGGCAAAGTATGCAAAACAGAAGAAGCCGTTCTTTCTGGGCGTAGGCTTTGTTCGCCCACATGTACCGTTTGTGGCACCAGAAAAATATTATTCACCCTTTCTGCCTTACTCTAAAATGAAACTGCCACACAAGGTTGAAGGAGACTGGGATGACATTCCTAAGGCGGGTATTAACTACAAGACCAGTGTGAACATGAAGATGGATGTTCGACGTCAAAAGAAGGCCATAGGTGGCTACTACGCCTCGGTGAGTTTCATGGATGCGCAGGTGGGCAAGGTACTGGCTGCGCTAAAAAAAACTGGGCTAGAGGATGACACGATCGTGATTTTCACCAGCGACCATGGCTATCATCTGGGCGAGCACGATTTTTGGGCCAAGGTGAGTTTACTCGATGAATCCTCGCAGGTACCGCTCATAATCAAGGTACCCAACAAGAAACCCGCTGTATGCCATTCGTTGACCGAGTTGCTTGACCTTTATCCCACTGTTTCGGCCCTCTGCGGTCTACCCACCCAATCGCGCCTGCAGGGTAAGGATATTTCCAAAATGCTTGATGACCCCAAGCATACAGTGCGCACCGCCGCCTTTTCCGTAGCCCCCATGCGCAACGGGTTTCTTTTACGTGAGGATGAGTGGGCCTACATCCAGTACGGTGAAAATGGAGCTAAAGGCATAGAGCTTTATAATATACAAAAAGATCCGCACCAGTACACCAACCTCGCTAAGCATCCTGCCCACCAAGAAACCATAGCTCGCTTCAAGGCCCAGATGGCAGGCAAACTGCGGAAAATCCGCAACAATGATCTCAATGGAGACTGAAAACCAGATTGCGCGCTGTCATTAAAAATCTCGTCATGAGCGCCCTCCTTAGAAAACACGGAACCAAGGCGGCTGAAGAATTGAAAGCTGAAGGGAAATGAAACAACTATTAATCACAATCGCAGCCTTGGTGCTGGTGTGGTGTAGTGATTCGCCGCAGTCGACTACTACTAAGAGTTGATCCAGTTGCTGAAGTGCCAGCACAGCCGCTCTCTACAGTTAAATCACAACCCGCTGAACCAGTTGCCGAAGCTATTGAACCAGAAACGCCAAAAGTTGAACGGGCGGAGGTAGGGGCGACTGTCCCAGCCGTCCTCGGGCGTGAGACACAGATTTTCACAGATCAACTTCAATCCATACCCTGAACTTGGCCAAGCGCTTGGCTCCGTTCCTATCTTTTTGCCTCGATGGCTTGGGCGGCCTCTGGCCAGGTGGGGTGATTAAACTCGAACCCGGACTCGAGCAGCGTGCCCGGCACCACGCGGCGGCTCTTGAGCAGTAGCTCGGTCTCGGTGCGCATGAAGAAGGCACCGATCTCGAGCATCCAAATGGCCGCGGGCAGGCCAAGCTTTGCGCCGCAGGCGTCGCGCAGGGCCTTGAGGAATTCGCGGTTCGGCATCGGGTTGGGCGCGCACATGTTAATGGCTCCCTCGAGGGTCTCGTGTTCGATGCACCAATTGATGATACGCAACAAATCATCGACGTGCAGCCAACTTACATACTGGTTGCCCGGCCCCTGCGTACCGCCAAGGCCCAAACGAGCGATGTTTCGAAACGCCTCGTATACCCCTCCCCTTCCTGGGCCGAAGACCATCGGCAGCCGCATGGCAATTCGCCGGGTGTCTGGAGTGGCTGCAGCAAACAACGCTGCCTCCCAGCGGTTCACGACGTCTACGGAGAATTCCCACTTGTCCCGCGGTTTGCCCGACTCAACCTTGTCCACCTCGCCGGTGGCCTCGTCCATCGGCCGGTCAAGCGCGTGCCGGTATACGGTCGCGGAGCTGGCATTGAACCACACGCCGGGCGGTCGCCTGGCCCGGGCGATGGCCTCGCCGATCACCTGCGTGGAAAACTCGCGTGAGTCGTAAATCTGCTGGCGATTCCTTTTTCCGTAACGGCAGTTCACGGTGCGGCCGGCGAGGTTGATCACCACGTCGGCGCCGTCGAGTTCCTCTGCCCACGTGTCGAGGTTGGCACCGTCCCACCAGACGGTGCGCGAGTTGTCGGCGTTTTTTTCTTCGCCCCGGCTGAGGATGACAACCTCTGCTCCCTTGGTCGAAAAATACCGGGCAAGGTGGGTGCCGATGAAGCCGCTGCCGCCGGGGATTACAATTTTTTGACTGCCTACCGTCACGCTTGGCCAAGTATTCCACGACTCGAGGCCAAGCGCATCAAAAAATCGAATTAGCCAGACGCTTGGCCAAGCGGTGGAGTCCTTAATAAAGACGCAGATGAACGCAAATTTGCGGGATTGAAATTGATCTGTGAAAATCCGTCAAATCCTTGTCTCACACCCGAGGACGGCTGGGACAGCCGTCCCTACCTTGACCCAGGTTTGGACTGCGGTGGCAAGCGCACTCCAAATGAACGCTTGGCCAAGCGGCGGTGGGGTGCGTATCGTTCCGGTCATGTTGGATTCCCTGACCAAGCAATTGACCGATGGCGGCTCGCTGAGCGCCGAGCAGGTTCGCGATGCGATCGGCGGCCTGACTGATGAAGCCGTCACCCCCGAGGCCAAGGCCGATTTTCTGACCGCGCTGGCCGACAAGGGCGAGACGCCGGAGGAGATCGCGGCGTTCGCCAGTGAGCTGCGCGACAAGGCTCTGCCCGTGCCGCTGGACGACGAGACGCGCGGGCGCGAGATGCTCGACGTGTGCGGCACCGGCGGCGACAAGCTGGGGACGTTTAACATTTCCACTACCGTGGCGATCGTGGCGGCAGCGGCCGGCGTGACGGTGGCCAAACACGGCAACCGCGCGATCACCTCCAAGTCCGGCAGTGCCGACGTGCTGGCTGCGCTGGGCATCCCGACCGAGTTGACTCCGGAGCAGGTGGCGGCCGGACTGCGGGATCACGGTTTTGCGTTCATCTTTGCGCCCGGCTACCATCCGGCGTTCAAGCACATCATGCCGGCGCGCAAACTGTGCGCCGAGCGGGGTCAGCGCACGGTGTTCAATTTCCTCGGGCCACTGCTCAACCCGGCGCGACCCACGGCGCAGCTCATCGGCGTGCCCAAGGGCGAACTGTGCGAGCCGATCGGCCGCGTGCTGCAGTCGATCGGCATCCGGCGCGGCATGGTCGTCAACGGCCGCGTGGGCGACGGCGCGATGGATGAGCTGTCGACGCTCGGCGAAAACACGATCGCGGAGTTTTATCAGGACCGAGGCTTCACGGTGAGCCGCAATGAGCCGGAGTTGTTCCCGCTGCAACCGGCCACGCTCGACGACCTCAAGGGAGGCGACGCGGAGGCAAACGCCGCCACCATCCGTGCCATCCTTGCCGGGGAGGATCGCGGCCCACGCCGGGACGCTGTGCTGCTCAACGCCGCCCACGCGTTGTTCGTCGCGGCTAAAACCGACTCGGCGCTGGAAGGCTGGGAACTGGCCGCCTCCGTCATCGACGACGGCCAAGCCAAGCGCAAACTGGAGGAGTTGACACAGTCTTGACCTCTATTACAATCGGGGCACGAAGAAAATCATCATGTACGAGTATCAAGCACCCGATGGCGAAGTTTATGGCCCCTACGAGGAGGAGCAGCTTCTCGAGTTTGTAAAGGGAAGCCGGATGAACGGCAACTCCCTCGTTCGCAAACATGGCGAAGAGGAGGAGTGGACTCCGCTCAGCCAAGTGGAAGACCTCAGCTACATCTGCCGGGAAGCAGCTACCCAGGAGACCCCGGTCCTGTCTGCAGCTCCAACCCATGCCGTCCAACCCACCACGGTTGATGGTGAAATTGAAAAGCCGGGCAAAGCCACCGCCATAGCCATCAACACGTTGGTTGGAGGGATTCTCGCCCTGTTGCTTGGAATTGGTGGAATCTTCAGTTATTTTCTCTTTGTACTTGGCACAATCGGATTTGGTCTTTGTATGTTCCCCATCATTCTTCTCCCGATTTATTCACTCGTGTTGGGTGTGATGGCCCTGATCAAGGGCATTCAGTTGCTTGGCTCCGACCCGATCCCCGCGTATGAGACCGCGAAAACCACCTCCGTCATGCAGATTGTGAACATCATCTGCGGGGATGGCATAAATACAACTCTGGGCATCCTCAACCTCGTGTTCCTGAATGACCCGGAGGTGAAGGAGTGGGTTCGCAGCCAAGGCGGCAAAATTTAACCGACGCACATGAGCAACGAAAATATTACCAAGGGGGACGACAGTGGCGTGGCTGAGCGCAACCCCATGTCGCCTCTGCGTTTGGCAATTTTGATCGGCGTACCGCTGGTTCTCATCGGAGGAGGCACGGCCCTGTTTTTCCTGAACCCAAGCGAGCATTCGTTTTTTCCGAAGTGTTCCTTATACGTGGCCACCGGCTTTTCCTGCCCGGGCTGCGGCTCAACGCGCGCGCTGTTTCATCTCACGCACGGCAATGTGCTGGAGGCGTTGCGGCTCAACCCGGGGTTAATGGCCCTGATTACCCTCGGGATCACGGACTACGTTCGTTTTGTGGTGTCGGTGATTCGCGGCAACCCGTTTCAAACCCTTTTCGGGAAGCTCAAGCTACTTGGCGCTCTAATGGGAGTGATGCTGGTTTATGGCGTAATCCGAAATCTGCCCTGGCCGTTATTTGAAAGCCTGGCCCCGTGAACTGGCGCCTGGCCAAGCAGTTTCCAGTTTTATCTCGCTTGGCCAAGCGCTTGGCCGTTTGAATGGCGCAGTGCCAAGGGAGTACGCCCTCAAGTCATTCCGCGCGTCGGTCGAGCTGAACATCGACTACGAGGCGGAGCTGAATGCCCAGCAGCTAGCCGCCGTGACGGCCACGCCGGGGCCGGCGCTGGTGCTCGCGGGCGCGGGCGCGGGCAAGACGCGCACGCTGACCTACCGCGTGGCGTACCTGCTCGAGCAGGGAATCCCGGTCGATCGCATCCTGCTGCTGACTTTCACCAACAAGGCGGCCCGCGAGATGATGGAGCGCGTGCAGGACCTGATCGGCGGCGACACTTCCGGGCTTTGGGGCGGCACGTTTCACTCGGTCGGCCATCGCATCCTGCGCCGCAACGCCGAGGTGATCGGCTACCCGCCAACATTCACCATCATGGATCGCGAGGACGCCAAGGACCTGATGAGTGCGGCGATCGCTGACGCCGGAGTGGACACCAAGGCGGTGCGTTTCCCCAAGCCGGACCTGCTGTGCGACATCCTGTCGATGTCGATCAACACCGGCATGGAGCTGCCGAAGGTGATGGAGGAACGGTACTTTTATTTTGAGAGTTTGACGGAGGACATCGCCCGGGTGCACGCCGCCTACGCCAAGCGCAAGCAGGCCAACGGCGTGATGGATTTCGACGACCTGCTGAACCAGTGGCTGCGGTTGTTACGCGAAAACGAGGAGGCGCGCACCTACTTTCAGTCCAAGTTTCAGTTCATCCTCGTCGACGAATATCAGGACACGAACCACGTACAGTGCGAACTGATCGACCTGCTCGGCGGTCGGCATCACAACATCATGGCGGTTGGCGACGACTCGCAAAGCATCTACTCGTGGCGCGGTGCAAACTTTCGCAACGTGCTCGAATTCCCCGAGCGCCACAAGGACACTCAGGTGTTCAAGATCGAGACAAACTACCGCAGCACACCGGAGATTCTCGACTGCGCCAACGCCGTCATCGCCGGCAACACGCAGCAGTTTGAAAAGAAACTCGCGCCGGTGCGCGACTCCGGGATGAAGCCGGCGCTGGTCTCCTGCAACGACGCGAACCAACAGGCCGAGTTCATCGCCCAGCGCGCGCTCGAGCTGCGCGACGAGGGCATCCCGCTGGAGAACATGGTGGTGCTCTACCGCTCGCACTTTCACGCGCTCGAGCTTCAGCTTGAGTTCACGCGGCGCAACATCCCGTTCAGCATAACCAGCGGCATCCGGTTTTTCGAGCAGGCACACGTCAAAGACGTCGCCGCGTACCTCAAGCTCATCGCCAATCACCGCGACGAGATGGCGTTCAAGCGCATCGTGCTGATGCTGCCCGGCGTGGGGGCCAAGTCAGCGGACAAACTCTGGGCCGCATACAACGCCCGTTTGGCGGACGAAATCACTCAACAGCCCAGCTTGGCCAAGCTGCTCCGAGACGTCGCCGGGGTGGCACCAAAAAAGTCCGGCGCCGGCTGGGAACAATTCGCTGAGACCATCGGCCAGCTCGACGACGCGCAGGCCAAGGGGCCGGGCCACATGATCCGCCTCGTTGTCGCCGCCGGCTACGAGGATTATCTGCAGAACAAATTCCCGAACTACTACACGCGGCTGGAAGATCTCGAGCAGGTCGCCGGCTTTGCCGACCAGTATGAGACCCCCGAGGAGTTCCTCAGTGAACTTGCGCTGTTGAGCAACCTCGACACCGAGTCCAAACGCGACACGCAACCGGACCCGGAGCAGATCCGGCTCTCGACCATTCACCAGGCCAAGGGGCTGGAGTTCGAGGTGGTGTTCGTGATGATGCTCTGCGACGGGTTATTCCCCTCAAGCCGCGCGATCGAGAGTCCCGACGGCGAGGAGGAGGAGCGGCGGCTGTTTTACGTCGCCGTCACCCGGGCCAAGTCGGAGCTGTACCTGAGCTATCCGCTGATGCGCTTCATGCATGGATCCGGCGGCGAGACGCTCCAGCAGCCGTCGCGCTTCCTCAACGAGATCGGCGACGACCTCGTCGAGGAGTGGAATCTGCAAAGCTTCGACCCCTACGGCTGATCCGTGTGAATAGTCAATCCCACTTGGCCAAGCGGAGTTTTTGGTCGAGCGATTGCAGTACGAAGTCGTGCTCGGAGCGGACGCCTAGTCGCTCGATCGGCTCCCAGTACCAGCGCGGCCAGAGCCGGCTCTCGATGGTCGTGTCCCATGTCACCCGGATTTCGCCTGCCTCCTCTGTCAACTCGTAACCGGCCTTGCTGAAGGTTAGCCATTGGTTTCCCGGCAGGGTGTCACCGATGATTTTGAATTCCATCCGGCTTGGCTTTTGCCATGCGGTGACCTCCTGCGTGATGGTGCCCTTGTCAAAATAACAGGTCCGGACACTGCCTTCGCCCTCCCCCTCGAGCGTGCAGCGGTGCGGCACCGGCAGCGCACCGGTTCGCAGCAGGAACGGCTTGGCTCCGTCCATCGAATCGAATCGGCCAAGCGCCTCCCAGACCCGGTCGGCCTTGGCCGCGATGCGGATACTGTCCGAGATGGTGACCCTGGCCGGGCTGGCACGCCTCGGTTCCTCAGCCTTGTCGACCCCAGCGACTAGCAGTGGCGAGAGCAGTAGGAGGATCGTCAGGTGTTTGCCGGAGTTGAACTCGTCCTTTTTGAAAATGATCTTAGCCACGTGCACCAGTAGGCCGGCGACGATCATTGCCGCCATGGCCAGAGGCGCTGCCATCAACGCACAGAAAATTCCCTCCATGCCCATCACGATCAAAAATGACATCGCGAACACACAGCCGCCCAGCCCGCTGAGGGCGATGTGCTTGATGTTGTTGACGAGGAGACCGATGGTCAGACCGGCCACGAATGGCACTGCGATGAAGATGGCCGAACCAAGCGTGGTACGCTACGACGCGACAAAGTATTAGCCCAGAACCATGAGCAAAGCCGAGATGCCGCTCGCCCAAAGCACCCCGCACTTCAGGCCGCTGGACTCGCTGGGGTGATCGCTCATGGCAACCTGTCAGGGTTGGCCCTTGGTTTTCTTGCGGGCCGGTTTTTTGCGGCTCCGGCTGTTGAGATGCCGGTTGACGGCGTTGAGATAGGCCTTGGCACTGGCCTCAATGACGTCGGTGCTCGCGCCCTTGCCGGTGACGAGTTCGCCGTCGCCGAAGTCGACCTTCAAGCTGACCTCGCCCAGCGCGTCCTTGCCCTGCGAAACACCGCGCAAAGCATAGTCCTTCAGACGCCCGCGCGTCTCGGTCAACCGGTCGATTGCCTTGAGCGCGGCATCGACCGGGCCATCGCCCACCCCGGCGTCCTCCAGCACGGTATCCTTTTTCGCCCGACCGGTGGCCGCCTTGCGGAGGCGCACGGTGGCGGTCGGGACAGTCTGGTTGCCGCTGGTGACGTTGACGTATTCCATCACCCACGTCTCCGGCACCTTGGTCATCTGGCCATCGACCAACGCGCCGAGGTCGTCGTCATAGACAAATTTCTTCTTGTCGCCGACCTCCTTGAACCGGCTGAACACATTCGTAATCTCGTCGTCGGTGAGCTTGAAGCCTAGGTGCTTGAGACGCATCGCCATCGCGGCGCGACCACTGTGCTTGGTCAACGGCAGCTCGGTCTGGCCCCAGCCGACGTCCTCCGGGTCCATGATCTCGTAAGTCTCGCGTTTTTTGATGATGCCATCCTGATGAATGCCGCTTGAATGGGCAAATGCATTCTCACCCACGATGGCCTTGTTTCGCTGCACCACAAAACTGCTCATGCGCGAAACCAGACGCGACGACTTCACGATTTCGCCGGTCTTGATACCGCACTTCAGGCCCTCGTAGTAATCCTCGCGCGTCTTCAACGCCATGACCAGTTCCTCCAGCGCAGCGTTACCGGCGCGTTCACCAATGCCATTGACGGTGCACTCGATCTGCCGGGCACCATTCTCGACTGCGGCCAGTGAGTTGGCCACCGCCATGCCGAGGTCGTTGTGGCAATGGACACTGATGACCGCCTTGCCGGACTGAAACTCCGGCACCGAGTCGTGCAGGTGACCGATCAATTCGCCGAACTGGCCTGGCACCGCCCAGCCGACCGTGTCCGGGATGTTTACCGTGGTGGCCCCGGCATCGACCACCGCCTGGCAGACCTCCGCGAGAAAATCCGGTTCGGTTCGGGAGCCGTCCTCGGGAGAAAACTCGACATCGGCCACAAGTTTGCGCGCACGTTTCACACCCTCCACAGCGAGCTTGATGATCTGGCTCTGCGCCTTGCCGAGCTTGAACTCGCGGTGCAGTTTGGAAGTCGCGAGAAACACATGGATGCGCCCCTTTTTGCCGGCAGGAGCCACGGCCTTGCCGGCCGCCTCGATGTCGCGCGGCACGCATCGCGCCAGCCCGGCAATGATCGGCCCCTTGATCTCCCTGGCGATAGTACTGACCGCAGTAAAATCGCCATCGCTGATCACGGGAAAACCGCCCTCGATCACGTCCACCTTCAGTCGGGCCAGTTGACGGGCGACCTCGAGTTTTTCGCGAAGCGTCATCGAGGCGCCAGGGCACTGCTCACCGTCGCGGAGTGTCGTGTCAAAGATAAGGATTCGGTTCTTTTTCATGTCGTCGTTGATGCGTGGTAGTTAACAAAAAACCCCGTCGCCTTTCGGGCAGCGGGGTTTACGAACTTCATGGACACCAGTTTAAACCTCAGCCGCCTGCACGCTTCCCAAAAGCGCCAGTCCCAGCAGCGAAAGTCGTAGGCTCAAACTTGCCATCGCGGCGCAACCTAGCGACGCCCCCCCGCCAAGTCAAAGGGTTTTTCGGCCTTTGGAGTGCGCTTGGCCAAGCGCTTGGTTTACTCGTCGCCTTCGTCGGGGTCGCCGGTGAGGATCACGGCGGCGGCCTCGGACGGCTTGGCCTCGAAGAGCACGCTCTCCGGCCCCCAACCGGCCCAACCGGTCAGCCCGGGGGCATCCGGGTCACTATCGACCACCGCCACGCCAAGGCCGAAGTACAGATCCTTCTTCAGCTTGGCCACACCGAGGGTTTGTGGAGAAAACCAAAACTCGTACACCGTGGTGCCGGTGCTGGGGTCGATTGTTTTTTGTTTCCGCCGCATGACGACGTTGAACGCTGCGTCGCCGGTGATCTGTTCCACAAATCCGGCGCGTTGCGGTGCGTCCTCATCGGTCAGTCGGTCCTTGTCGTAAATAAAATCGGTGGCGAGGAACGGGTCGGACAACGCAAAGGCAAACTCACCCAGCACCCTGCTCCGCTCGTCATTGGTGAACAACACTTTCACCGAATCACCGGCGGTGGCGTCCTTGTTGGTATGGTGATGGAAGTCGTCCTCGACCTCGATCGTCAACAGGAGGCCGTCCGGGTTCCAACCTAGACCCATCATGATCCGGTGATCTTTGCCACCCTCCCACTTGCCGTCGCCAACCTCGACGTACTGCGCGTAGGTGGTATCGCCCACGATGTAGGTTCCTTTGGCGCGCTGACCGTCGCCCTTGGCCTCGAAACCGGGATTGGCCACCATCTCACTGACCGGCCACTCGCCGGACAGGGCATCGAGAGTGCCGTTGATCGGCTTGGCCTCGAACCACTCGTACTGAATGTCGATGAGGTTCGAGGATTTTAACGGGGGATCGGTGTACGGGGCGACTCTGAAAAAGCGCTGGCTGTACTTGCTAGTCTTGGGGTCCTTGTAGACGAGCGTCTCCGCGTTGAAGTCCAGCACCTTGATCGCGCGCCAATTGATTAGGTCCTCCGAGGCAAGGATCTGGAATTCACGCGCCTCGACCCTCATTTTCTTGTTTAGAAAGCCGTACCAGCCGGGTGCCAGTGCAGTGACCTCGAGCAAGAAGTGGTTGCCGCGCTCGTAGCGTGAGAAACCGTAGTATTCCTTGAGCAGGTCGGTGACGTTCGTGTGCCCAAAGAATACCGCACCGTCCATCGGCGTCTCGGCCCGCTTGTCTTTTGCATTGATATCCGCACCGTGCGCCAGCAGCAGCCTAGCGACATCCACGAATCCACCCACGGCCGCGTGGTGCAGCGCCGTCGCCTTGTCGTCATCGATGTGGCGGGCGTTCGCCCCGGCGCCAAGCAGCAACACGGCAATCTCAAGATTGCCGTACTCGGCGGCGTAGTGGAGCGGGGTTTTACCGGTCCAGTCATCAACCTCATCCACATTCGTCCCGGCGGCGAGATGCGCCTTCACGGTGGCCACGTCGTTGCGCCAACTTGCCGCCGCCCAGAGCGGCAACTCCGGCGCAGCCTGGGCGGAGGCAATCCACCAGAGCGGCAGGCTGAATAAAATATGGCTGAAAATCCTAGGCATCGGCCGCGCACCATTTATACGGACTTGGCCTAATCGGCCAGCGAAATCGCCGGATTCGGCTGGCCTTGCACCGGACTTGGCCTTGGCCTACGCTCTCGCGACTCGATTTTGAAGTTCATGAAAATTTCGACCCTTTCCGTAGTTTGCCTTGGACTCGCTCTTGGGATCATTTCACCGTCCGCGCTTGGCCAAGCGGAGGATAGTGCTCCCGCTGCCGGCCCGGATCTGGGCTCGGTATTGGCCAAGCTCGACCAGGTGGTCGCTGGCTTGGCCAAGATCTCGGAGTACTTGGCCAACCTGGAAAAGTCCACCGACGGCAACGCTAGGGACAAGTCGCTCAAGTCCGTCGCCAGCCAGTTGACCGACCTGAATGAAAACACCGAGGCACTCGCCAAGACTCTCTCCGGTCAGGCGGACGCCTCCGAAGCGGCCACGGGCCTGCTGAAGGAATTGGTCGCCCTGCAGGGCGCCGCTGCCAAAAAGGCGGCCCAGTCTGCGACGCCGGTGAAGTGGGAGTACAAGTCCATCTTTGGCGACAGCCGCGTGGCGTTGGAGGAAGAGATGAACGCCTTCGGCAAAGACGGGTGGGAGTTTTTCAATATCACTTCGTTCGGTCGCGGCAGCGCGGCCTTCGCTAGACGGCCGGTCAAATAACTGATAACGGCAATTGTGCCTGACTATACAGGAATCCCCGACAAGTCAGACTCGCCTTCGAATCATCAATTTTTAAAATGTCAGAATCTGCTCCAGTAATAGAATCCCTGAACAAGGCCAACAACGGCGCGGCCGCGCCGAGTGAGGGCGACGTAGCCGTCATCGACGAACTGCGCACCACCTACAACAGCATGAAGTCCGAGATGGCCAAGGTCATCGTAGGACAGGACGAGGTCGTTGAGCGCCTGCTCATCGCCATCCTCTCGCGCGGCCACGCGCTGCTCATGGGAGTACCGGGCCTGGCTAAGACACTCATGGTCAACTCGCTGTCCAGGGTGATGTCGCTCGACTTCAACCGCATTCAGTTCACGCCCGACCTGATGCCGTCCGACATCACCGGCACGGATATCCTGCAGGAGACCGCCGAGGGCCGGCGGGAGTTTGAGTTCGTAAAGGGACCGATCTTCGCCAACATCATCCTCGCCGACGAAATCAACCGCACGCCGCCCAAGACGCAGTCCGCACTGCTCGAGGCCATGCAGGAACATCACGTCACCGTGTCCGGCCGCATCCTCCCGCTGCCAGAGCCGTTTTTTGTGTTGGCCACGCAGAACCCGATCGAGCAGGAGGGTACCTACGCCCTGCCGGAAGCGCAGCTCGACCGGTTCATGTTTTTTGTGGAGGTTCAGTACCCCAACCGCGACGAGGAATTGCGTATTGCCCGCGAGACCACCGGCACCGCCCCGCAAACCATTGAGCCCCGGGTCAACGGCGAGCAGATTCTCAAGTATCAGGAACTGGTCGAGCGCGTGCCGGTGCCAGATCACATTTACGATCTCGCGGTGGACATCGTGCGCGCCACGCGACCGGCCTCCGACGATGCGCCGGACTTTTGCAAAAAACTCGTCTCTTGGGGTGCCGGGCCGCGCGCCATCCAGTACCTCATTCGTGGAGCCAAGGCGCGCGCGGTGTTGCACGGCAGCTACCTCGTGAGGCAGGAGGATCTCGAGGCAGTGGCGCACCCCGTGTTGAGGCATCGCATCATCACCAATTTCCAGGCGCAGGCCGAGGGAACCGACAGCGCCGTCATCGTCGAAAAGTTGCTCGATCAATTCCGCGACGCCAGTGCCTGAGGAGAGCGCGCAACCGCTGATTGAAGCTGACGTCGTCGGCCGGCTCATGGGCCAGCCGCTGCTGGCGCGGTTCCCAATGGAGGGCTCGGTGTCCGGCCACCACCGCAGCCCGCACCGCGGTTCCAGCGTCGAGTTCGCCGAGTATCGCAATTACGTGCCGGGCGACGACATCCGCCGACTCGACTGGCGCGTGTTCGCCCGCACCGACCGCTACTACCTCAAGGAGTTCGAGGCCGAGACGAATCTCCGCTGTTACGTCGTGCTCGACTGCAGCGGCTCGATGGCGTTCAAGGGTGCGCTCGGCACGCGGTTCGACTACGCCAAGCGCTTGGCCGCGACGCTCAGCTACCTCGTCATCAATCAGGGCGACGCCGCCGGGCTGGTACGCGTCAACGCGAACGACAACACCGAGATCCCACCGCGTCGTAACGCCTCGCACCTGCAGTTGATTCTCGACTCGCTTGGCCAGGCGCAGCCCAAGGGCGAGACCCAACTCATTCCCCTGCTGCACGAGTTAGCCGAGAAAGCCCGCCGCCGCGCGCTGGTGATCATTTTGTCCGACTGTTTTTGTGACGGGGCCGAGCTGCGCGATGCGCTGCAGCATCTGCGTTTTCAAAAACACGACCTTGCACTGTTTCACCTGCTCGACCCGCAGGAGTTGGACTTCACCTTCGACCGACCGGTGCGCTTCGTAGACATGGAGGGGTCGCACTCGATTGTCACCGAGCCGGCCACGATTCGCGCCGAGTACCAGACGGAACTCAACCGGTTCCTCGAACGCCTCCGCACCGATTGCCACGAGTTCAACGCCGACTACCGCCGCGTCACCACCGACCTACCTTACGACAAGGTGCTCGCGGATTTCCTAACCGAACGCGCCGGGCGCGGCAAACGCTGACGCATGACTTTTCTCCAGCCGTTCATCCTCTGGGGACTGCCCCTTGTAATGCTGCCGGTGATCATTCACCTGATCAACCGCATGCGGCACCGGCCGAGGCAGTGGGCGGCGATGCAGTTTCTCCTCGCAGCCACGCGAAGCTCCACCAGCCATTCCAAGATCAAAAACTGGCTCATCCTCGCGATGCGCATCCTCGCCGTGCTACTGCTGCTGTTGTTCCTCTCCCGGCCGCTCGTCGGTGGCTGGCTCGGCTGGGCGATGGCTG
>Ga0209036_1000653_pt1 | contig 15039 bp, 13 predicted proteins | sample MarorgKNORR_S2LV_3_FD_188222 | JGI IMG/M metagenome (GOLD analysis project Ga0209036, IMG submission 188222) | Marine microbial communities from the Southern Atlantic Ocean, analyzing organic carbon cycling - DCM_A/KNORR_S2/LV (SPAdes) (version 2) | ecosystem: Environmental > Aquatic > Marine >... | reverse complement strand
TTTTTGAACCTAAAAATATTGTGCCATTTGAGACTGCCTTAGGTTGGCAGAAGAATTTTCTAAAAAACCTTATTGAGGAACCGTTCTCACCCCAAGCAGTATGGCTTCTTGAACATTTTTCTTGTTTCACAATGGGTAGAGGTAGCGATAAAAAAAATTTGTTGTTCGAAGAAAATAATTCTCCTTTGCCAGTTTTTAGTATTGAGAGAGGAGGTGAAGTTACGCATCACATGCCTGGGCAGATCGTTGGATATCTGGTTCTAAATTTAAGTCTTCACAAAAAAGACTTATCTTGGTATTTGAGAGAATTGGAGCAAGTGCTGATCGATGTTCTTGACTTGTTGGGAATAGAGGGGAAGAGGGTAGATGGCTTAACAGGAGTTTGGTGTGAAGATAAAAAGGTTGGTTCAATAGGAATTGGTTGCAAGAGATGGGTGACTCAGCATGGATTTTCACTAAATGTAGATTGTGATCTAATTGGTTTTGAAAAGATAATTCCTTGTGGACTAGATAAAGTGAAAGTAGGGAAATTGAGTGATTGGATACCTGGCATCAAAGTCTGTGACGTTACGCCTCTTTTAAGGGAATCTGTTAAAAGACGTTTTAAATTGAACTGGGAAAAAATAAATCAATCTCTTTAAATATCACTAAAAAAATAACAAATTATTTTTTGGCTATGACAAAAACTAACTCACAAAAAAATATATTTTCTTCTGAGGATGCTTTGGCTTTTTGGATCCCTAATAGGAAAGAGGAACAAGCAATTAATAGAAGATCTCATCTTAATAAGATCACTCAAGTTGACGAGATTTGGGAACTATTAAAAGTTCAGTTAGGGGAGGTATTGGCGGTTGATTCACCACATACTTTCCACCCAGAAAGCTTTACATATGAAGAACTTGCAGAAAATATTTCTATGGCAGCATCTGCTTTTTCTCAGGTCGGAGTAGAACCTGATGAGGTGGTCGCTCTTTTTGCCGAAAATAGTCCTAGATGGCTCATCGCCGATCAAGGTCTTATGCGAATAGGTGCAACAGACTCTGTTAGAGGTGCGACTGCTCCACCAAGTGAACTTAGATATATTCTTGAGGATTCAAAAGCGGTTGGATTGATTGTTCAAAACTCCGATGTATGGGAAAGACTTTCGCTTAATGATGATCAAATCAATAGTTTGAAATTTGTTCTTCAACTTGAGGGTAAAGCTTGTGAAGGCGTTTTTGAATGGGAGACTTTTTTGAAGAAAGGATTGAATATAGAAAATGTAAGTAAACAGGAGAAAATAATTGATAGGCAACCAAAAAGAATAGCAACCATTTTATATACTTCTGGAACGACTGGTAAACCTAAAGGAGTTCCACTAACACATTCTAATTTATTACATCAAATTAGGTCTCTCGCTTGTGTAGCGAACCCTTCTCCAGGTGCGCCTGTATTAAGTGTCTTACCAATTTGGCATTCATATGAACGTAGTGCAGAATATTATTTTTTTTCTTGTGGTTGTACTCAAACATATACATCAATTAGGCATCTTAAGGAAGATTTGCCAAGGGTTAAGCCAATAGTAATGGCAACAGTTCCAAGGCTTTGGGAGTCAATAAAGTTAGGGTTTGAGGATGCTGTTGATAAAATGCCGAGACTGAGAAAGACCTTGATAAAAAGTGCGATTTCTAATAGTAAGGCATATAAATTGGCACGAAGAAAACTTTATTTTTTAACTATTGAGAGTGTTTCTAGTTTTGAACAACTTATCTCTTGTATAGAGATTCTTTTACGGTACCCCATTCATAGAATTTCCTCTATTTATTTATGGCCAAAAATCCTTACCAAGATTTGTGGAGGAAAATTGAGATTCCCAATTAGTGGTGGAGGTGCAATTGCTCCGCATATTGATTCTTTTTTTGAAGCTTTAGGTGTTGAGTTATTAGTTGGTTATGGCTTAACAGAAACTAGTCCAGTCCTCACATGTAGAAGGCCTTGGAGAAATATACGTGGGGGTGCAGGTCAACCATTGCCAGAGACTGAGATAAAAATAGTAGATCCTGAAACATTCCAAATAAAAAAACTGCGTCAAAAAGGTTTGGTTCTTGCGCGTGGTCCTCAAATAATGTCTGGTTATTTAGGGAAACGATCTGAATCGAAGAAGGTTTTAGATGCTACTGGCTGGTTTAATACTGGAGATTTAGGGATGTTGCTTTCTGATGGATCCTTAATCCTGACTGGAAGAGCAAAAGATACGATTGTGCTAAGTAGTGGAGAAAATATTGAGCCTGGACCTTTGGAGGAATGTTTGATTGCTAGTCCATTGATTGAGCAGGCTTTGCTATTGGGTCAAGATCAAAAATATCTTGCTGCTTTGATTGTTCCAAGAATTGATCACGTAAAAGAATGGCTGGCAGAAAGGGGTGTGAATTCACAAGTTGTTCTTGGAATATCTCCTGAAAATTATGAATTAAGACAATCTCTAAAATTGGAAATGAATCAAGCACTGGCAAATCGTCTCGGATCTAGAAGAGAAGAGAGATTATTTTCAATTGCCTTGGTAGAGCCATTTACAATAGAAAATGGCTTGTTAACGCAAACTCTTAAGCAAAAACGTGAAAAAATTATCCAACGTGATTTGAAACTTATAAATGAAATATATGGTTTGTAATTTGTTTGTTTGGTCAATTAAATTGACCAATACTATCTTTTACTGAGACTCTATGTGTCGAATCATGATTGGTTGATTAGGTGGACTCAATTTCTATAAAACGTTCAATAACTGTCAGAGCAGTTGTAACACCTTCATGGAAAGAGGAGGCTGAGCGTGAATTAAGCAATGCAATATCAGCAATAGATCAGCAACTTGGTGAATTAGAAAAAGAAGGACAACAAATTGTTGATGGTATTAGACGTCAGAGCTCTAATCCCCTTGACCCAAGAGTTCAAGAGCAAGTCGCTCAAGTTCAGAACCAAGTTGCTTCGAAGAGATCAGAATTTGAAGAACAAAAAAGAAATCTTCTGTCACAGCAATCTCAAGTTCGTGAGTTGGAGATGGAACAAATCGTCGAGCAAGGACAAATTGACAGCTTTTGTGATTTAAAAGTTGGTGATAACTTAGTCAGTAAAATGGGTGTGAGTATTTTGGTCAGAGATGGCGTAGTAGAGGCAATTGATCAAGATTGAAATTTGGTCGAACTACAATTAATCCAAAAATAATTTTTGATATTAAGAAGAAATCCACATAAAAAAAACTATCGTTGTAAGGACACTCATGTAGAACTAACATTGGTATGTATTGATACTTGCAAAGCTTCTAGATAGAAAATTTTGAAGCCTTGCCACAAACTCTCCATAAAGGAAATAGGAACAAATTATGGCCACTCATGACATTTTTATGCCTGCTTTAAGTTCAACTATGACTGAGGGCAAAATAGTTGAGTGGCTAAAAAAACCTGGAGATAAAGTTGAAAGAGGTGAGTCAGTTTTAGTTGTTGAGTCAGATAAAGCTGATATGGATGTTGAGTCTTTCCAAGATGGCTTTCTTGCTTCGATTGTGATGCCTGCAGGCAGCTCTGCACCTGTTGGAGAGACAATCGGATTGATCGTTGAGACAGCAGATGAGATCGCTGCGGCTCAAGCAAATTCACCTTCTCCTTCCCCTCAATCAGGAAGTCAAGAAAAAGAGAGTTCATCGCCTCAAGTTCAAGAAAAACAAGCCTCTGTCGACTCTCCTAAAGCAACAGTAGTTACAAAGGCCTCTCCTGCACCTCTTGTTTCAGAATCCTCTGTAAATCAGGATCAGTTTTTAAATGATGGTCGAATAGTCGCTTCCCCAAGAGCTAAAAAACTTGCTTCTCAAATGGGAGTGGATTTGGCAACTGTTAGGGGCTCAGGACCTCATGGACGAATACAAGCTGAGGATGTTCAAAGTGCAAAAGGGCAACCCATAAGCGTTCCTTGGATTGCAGAAAGTAATGCTCCGGCGAAAATCGTTTCTGATGTGCCTCGCATAGAAAAAAAATCTGTTGACTCTGGTAAGCCACCTGCTCCAGGGAAAAGTTTTGGATCTAGAGGGGAAACAATTGCATTTAATACTCTTCAACAAGCTGTAAATCGGAACATGGAGGAAAGTTTAAATACTCCTTGTTTCAGAGTCGGATATTCAATTCTTACTGATGAATTGGATGATCTTTATAAACAAGTTAAACCTGATGGAGTAACTATGACTGCTTTACTTGCTAAAGCAGTTGGCTTAACCCTGGCTAGACACCCCCAGGTGAATGCAGCTTTTAGTTCTGAGGGGATTGCCTATCCTTCACAAATAAATGTAGCCGTTGCAGTTGCGATGGAGGACGGAGGGTTGATAACTCCAGTGCTGCAAAATGCTGATAAGACGAGCCTTACTGATTTATCCCTACAATGGGCTGATCTTGTTAAGCGAGCTAGGAATAAGCAATTAGAACCGCAAGAATATAGCAGTGGAACGTTTACACTCTCGAATCTAGGTATGTTTGGAGTGGATCGTTTTGATGCAATTCTGCCCCCAGGGACTGGAGCAATTTTAGCGGTAGGAGCTTCATTGTCTAAAGTTGTTGCTTCTAAAGATGGTTCGATTTCAATCAAAAAACAGATGCAAGTAAATCTTACCGCTGATCACAGAGTGATATATGGGGCTGATGGAGCACTATTCCTCAAGGATTTGGCATACTTAATTGAAAAGAACCCTTATAGCCTCTCGTCTTGAGATTTAATTAGTTGAGCCACAAGTGATTTTTTTTACTTTAATCTGATTTGATGTGTTAGATCAAAAAGATAATCTTTTAAGCTCATATAACTATGATTTACCTAAAGATTTAATTGCTCAATCACCTACCAGGAGTAGGCATGATGCCAAATTGATGATTATAAAAGATGGCCTCGATGATTCTTTAAACCTTGTGCATGCAAAGGTATGGGACATAAAGGATATCTTGAAGCCTGCCGATCTTTTAGTTGTTAATAATACGCGAGTTGTTAAAGCAAGATTGAAAATTCGATTGTCAGGAGGAGGGGCAGGTGAATTATTGCTAATGGAACCTAGGGGTGATGGCCGATGGCTTTGTCTTGGTCGTCCTGCTAGGCGTATGAGAGGAGGTGATCAATTGTGGTTGGATACGTCACGAGATAATTCTTTAATCTTGAAAGTTATTGATAAGGATGAGAGAACAGGCGGAAGAATTATTCAATTTTCAAATGAGTTTACTAGTTGGACGGAAATGGAAAATTTACTTGATTTATGTGGAGAAGTCCCATTGCCTCCATATATAGATAAGGACAAATCTAGTGGTCATGAGGAAAACTATCAGACTAGATTTGCTTCGAAACCAGGAGCCATAGCTGCTCCCACAGCAGGCTTACATCTAAGTGATGAACTTATAGAAATTTTAAAAATCAGAGGTATTAGAATTGCACAAATTACTTTGCATGTTGGCTTAGGAACCTTTAGACCACTAGAAAAAGAAGACCTATCTCAGCTGCATTTACATAGTGAGTGGATAGAGGTTACTGAAGAGGCCATAAAAGCGATAACTACTTGTAAGGAAGGTGGGGGGAAAGTCTTTGCTGTAGGTACTACAAGTGTGAGAGCCCTTGAGGCTGCTTACCTTTCAGGAAGAGGCGCCTTGAAGCCGTATGAAGGCAAAGTCAATTTGGTAATTAAACCAGGATTTAAATTTTCCGTAATTGATGGATTGCTAACTAACTTCCACCTACCTAAAAGTTCCCTATTACTTTTAGTTAGCGCTCTAATTGGTCGAAATCGTATGTTGAAACTTTATAAACATGCTATCTCTAACAAATATCGATTTTTCTCTTATGGAGACGCGATGTTGATAACACCTGAGTCGGTTATTTAAACTCAAAAGTCAAGCTAATGATGGTTCTTTAATAACGCCTGTAGGAACATTCTCAAACATTACGGATGAGATATATCTTTCGGCAAGGTCAGGAAGAACTACAACGATTGTCTTCCCTGAGAACTCTTCTTTTTCGGCAAGTCTTAAAGCCACAGCTGCAGCGGCACCACATGAGATGCCAACCAATAGACCTTCTTCTTGTGCTAAACGTAATGCCATTGCAATAGACTCATCATTAGAGACTTGCTCAACTTGATCGACTACTGATAAGTCAAGATTTTTAGGGATAAACCCAGCTCCGATCCCTTGAATCTTGTGAGGGCCGGGCTTTACCTCTTCTCCATTGAGAGTTTGTGTTATTACTGGGCTATGAGTGGGCTCAACGGCAACAGATAATAATGAATGATTTTTTTCTTGTTTTATAAAACGAGAAACACCTGTTATTGTTCCACCTGTCCCGACGCCAGAGACTAAAACATCAATTTGGCCATCGGTATCATCCCAAATTTCAGGACCTGTTGTTTTGAAATGTATTTCTGGATTAGCTGGATTATCAAATTGTCCTGGCATGAAGTATTTTTGAGGGTCGCCATCAGCTATCTCCTTCGCTTTTGCAATGGCACCAGGCATTCCTTTTGCTGCTTCAGTTAGTATTAATTCAGCACCAAGAACAGCCATCATCCTCCGACGTTCAATTGACATGGACTCAGGCATCGTGAGGATTAACTTGTAACCTCGAGCAGCAGCTGTGTAAGCAAGGGCTATTCCAGTATTTCCAGAAGTTGGTTCAATAATGACTTTATCTTTATTGAGTAAACCTTTCTTCTCAGCATCCCAGATCATGTTCGCTCCTATTCTGCACTTAACGCTGTAGGCGGGGTTACGGCCTTCTATCTTTGCCAGTACTGTTGCTTTTGCGTTTTTTGTAATTGAATTAAGCTTGACTAATGGGGTATGACCAATAGCGAAACTATTGTCTTCATAGATTCTGGACATTTTTTAAATGACTTAATTAACTAATACTCTAAATCTATATAAAAATCTCGGTAATTGGTTGTTTAGATAATCTTTATTAGTGATTTTTTTATATTACTGAATTAAATCTTGACCATAATTCGTCTTCATTTTCTAGCCCTACTGACACTCTTAATAAGTGTTCCGAGACGCCACAACTTTCAGCCCATTTCAATTCTTTGAAGTGAGCTAACTGAACATATGGACAAACCAATGTAAAATTTGTACCTAAGCTTGGCCCTTTGTTTACTCTTAATGAATCATAAACTCTTTTTGATTCTTCAATCCCTCCTTTAAGTTCAAACGATAATAGACATCCATAACCTCCTCCTTTTTTTAATAGCGAATTAAAATTTTTACAATATTGAGGATGTAAAACCTTTGAAATTTCTTTTTTTGTTTCTAATTTTTCTTTCAGCTTTAAGCAAGATTGATTTAACCTTTTTAAGCGATCCTTTACGTCTCTACTAGTTAACTCCAACTCAATAGCATCTGAATCAGATAGTGTAGATAATGCAACTTTAGGAATTATCTCAGCTATTTCTTTTTTCCATTTAGAGTATGGACTGATAACAGTACTGCCAGCAAGAATATCTCCTCTCCCAGCAAAACTTTTTGTAAGAGAACTAAAAATCACATCTGCATAAGGAGTTAGGTGAACATTTAGAGATGAACCGATGGTATCGTCAACAATGACAGGTATGTTTTTTTCTTTAGCTAATTTTGAAATAGATATTAGGTCAACACATTGCAATAAAGGGTTACTAGGTATTTCTATGATTAATGCAGCTGGATTTTTTTTATCCAGCTCTTCTTTTATATGATTTAATTTTGTTTTAATAATGAGATCGCTTCCTTGGAAAATTATTTGAGGGAGTTTAAGCACATCAACATATGGGAAGCCTATTTGAAGAGTCGAAGAAGTCCCTTTGATACAATTTATCGCTGAAATAATAGTCGTTAAGGCAGCCATGCCTGAACGATGTAGTCGTATTAGACTATTATCGCAATTGTATATATTTGCCAAGCGTTTGATAAGTTCCTCTCTGGCGCAATCACCATCTGAAGTGAGTGGTTTCTTCTCTTTCCCAAGGGCTATTGCCGCTTCACGTGACGACAATCCAAGACCAGTGTGTTGCCAGAAGGCTTTTGCTGAAGAGGTATTTTTTTGGTCAATAATTAGACACGAAACGCCAAGAAAGTCTTCTATTTTTGAAAAACAATCTGAATTCTTTCGAAGACAATATTCCTGGGCACTTAAAGCAGAAGCTCTGTTGGGGTAAGGCCAACTGCTTTTGTTCGATTCGCCATGAAATTCAAGTGATTTTCGAGCTATCTCTGCAACAAAAGGATTAAATCCAAATCTAGGGTAAATTGCTTTTAATGAATTTATACAAGCTGGAACCTTCTCTTCGTATGCGATTACATCTTCCCATCTAGGCAATGCAACAGATACAGCATGTGGCCTACTTGGTAGAGGCTCTCCTAAATCTTTGGCACTCCAGCAAGGATCAATAAGTAAATTTCTTTCAGTCAAGAGATAGTTCCTAAGGCTTGATTCAAATCAGCACTTAAGTCTTCAATGTCCTCACATCCAATAGAAAATCGAATAAGTGAATCAGTAATTCCAATTTTTAATTTTGTTTCTTTGGACACTGAAGCATGTGTCATTGTGGCTGGATGGCAAACAAGACTTTCAATTCCTCCGAGACTTTCTGCCATTTTGAAGTAATGAAGACTTTTACAAAATGAATAGGTTTGAGCTTGGGTTGCGTTAACAGTGGCAGTAACAATTGCTCCTCCCATAGCCATTTGTTTTTTTGCCAATTTACATTGTGGATGATCATTCCTGAAAGGATATCGAACATATTTTATTGCTGGATTATCGGCTAATTGATTAGCTATTTTAGATGCATTATTAACTTGTCTTTCTAGGCGAAGTGGAAGAGTTTTTATTCCTCGTGTAATAAGCCAGCAATCAAAGGGAGAAGGGTTTAATCCAAGAGCTTTCTGGGCGAAATTTAGCTTGTCTCTCCAGATAGGATTCTCGGTGCATACTGCACCTCCAAGTGCATCTGAGTGACCATTGATAAACTTGGTCGTGCTAGTTAAAGATAAGGTCGCTCCAAGTTTAAGAGGTCTTTGTAATAGAGGTGTTGCAAAAGTATTGTCTACAACAACAGGTATTTCCATTTTATTTGAGAAATGACAAATCCTTTCAATATCAATAATTTTGAGGAGTGGGTTAGTAGGACTTTCGATCCAAATCATCGCGGGTTTGTGATTTGAAATGACTTCTTGGAAATTGGGCTTAGTAAAGTCTATCCATTGAGTTTTTAATCCAAAACGATTAAAAACTTGTTCAAATAATCTCACCGTACATCCATAAAGGTTCTCCTCACAAAGGATTAAGTCTCCAGCCTGAAGAGTGGAGACTATTGCTGTAATCGCAGCGACTCCAGAACTAAATACACTTGCGAATTGACATTCTTCCAGATCAGACAAAACTGATTCAAGAATTCGAAAATTTGGATTTCCTGAACGAGTGTAATCAAAGCCACCCTCATTGCCATGAACGAACGTTGAGGTTGGAAAGATTGGCGGCATTATTGAACCAGTTCCTTCAGAAAAATTATCTTTGTGATGAATGACTCTTGTGTTTACTCCATTGCTGAACTTCTTGTCTCTTTTTACTGATCCCATATCATTTGAGTGGCTTTTCTATAGGCTATAGAAAAACATGAAAAAGCCCCTAAAAAAAGGGGCACCATAATTAAATTTAATGAGAAAGAAGCTATGTGTGCCTATACCTTTCTTGAATAATACTCAACAACTAACAATTCATTAATTTCAATAGCAACCCATTCCCTATCTGTCTTTGCAGTTATCTTTGCCGAGAGTTTGGTTTTATCAAGCTCAAGGTGTGGAGGAACATTCGCAAGACCAGGGAATTCTAAGTTGGCTTGAGCTAATTGCTTACTAGCTTTGTTGTCTCTGATAGCAATAACATCTCCAGCCTTGCATTGATAACTTGCAATGTCAGTGATCTTGCCATTAACAGTTACATGTCCATGGTTTACTAATTGTCTTGAGCCTGGGATTGTAGGTCCAAATCCAAGTCTAAAACAAACATTATCAAGCCTATTTTCCAGAAGCTTTAAGAGATTTGTTCCTGTGGAACCCTCCTGAGCACGAGCTTTCTTTACGTAGCGAACAAGCTGGCGTTCAGAAATACCATAATTGAATCGAAGTTTTTGCTTTTCTTCGAGTCGGATCGCGTATTCAGAGCGCTTGCGACGGGCTTGGCCGTGCTGACCTGGTGGATGAGACCTTTTAGCGGCCTTCCGGGTGAGACCAGGTAGGTCTCCCAAGCGTCGCGTGATCCTCAAACGAGGTCCGCGGTATCTAGACATAGGGGTTTAATTTAGAAAATGTTTACTGGTAAGGGTAATCTGGAACAAATCCATTGGCCCCTTATTCACCAGTTCATTATTCTATCTAAAGATGCTTACAAAGATCAATAAAGCCATTGCACTTGTTTTTGTTAGTTTAATTTCCTTTTATCAGAAGTGGATTTCGCCATTGTTTGGACCGAGTTGTCGATTTATCCCTAGTTGCAGTGCTTATGGGATAGAAGCCGTTAATAAGCATGGTCCTTGGAGAGGGGGGTGGCTGACTTTGAAAAGATTAAGTAAATGTCATCCTTTGACCCCTTGTGGGTGTGACCCAGTTCCAGAAAAATGAACTCAGATGTATTGATCTTATATTCACGTAAAGGCTGCTGCTTGTGTCAAACACTTGAAAAAAAATTATCTAGGATATGTCTAGATAATTTAAACCCTTCTATTGAACTTTCCATTGTCGACATAGATAGTAAAACAGTGTCTTTAGATATACAAATGAAGTATACAAATGAAGTTCCAGTAATAGTTCTTGACTCAACTAGATTGTTAAAAAAGATTGAATTGCCTCGGGTCTCACCACGGTTAAAGGAAGACATGCTTTTATCTTGGATACAAAAGAATTTGAATATTTTGTACAAAAAAGTTTAAGAAAATAACCAATTCTTCTTTTTAATAAAGTTCTTTATTGATTTCAAAGAGAAAAACATAATTTATTTTTTTTATAACTAAAATTATTCTATGAAGAAGATTAAATTTCTTTTTAATTACTGAATAGTAAGTAGATTTCTTTTGTGGTGAAAATCATGCAGATCTTTTTATACTTGAAATGATCCTTCATTGATTTTTCATTATCCGAGGTTTGTTTTGTCGCGTTATCTGCACACTTTGTTGAAAGCAATTGATCTTCAGGTCCGCTCAGGGTTAGCAAATCCAGAAATAAAAAATCTGTCCACTGATTCTAGAGAAATTGAAAAAGGTGATTTGTTCTTAGGTTTAGACGGTGAAAAAGTTGATGGGGGGAACTTTTGGGCAAAAGCAATTGAGAGAGGTGCTTGTGCAGCCATTATTAGTAAAAAGGCTTCTCTTTTAAATCCGCCAACTAACGAAGACCCCGTAGTTATTCTCCCAGAGCCTGTATCACTATTTATGGGTAAATTAGCTGCAGATTTTTGGGGTAAGCCATCTAGTGAGATTTGTTTGATAGGTATTACTGGTACTAACGGAAAAACGACTACATCATTTTTAATTGAATTTCTGACTACTTCGCTTGGTCATCCATCCGCTTTGTTTGGAACATTAATTAATAGATGGCCTAACCATGAGGAAACTTCAAAATATACAACTACTTTTGCGGTCCCTTTGCAGGCAAAACTTAGGAAAGCCGTTCAGGCAGGAGTTGAATATGGAGCAATGGAAGTAAGTTCACATGCGTTGTCTCAGAATAGAGTCGCTGGTTGTGATTTTAATGGGGCAATATTTACAAACCTTTCAAGAGACCATTTAGATTATCACGATTCAATGGAATCTTATTTTGAGGCTAAAGCTAGTTTGTTCCGATCACATTTGATAGACGATGATGGTCCTAGATCAGTAATTAATATAGACGATAAATGGGGTTCAATATTAGCAAAAGAGCTCAACAAAAAATGTTGGACATGTTCATTAAAAGAGAACTCCCAAACCAGAGAGAAACCAGATTTATATATTAGCAATCTTCAAATTATGCAAGACGGATACATGGGAAAATTGCATACGCCATTTGGGGTGGGAAATTTTATTTCACCACTAATAGGTGAGTTTAATTTAATGAATATGTTGCAAGCAGTAGGAATTTTAGTTCAAAGGGGACTCCCATTAAATGATCTTTTAGAAGCTTTAAACAAGTTCCCTGGAGTGCCAGGGAGAATGCAACTGATAAACATGGATGGATTTAAAGTAAAAGACGGCTATCCACTAGTGATAGTAGATTATGCGCATACACCGGATGGTTTGCAAAATGCTTTAATCGCATCGAGATCATTGACGAAAAAAAGATTAATTTGTGTCTTTGGTTGTGGTGGTGATAGAGATAAAGGTAAAAGATCTAAGATGGGGGAAGTTGCTGCTAAGTTTGCAGATTATATAGTTGTGACATCTGATAATCCTCGACAAGAAGACCCAATCGAAATTATTAAAGATATTGAAAAAGGTATAACAATTGATTCTGAAATTTCTGTTGAGCCAGAGAGATCCATTGCAATTCAATTTGCCATAGCAAAAGCCAAGAAAAACGATGTTGTTTTAATCGCAGGGAAAGGTCATGAGGATTATCAAATTCTAAAAGATCAGACAATTTATTTTGACGATCGTGAACAAGCTAGAAAAGCACTATCTTTAAGAACAGATGTTATTTGACTACTTAGTCGAGATGAAATTTTTTAGACCAATAACAAGGTTATCTATTTCGTTTGAATCTGTAGTTATATGAACGCAAGCACGAAGCCATTTAGGATCCTCGAGAACTCTTATCCACAAATTCTCTTTACCAAGATAGTTGACAACCTCTTCAGGAGAATGGTTCCCATTAATGGTAAAACTTATAATTCCCGAAGGTGGAGGACTATTTAAAACAAGTTCAATGTCTTTGATTTTGTTTAGTTTCTCCCACAGGATAGAGCTGAGGCTTTTAATCTTAAAAAAGCGCTCAGTCTCATTACCTTCATTTTTTAGCATTGCTAGAGAGCTTCTGAGACCAGCTAAAAGAGGGATACAAGAAGTCGCTATCTCAAAACGTCTGGCATCAGAATGAAAAGGAGCTTTATTATTTATATGTATTCCTTCTTCAGCTTTTAAGCTTTTCCAACCAATCAATGTTGGGATTGATTCTTCTAGAACTCTTGCTGAAAGAACAACAGCGCCCAGGCCCTCAGGCCCGTAAGCCCATTTATGTCCTGTAAACGCATAGATGTCCGCAGTATCACAAGCACCTTTGCTTGGAATATGACAAAAACTTTGAGCAGCATCAACTAATAAATAAGGTTTGCTTGAATGCTCTTTAAGTCTTTTTGAAATAAGTTCAATTGGCATAATTTGCCCTGTATTCCAAAGGAGATGTGAGAGAACAACAAGCTTCGTATTTTTTTGAAGATATTCATCTATCAATTTCAGTACTGTGTTATACGTCTCATCTTTCTTGTCGTTACCATTGCATAACTTTGATACAGGAAGTATTGCTATTGTTAGATTCTTTTTTCGAGCTAACTCTTTGCATGCTGCGACTATCCCAGGATGCTCACAATCGCTAAGTAATAAATTATCACCATCAGAAAATGGTAGCCCTAGTAAAGGCAAGACACATCCGGAGGTGACATTTTCAGTAAATGCAATTCTCTTGGGATGTATAGAGCAAATCTCCGCTATAAGATTTTTTGTGGTTATTACTTCTTTCGTAATGTATGGCCAAACATTATTTGTGAATGGACCTAATTTTTGAATTGTTTGCCAACTAGAAGTTATTGCATTTAATGATTGAGTTGGGAGTGGACCTTGACCTCCATAATTGAAATAAGCTTTATTTTGCAGCGCGGGCATATTGTCTTTGAACAATATTGGTGACATATCTTCTGTTTCTTAGTTGTGGTAACTAAGAATATCTTTTTTTTGCCAACTTACCAATTTGTGTATGTCTTCTAGTTATGTCAACCTAACGCCTACCATTTTTTTAGTATTTTTTGAGCGATTAAAAAGAACATGTTATTAAAGTATGATGGTTTTAATTTTTTATTGGTTCATGAATATTAAAAAAGAACAAAAAATCAAAGCTCAAGAATGGGTGGTTATGTTCGATGGGCAAATAAAAAAAAGTGAGCAACAGATCGATTCTGATGAGCATCATTTAGAAGTTAACAATCAAAAGAGTGATTAGCTTTTGGTTTTGTTGGGCAAATTAGTGGAAATGATATTTTTTTGAACTTTTGAATTTATTTCTTTTAAAAGTGTTTCACTTTTTATGGGTTTTATATTAAAATGCTATTCCTAATTAAGTTTCAAGATGAAAATCGATTTTGGCCCCATAACTTTTAGCAGGATTGCTAGCATCCTTTTGATATTGGGTTTTTTCGGCCTTTTAGCTTATAATTCCACTCTTTAATATTATATTAATTGATAAAAAAACAATATAATATTCTAATTACATATATATAAACTAAATTATTTTCTATCGCTGGTAATTAATTATTTTTTAAAGTATTTATCACTTCAAAATCCTTTAACTACAAATGTCTTTTCAATTATTGATCCATTGAATTTAAGATTATAATAGGCCAATTTAAGTAGTTTCCATTTGTAGCTCTCGATGTCTGTATTCATACAGTAGAATCACGTGAATTAATCAATACAAATGGAAACTTCAACTACTGATCCAACCTTATTGATGCTGATAGGAGGAATTGTTGTTTTACTAGCCGGCTCAGTAGCCTATGGCGTTTATTCAACATTCGGTTCGGGCTCAAAAGAGCTCAGAGACACTATTGATGAGCACGCAAAAATGCATGAATTAGGTATTGCGCATGGTCATGGTGGAAGTTCAGAGGCCTATGAGATGTCTGGAAAACTTCAAAAGGATCAAATTTCGTAAAAACGAAAGTCTCAAAACTTTATTTTGATGAAAAATTTTGTTTGTAAAAAATTTCATCAAGATATTTAAACTGCTGGGATGTAATATTGAAGAATTGACTTTAGATAAATTGTTCACATTGAATGAAGAT